>Ga0315287_10003335_pt1 | contig 15475 bp, 15 predicted proteins | sample YL17G11_0_MG_FD_205037 | JGI IMG/M metagenome (GOLD analysis project Ga0315287, IMG submission 205037) | Sediment microbial communities from Yellowstone Lake, YNP, Wyoming, USA - YL17G11_0 | ecosystem: Environmental > Aquatic > Freshwater > Lake > Sediment | place: USA: Wyoming | collected... | reverse complement strand
CGCGGTGCAGCGTTCACCGTTGTTGCTGAAGATCATGAACAGCGCAGCATCGAGCGCGCGCTCGAAATGCGCGTCGTCGAACACGACGAACGGGCTCTTGCCGCCGAGTTCCATGCTGAACTTCTTCAGGCCGGCGCACCTGACGATGCGGTTGCCGGTGGCGGTGGAGCCGGTGAATGAAATCGCGCGCACATCGGGGTGCGAGACGAGTGGCTCGCCGGCCTCGGCGCCGAACCCGTGCACGATGTTCAGCACCCCCGCCGGCACGCCGGCTTCGAGCGCCAGCTCACCCAGGCGCGCAGCGCTCAGCGGCGAGAGTTCGCTCATCTTCAGCACCGCCGTATTGCCGAAGGCGAGCGCAGGCGCCACTTTCCAGGTGGCCGTCATGAACGGCACGTTCCACGGACTGATGAGCGCGCACACCCCCACCGGGTGCAGCAGCGTGTAGTTCAGATGCGTCGGTGTCGGATAGGTGTGGCCGTCGACGCGCGTGCACATCTCGGCGAAGTAGTAAAAGTTGTCGGCCGCGCGTGGAATCAGTTGTTTGCCGGTTTGCGCGATCACCTGCCCGGTGTCGCGAGTTTCGGTCGACGCGATTGCATCGACCTGACATGCAATCAAGTCGCCCAGACGCTTCATGATCGACGCGCGTTGCGTGGGCGCCAGCGCCGCCCACGCGGGAAAAGCGCTCTTCGCCGCGGCGACTGCGGCATTCACTTCGTCAACGCCGCCGCGCGCGACTTCGGCCAGCACCTCCTGCGTCGCCGGGTTCAGTGTTTCAAAGTAGTCGCGGCCGGCGACTGGCTTGCCCGCGATCAGGTGTTCGATGCGCATGGGTCCGGGTCAGGGTCAGGGTCAAGGTCAGCGATTCAACGTTGGAACGAAGCGTCGCCGACGATCGTGTTGATGAGCCCGCCGAGCGCGTCGATTTCCGTCAGCACCTGGTCGCCGACGTCGACGTTGACCACGCCCTCGGGCGTGCCGGTGAGGATCACGTCACCCGCGTCGAGCGTCATGAACTCGCTCAGGTATTCGATCAGCTCCGGGATGCGATGCATCATGTGGCCGGTATTGCCCTGCTGCACGAGCCTGCCGTTGACGAACGTCCGCAAGCCGAGCTCGTGCGGATCCGGCACTTCGCTGGCAGGCACGAACCAGGGCCCGAGAACCGTCGCGCAATCGCGGTTCTTCACCCGCAGGTTCGGCCGGTACCAGTTCTCGAGATAGTCGCGAAACGCATAGTCGTTGCACACGCAATAGCCGCCGACCACGTGCAACGCGTCGGCACGCTTCACGCGCTGCGCACGTTTGCCGATGATGACGGCGAGCTCGCACTCATAGTGCATGAAGCTCACGTCGGCCGGGCGGCGCGTGAAACCGCGGTGGCCGACCAGGCTGTTCGCTCCCTTCAGGAACACGAGCGGTTCGTCTTTGGCCGTGGCGCTCAACTCCTTGGCGAGTTCCTTCGCATGCTCTGCATAGTTCAATCCCAATCCGATGATGGTTGCCACCTCCAGCGGCGGCAGCCACACGACCTGGTCTTCACGCAGCACGCGCCCGTCGTGCAGGCGCAGCCCCTGGTCATGCGGCACGGCCTCGAACAGCGCCCCGCCGTACGCGACGCGTGCGGTTCTCATCGGGTCTCGCGCGCGGCGACGAAGTCGATCTCGAGCCGGCCCAGGCCATCGATCTCGATCGCCGCGCTTTGCCCGGCGCATGCGCGCGGCGCACCGTGGGCGACGCCGAGCAGCAGGATGTCGCCGCGGCTGAACGTCATGAACTCGCTGACGTCGGCGATCAGGCGCGCCACCGGGCGCTGCATGTCGCTGGTGGTGCTGCGCTGCCGCGTCTGGCCGTCAACCTCGACGCGCAGCGCCAACTGGTTCGGGTCTGCAATCTGCGTGCGCGGCACGGTGCGCGGCCCGATCGGGCAGAAACCATCGCGCGCCTTGTGCCGCACCGAAGGGCGGTAGAACACGCTGTGCGGCACGCTGATGTCGGCAACGATGGTGTAGCCCTCGAGATACTCCAGCGCGCGGGCTTCGTCGACGCAGCACGCGGTGCGCCCGAACACCAGGCCCAGGCTGGCACCGATTTCGAGCTCGCTCACGCCTGCCGGCACCACCACTTCCGCGCCGGGCCCGGCCCAGGTGTTGCGCGGCTTGATGTAGAGCACCGGCGCTCTCGGCGGCGCCTTGTAGGGCGCCTGATGCACGCTCTCACCCAGCGCAGCCAGGGCCGGCCGGTGGTTGAGCAAGGTGCCGTAAACCGTCTTCACCCGCGCCTGCCCTGCTTCGGCATGCGGTCGGCCAGATTCGCCCAGCAGTCGGCGTAGTTCGCTTCGAGCGCGCCGCAGTTCATCGCGTATTCGGTCGGCACGAAGCGCCAGCGGCTTTCGAACATGAAGGCGAGGGTGTCGTCGAGTTTTTGCGGCGTCAGCGCCACGCTGCTGGCTTTGTCGAAGGCTTCGGCATCGGGCCCGTGCGGCACCATGCAGTTGTGCAGGCTCGCGCCGCCGGGTTTGAAGCCTTCCGGCTTCGCGTCGTACTGGCCGTGCACCAGACCCATGAACTCACTCATCAGGTTGCGGTGGTACCAGGCGGGGCGGAACGTGTCCTCGGCGACCATCCAGCGCGGCGGGAAGATCACGAAGTCGCAGTTCGCCGTGCCTGGCGTGTCCGACGGCGAGGTGAGCACGGTGAAGATCGACGGATCGGGGTGGTCGAAACTGATCGAGCCGATCGTCATGAAATTGGCCGTGTCGTATTTGCAAGGCGCCAGATTGCCATGCCATGCGATCACGTTGAACGGGGTCGCGGCCTGTCTCGTGCGCCACAGGTGGCCGCCGAATTTCTTCACGATCTCATAGCTGCCGTCGGCGGTTTCGAACGCCGCCACCGGGCTCAGAAAATCCCGCGCATTGGCCAGACCGTTCGCGCCGATCGGCCCGAGCTCCGGCAGGCGGAACTGCGCGCCATAGTTTTCCGCGACATAGCCGCGCACCGGCCCGTCGGGCAACTCGACCTTGAACGCCAGGCCACGCGGCAGCAGCAGCACCTCCCCAGGGCTGACGTGCAGCACGCCGAGTTCGGTGCGAACGACAAGGCTCCCCTGCTGCGGCACGAGCAGCATTTCGGCGTCGGCGTTGACCAGCGCACGGCGCGCCATGGACCGGTTTGCGACGTAGATGAGCGCGGCGATTCCGGCCTGCGAATCGACGTCGCCGCACGCAACAACGGTGCGCAGGCCGTCGATGAAGTCGAGTTCACCGGCCTCGACGGCCGGGATCGGAAACGGGTTCCAGCGCAGCGGTTCGGGCGCAACCGCCCTGCCGCTGCCGGCACCGCTGGTCCACAGCGTTTGCGAACAGGCCTCATAGCGCCCGGTCACGACCGACGGCTGGCGCCGGTACATCCAGGTGCGCCGGTTCTCGACGCGCGGTGCGGTGAACGCCGTCCCCGACAACTGCTCGGCGTAAAGACCGAGCGGCGCGCGCTGTGGGCTGTTGCGGCCTTGCGGCAACGCACCGGCGATCGCTTCGGTCGCGAATTGATTGCCAAAGCCGCTGACGTAGTTCAGTTCAGATGGATTCACGGTTGCCTCGGCGTTTGGGTCGAACAAGGGAACGCATTGTCACGCCGCGCCGGCCTTGGCCGTGACGCTGGCGCGCGCCGCGTCAAGCGCTTCGCGCAGCACGTCGAAATCGCCGACGTGATTCGCCAGCAGCAGGATCAGCTTGGCGTTGAGTTCGTGGCTTTGCGCAGGCCCCAGATCGCGGTGGGCGTCGATCAGGGCTTCATAGAAGTCGTCCGGCACGAACAGATTGGCCTGGGTCACGAGGGGCACGATGCGATTCCTCAGTTTGCTTGTGGCAGTGCCAGCGCGCGCCGCAGCGCCTGGCGCACCGGCGCGGCCGACACGCCGCGCCAGCGCGCGCAGACATGCTGGTCCGGGCGCAGCAGGACCAGCGTGCCGCGGCGGCCATCGTAGCGCTGCGCGAGCAGGCCTTGCACGTCGACCACGCTGCCTGCAGCTTCGACCCTGAGGCTCGACCCCGCGGGCGTTACCACCAGCACCTGCAACGCCGCGATTCCCTGTGCTGCAGCGTGCAACTCACGCACCTCTGCCGCGCTGTTGCCGGATTCGAACAACATTGCCGTGAACCCTGAGCCATGCAGCTGCTGCAACCACCAGCCCGCGCCGTCTTCGGCCTCGATCGGTGCATCGGCCGCGGCCGCGCCTGCAACCATGGGGCCAGTGAATTGCGCAGCGTCGGGCGTGTTCAGCGGCGAATCGCGATAGGTCGCGGGCAGCGACAGGCGGCCGCTGTTCACGAGCGAACGTGCGAACAGGTGGGTCTTGGCGAGGTCGAGCGTCGCATCTCGAAACAGCCGGCTGACCTCGCTCTTGGGCGTGATGAAGTCGGTGGCGCGCGTCGAGTGCCGGATGTTCTCGTCTGCGGCGTACTCGCGTTCCGTGCCGTAGCTGTCGAGCAGCGCATCGCCGGCGCGCCCTTGCAGCACGGCGGCGAGTTTCCACGCCAGGTTTTCGGCATCCTGCACCCCCGAATTCGCGCCGCGCGCGCCGAACGGCGAGACACCGTGCGCCGAGTCGCCGGCAAAGAACAGCCGCCCATGGCGGAAGCGCTGCAAGCGCTGGCAGGCGAAGGTGTAGACGCTGGCCCACACGATCTCGAATTCGACCTCGGGCGCGCCGATGCTGTCGAGCAAGGCGCGCACCCGCGGCCGGATGTTCTCGGGGTTGCGCTCGCGCTCCGGGTCTGCCTCCCAGCCGAGCTGGAAGTCGGTGCGCCACAGGCCGTCGGCCTGTTTGTGCAGCAGCACGCTTTGCCCGGGGTGAAACGGTGGGTCGAACCAGAAGCGGCGCTCGGCCGGAAAGTCGGGCGCGTCCATCTTGATGTCGGCGATGAGGAATCGATCGCGAAAGGTTCGACCCACCGCTTCGAGCCCGAGCAGACCGCGCAGCGCCGACCTCGAACCATCGCACGCGGCGACATAGCCGGCCTCGACGACGTAGGGGCCATCGGGCGTGTCGAGCGTGAGCCGCACATGGTCGCCGCGGACCTCGGCGCCGACCACGGTGGTCTTCCAGCGCAGATCGATATTGCGCAGCGCGGCGGCGCGCTCGGCCAGATAGCCCTCGACGTAGTACTGCTGCAGGTTGATGAACGCCGGGCATTGATGGCCGGCCTCGGGCAGCAGGTTGAACGCATAGATCTGCGCATCGCGAAAGTAGACCCTGCCGACATTCCACGACACGCCGTTTTCCAGCATCGGCGCGGCGCAGCCCAGCCGATCGAAGATCTCCAGCGTGCGCTTGGCGAAGCAGATTGCGCGTGAGCCGCTCGACAGGCGGTCCTCGTCGTCGAGCAGCAAGACCGGGATGTCGCGTTGCGCGAGGTCGATCGCCAGGCTCAAGCCCACCGGGCCGGCGCCGACGACGACCACGGCGTAGCGCAGCGGCGCGGGCGCGGCGTGATCGCGCGCCTTGCGGTAGGGAAATTGCAGCGCCTGGTAATCGCGCTGCGCCGTCTTGCGCACGCCGTCCATCGCTTTGCCTCGGCTGCAGCTCAGCTTTCGAGCGCCGCCCACATCTCGATGTCGCGCTGCGCGGTCCAGATGCGCGGGTCGGCGTACTGCGTCGCTTCGTCGTAGCAGCGCGTCACGTCGAACGGCATGCAGTGGTTGAAGATGACCCAATGGCCGTACTTGGGCTGCAGCTTCGCGAACGTCTCCCTGTACACCGCGTTCAAGTCTTTGCCCGCGGCGACACCGGCCTTGACGCTGCTCCAGACGTCGGCGATGAAGCCGCGCGTACTGGCCAAGCCCTGGGCCACGGCGGCGGGTGTGATCAGCGCCGCGCCGCGCCCCGGCACCAGTGCCCGCGGCTCGAGCGCCGCGAGTCGGTCCAGCGTCTTCGGCCAGTCCTGAAAATAGGCGTCACCGGCATAGGGCGTGGCGTCGAACTCGACCAGATCACCCGAGAACAGGATCTTCTGCTCGGGCAGCCAGGCGATGGTGTCGCCCTTGGTGTGGCCGCGGCCGAGCTGCAGCAGCTGCACCTCGAGTTTGCCGAGCCAGATGCTCATGCTGCCCGTGAACGTGAGCGTCGGCCAGGTCATTCCCGGCGGCACCGATTCGACCGCCTGAAACAGGCGTGGGAAGCGCCCGATTTCGCTCGCCTTGTCGGCTTCGCCGCGCTCGACTATCAAGTCGTAGGTGTCACGGCTCGAGATGATGTGCTGCGGCTTGTAGGCCGTGGCGCCGAGCACCCGCACCGCGTGGTAGTGGCTGAGCACGACGTACTTGATCGGCAGGTCGGTGACGCTGCGGATACGCCGAATCACGTCTTGCGCCATCAGCGGCGTGGCCTGGGTGTCGATCACCATCACGGCGTCGTCGCCAATGATCACGCCCGTGTTCGGGTCGCCCTCGGCGGTGTAGGCGTACGCATTCGCGCTCAGGCGCGTGAACGTGACCTTCTTCACTTCGAGGTCGGCTTGCGAGGCAAAGGCTTTGTGCACGGGGAGACTCCAATCTGACGCTGTACGGCCTGGGCAAGTATCGCGCCTCGTAAATTCTGCCCGATACGCTTCGGCATCAAGCCGAGAACGATGGTCGTGCGCAAGAAGTAACGCCTCAAGAAGCCGCGCCTGCGCTTGTAGCGTCACCTCGGGCGCACCACACTAGAATCCGCGCGACGCGGCCTCGGCCGACAAGCTTGCTGCACCATGCCCCTGTTCTGGAAACACTACAAGTCCGATACCACGGCATTCATCGAGCGCCTCAAGGCGCGCCGGCCGACGTTGGAGGACGAGCAGCGCCAGGGGCGCGCATTGTTGTGGGACCGGCATCTCGACCGCGACGCGCTCGCCGAGTACCAGGATGACCGCGTGCCGCAGCAACCCTACGTCTATCAGACGAAGTAAGGACTATCGGTGCACGCTGTGAGTGACGCCGTCGAGACCCTCGCCCCGCCCGATCTGGCCGTGGCATCCGAACCCGGGCGCACCGCGCATGCGCTGCCGGGAGTGACTCACGGCAACGCGGTCGCGCGCCTGTATGGCGAGCCGCTTTTCACCCTGCCCACCGATCTGTACATCCCGCCCGATGCGCTGAAGGTCTTTCTTGAAGCCTTCGAGGGGCCGCTCGATCTGCTGCTTTACCTGATCCGGCGCCAGGACTTCAACATCCTCGACATCCCGCTCGCCGAGGTGACCCTTCAGTACCTGGTTTACGTCGATCAGATTCGCAAGCACAACCTCGAACTTGCCGGCGAGTACCTGCTGATGGCGGCGATGCTGATCGAGATCAAGTCGCGCATGCTGCTGCCACCGCGCCGGGCGCGCGACGGCGAAGACGCCGAAGACCCGCGTGCCGAGCTGGTGCGCCGGCTGGTCGAATACGAGCAGATGAAGTTGGCCGCAGCGCAGCTCGACGCGCTGCCAATGCTGGGGCGCGATTTTTTCCGCGCCCAGGTCACGCTCGAACAGGCGCTGACACCCCTTCTGCCCCAAGTGCACGCCGACGATCTGCGCGCGGCCTGGGCCGACATCCTGCGCCGCGCCAAACTGATCGAGCACCACAGGATCACGCGCGAACAACTGAGCGTGCGCGAATACATGAGCATCGTGTTGCGCACCCTGCAGGGGCGGCGCTTCGCGCTGTTCGAAGAGCTGTTCGACGCCGCGCGCGGGCCGCAGGTCATGGTCGTGACTTTCATCGCCCTGCTCGAACTCGCGCGCGAGCGGCTGCTCGAGATCACGCAAGCGGAAGCATTTGCACCGATTTACGTGCGGCTGGCGTACGCGCCGGGCTGATGCAAGGGTGCGCTCCAGGGTATAAGGTTGCGGACCTCTTCATCGAATCAGCGAGCCGCACCATGACAAAGTTTTTCGCCCTGGCGTTGCTCACGCTCAGCGCAGTGGCGCAGGCCCAGACCAGGTATCGGCCCGTCGACTTCGTCGCCGGCATCGGCGTCACGGCCGGTGGCTCGACACTCACCACGGTTCAATACGCCGACGGCTCGTCGCAAGACATCAGCGCCGGCTCGGGTCTGATGTTCTATGCCGGCGTCGAAACGGGCATCGGCGAATTCGCGTCGTTGCAGGCGACGCTGGGGTATCACGTCGACACCACCCACGCCAGCAACGGCGACGTGCGTTTCAGTCGCTATCCGATCGAACTGCTTGCCTACGTTCCGGTCAATCCAGCTCTGCGGGTCGGAGTCGGCGCGCGTTTTGTCAACAACCCGAGGCTCCAGGGCTCGGGAGTCGCGAGCAACGTCGACGTCAAGTTCGATTCGACCGTCGGTTTCGTGGTCGAAGGCGAATATCGCTTCACGCCGTGGGTGGGGGTGAAGCTGCGCGCCGTCAGCGAAAGATTCACGGCCCCGGCCACGAATGAGTCTGTCAGCGGCGACCACATCGGCCTGCTCTGCAACTTCTATTTCTGAGCGCGCCTCGAGCCGTCGCCTTGCGGCGGCCGCCCCAGAGGGCCGAGCAAAGTGGCGCAGCAGCGCTTACTCAAGCGACACCGACTGCAACTTGAAGCCGATCATCGCGCGCAGCTTGTTCGGCAGAACAGGTTTGATCAGCAAGTGAAAGTTGTGCTCTTGCGCCAGGACTTCGACGCGGCTCATGGTGCTGCCGCTGATGACGATGGCCGGCACTGCAAGCCCGAAGCGGCTGCGCAGGGCAAACAAGGCTTCGAGCCCGTCGCGGCCGTCTTCGAGGCGATAGTCGACGATCAACAGGTCGGGTGCCGGTTCTTCGGCCGCGCACTCGCGCGTCCAGGCGATGCACCCTGCCACGCTTTCGAAGCAACGCAGCTGTGCGCCCCAGCCGCCGAGCAGCGCCTCGAGCCCGGCGCGCACCGCCGATTCGTCTTCGACGATCACAATTCGCCGGCCATGCAGCGTCAATGCCTGCGCCAACCTCGCGGGCCGCGCCGCGGCCGCCACCTCGCTCTCCTGGCCCAGCGGCAATTCGAGCGTGAACAGCGTGCCGCGCCCGGGCCAGGATTGCAGGCGCAGCGGCGCGTGCATCAGGTCCGCCAGCCGCTTCACGATCGCCAGCCCCAGCCCCAATCCCTTGCCTTGGCCAGGTGCGGTGAGCTCCGCGGCGTGAACCTGGTAGAACTCTTCGAAGACACGCGCCTGCTGCTCCGGCGCGATGCCCACGCCCGTGTCCCAGACCTGCAACGCAAGCTTGTTGCCACGCCGGCGGCAGCCCACCAGCACCGTGCCGTCTTCGGTATACCGAATCGCATTCGCCACCAGGTTGCGCACGATGCGCTCAACGAGCAGCGGGTCGGCGAAGGCGACGCGCCGTGCAGCGCGCACGCGCAACGCCAAACCCTTCTCGAAAGCGCTCGGCTCGAACTGCAGACGCAGGCTGCGCAGCATCTCGCCCAGTTCAAAATTGCGCGGGTGGACCTCGATCGCGCCACTGTCCAGGCGCGTCACGTCCAGCAATTCGCCGAACAGGCTTTCAAGCGCAGCGACCGATTCATTGATGCTGTTCACCAGCGGCGCGACTTCGCTGTCGCGTGTGCGCTCGCGCAACGCCTGGGCGAACAGTCCGATCGCATGCAGCGGCTGGCGCAGATCGTGGCTGGCGGCGGCGAAGAATTGGGTCTTTGCGCGATTTGCGATCTCAGCTTCGCGCCGCGCGTCATCCGCGCCTTGCTTTTCAATGCGCAGTTGCAACAACAGCTCGCTCAGCCGCAATTTCAACTCGATCACGCGCGCCATCGCCTGCCGATAGCTGCCGCCGAGTACCGCCGTCAGCACCACGATCAAGGCCAGCAGTGCCGCGAGTTGCAGGTTGTGGCGGTCGCCGACGGCGGCGATGCGAACGATCAGCGGAGTTGCTGCGAGCCCAAGGTAAGAGAAGTAGATGCGCGGCCGCGTCGCCAGGATCGGCATCGCCGCGACACAGAAGGTGTAGACGATGAGGATCAAGCCGGTCTGCGCGATGCCCGGCGCCCCGTTGTAGAACAGGCTCCCGGCCAGTCCCCAGTTTGCGCCCGAGGCAAGCGTGCCCAGCTGCGCACGGCGTTGCCAGATTGTCCAATCGGCCAGCGTGTGCGGCGGCATGCGCCGAAAGCGCAGGCCGAGTACCAGGCGCACGCACCAGACCGCGCCGACGCAGGCCAGCCACGGCCACAACCAGGCGTCCAGACCCGAGCCCCAGACCAGCAGCAGCACGACGGCCGTGCCCGCGGCGTTGCCGGCGAGCGTGGTGGGCAGGTAGTCGAACGCGGCCTGCACTTCGTCGGGCAGCGCCGAGACTTCAGAGCGCCCCCAGGCCGACGACATACGTCGTCCGCCCCCCGAGGGGGTCAAGGAAACTTGGGGCGGCCCGGCGTTTCCTTGTGAGCGCCCCGAGGCCGACGACATACGTCGTCCGCCCCCCGAGGGGGTCAAGGAAACTTGGGGCGGCCCGGCGTTTCCTTGTGAGTCGGAGGCGCCAGCGGTGCTCACCGGGAGTCGAGTCGGGCTGAATCTGCTGCGCGATGTTGCGGCGGGCTCTCGCGGCGTTGGTGCACGCGAGGCATCGGACTGAATCAATGCCCGGACGTGCGCCAGTCTGAGGTGCCGCCGCGGCGGCTCATCTCAGCCACCGCCAACACCGCCTGCGTGCGCGTGCTGACGTTCAGTGCCCGCAGCACCGCCGCGACATGATCCTTGACGGTATCGACCGACACCTTCAATTCACGCGCGATCAGCTTGTTCGGTTTTCCTTGCAGCAGCAGCGCCAGCACGTCGTTTTGGCGCGGCGTCAGGCCCAGCGTCGCCAGCGGCGGCGTTGCCGGCACTTCGGGCAGGCCTGATTGAAAACCGGTGTCTTGCGAGGTCGGGTGACCGATCTGGTGAATCATCGGCGTGGTCTCGGCAAACGTGGTCACACTCTGCACAGCGCCCAACGACGGCGGCAGATTCGTCAACAAGGCACGCGCGCCGGTTGGAATGAAGATGCCGCCCGACATCACGAGGCGCAGCGCTTCATGCAATTCGGCAAGGTTGGAACTCTTCGGCACAAAGCCCATGGCACCGGCGTCGACGGCGCGAATCACATCGCTGTAGCGGTCGGAGGCCGACACCACCACCACCGGCAACTCGGGGTAGGTGGCGCGAAACTCGACGAGCACGTCAAAGCCGTCGCTATCGCCCAGGTTCAGGTCGAGCAGGATCAGGTCGAAGCCGGTCTCGGTTTTCAGCTTTTCACGGCCGATGCGCGCCGTCGCCGCGCCGATCACGGTCACGTCGTCGCCCAACTCCTGAATCACGCTTTGCAGCGCCGACAGGATCAGTGGGTGGTCGTCGATCAGCAAAACCTTCATCGGCTCAAGCTCCGCAGCGGCGCCAATCTTAGTTCGGCCGGCGCACTCAAATGTAGCGGCGCGCTACCGAATCAGCCACACACACGGGCTTCGTGGAGCCTTCACGCTCCATCGTGACCTGGGTCGTGAGTTGCGCACCACCTTCGAGCGCCTCATAGCGCAGCAGTTTGAAGACACCGCGCACGCGGCTGCCCACCAGCAAGGGCGCGGGGAAACGCACTCGGTCCAGGCCATAGTTCACCCCCATCCGCGTGTCCAGCACTTCGAATGCCGAAGCGCTCATCAGCGGCAGCAGCGACAGCGTGAGGAAACCATGCGCCACCGTCGCGCCGAACGGCCCGGCAGCGGCGCGCTGCGGGTCGACGTGGATCCACTGCTGGTCGCCCGTGGCGTGGGCGAACGCATCGATCTTCGCCTGATCGACCGTGAACCAGTCGCTGCGGCCCAGGTCCTGGCCGACCAGCTGTTGCAGGTCGGCCAGCTTTGCATAGGTTTTCATCAATCCTGCTCCGCGACCAATGTTTCGTCGTTCAGCCACCTGGTGATCGGTTCCCACTGCTCCAGGTCGGCGGCGAATCGGCCGGGCGCCACGTCCCAAAGTGTCAGGCCATGCGCGCCCAGATGCACGTAGTTCTGCGTCTCGCGCAGGAAGGTGAGCACCGGCAAGTCCACACCACCGAGAAAGTTGCGCAGTTGGTCGGTGGAAATATGGCCCTCGCGGGTGCGCATCCCGACCAGCGCCACATCGACACTGCGAGCCCGTTTGTGCTCGCGCAGGGCTTGCATGAAGTCAAACGTGGCATGAATGTCGAAGATGCCGGGCTGCAGAGGGATCAGCAATTTGTCGGCGATCCTGAGCACTTCGTCGAGAAGCCTGCCCTGCAGACCCGCCGGCGTGTCGAGCACCACGTGCGTCGTGCCGCGCGGCGGGCGCATCACATTCTCCTGCGAAGCGTCCCAGTTCTGAATCAGCGGCAGACCGGGCGCGCGCAGGCCGAGCCAGATGCGCGAGGATTGCTGTTTGTCCACATCGCCGAGCATGACGGACAAGCCGCGCGCGGCAAGATAGCCCGCGATATTGGTGGCGAGTGTGGACTTGCCCACGCCGCCCTTAGGATTGGCAACCGCGATCACCGGCATATCGATCTCCTGACTTTCGATTTCCAGACTCGGGTTATGTTAGCGGCGCGTTGGTGCGGCGAACCCCGGGCAAAGCGCGAATGTGCCGGTTTCCTCTACCCCTTTTCGAACCATCCTTCCCTCGGAGACAACAGCGTGAACCCCAATCCCGCCCCGGCCGGTGCGCGCCCACTGGTCATCGTGGCGCACCCGCATCTGCAGCACTCGCGCGCGAATCGCGCCGCAATGCGCGCCGCGGCGCAGACGCCGGCGGAGTTGCGCGACCTGTACGCGCTCTACCCCGACTACCTGATCGACGTGCAAGCCGAGCAGGCCGCGCTCGTGCGCGCCCGATTGATCGTCTGGCAGCACCCCATCCACTGGTACAGCGCGCCGCCCCTGATGAAGCTGTGGATCGACGAAGTGCTTGCCTTCGGCTGGGCCTACGGCCCGGGTGGAACGGCGTTGCGCGGCAAAGACCTGTGGCTCGTGGCCAGCACCGGCGGGCCTGAAGATTCGTACCGGCCCGACAGCTACAACCGCTACTTTTTCGATGCGTTCATGCCGCCGTTCGAACAGACCGCGGCGCTGTGCGGCATGCGCTTTCTGCCGCCGCTGCTGCTGCACGGTGCGCACCATGCGTCGCAGGCGCAGCTTGACGAACACGCGCAACTCTACGCGCAGCGCCTGCGAACTTACCCCGACTGGCCCGAACTGGACGATCTGGAATGCCCGACCTGCGCCGTACCGATGGGCGCGCGCCCGCTGCAGGAGGCGTGATGGAACACAGTTCATGGCTCGGCGGCAGCCTGGTCTACCTCGGTGCGGCAGTGCTGGCAGTGCCCATCTCCCGCGCCCTGGGCCTGGGCTCGATCATCGGCTACCTTGGCGCCGGAATCGCGATCGGGCCCTGGGGCTTGAGGCTCGTGACGGAAGCGCAAGACATGCTGCATTTCGCCGAGTTCGGCGTCGTCTTGATGTTGTTCCTGGTGGGCCTCGAACTCGAGCCGCGGCGCCTCTGGGCCTTGCGCAAGCCCATCTTCGGTTGGGGCAGCGCACAGTTGTTCGGCTCGGCGCTGCTGCTCGCGGCCGTGGCCTGGTTCTCAGGCGCTGACATCAATCTGGCCGTCGTCGCCGCGCTTGGCCTGGCGATGTCGTCCACCGCGATCGGCCTGGGCGTGCTCGCCGATCGCAACCTGTTGCCCACCACCGCGGGCCAGGCGGTGCTGAGTGTGGCCTTGCTGCAAGACGTTGCAGCAATTCCGATTCTCGCCCTCGTTCCGCTGCTCGCCGCGAGCAGCGTGCACGCCGGCGGCGGCTGGCTCGCTGCGGCGAAGGCAATCGGCGTGATCGCCGCCATCATCCTCGGCGGGCGCCTCTTGCTGCGCCCGGCGCTGCGCTGGATCGCGGCCAGCAAGACGCCGGAGATCTTCACCGCTGCGGCGCTGTTGCTGGTCGTTGCCACCGCCGCCTTGATGCAGGCGGTCGGGCTGTCGATGGCCCTTGGCGCGTTTCTCGCCGGCGTGCTGCTCGCCGAGAGCGAATACCGGCGCGAGCTGGAGACCGACCTCGAACCGTTCAAGGGCCTGCTGCTCGGCCTGTTCTTCATCGCCGTCGGCATGAGCATCGACTTCGCGGTCGTGCTGCAGCACCCGGTTCTGGTCGCCGCCGTGGTCGCGGGTTTTCTGCTGCTCAAGGCGCTCGTGCTGTGGGCGATGTGCCGGCGCATGCCGATTCCCCTGCCCGAGCGGGCCGTGTTCGTGATCCTGCTGGCGCAGGGCGGTGAGTTCGGATTCGTCGTGTTCCAGAGCGCCGCGGGTGCCAAGGTGATCGACGCGGCGGCGGCGTCGCTGCTCGTCGCCGCGGTCGCGATCTCGATGTTGCTCACGCCCCTGTTGCTGGTGCTGGCCGATCGCTGGTGGGCAGCGCATCTGCGCGCTGCCCAGCCGGCACAGGCCGAGATCAGCGAACCGCAGGACGGGCCAGTCATCATCGCCGGCCTGGGCCGCTACGGCCAGATCGTCGGGCGCTTGCTCTTCGCCAACGGCATCACGCCGACGGTGCTCGATCATGACTCCGAGCAGATCGAGGCCCTGCGCCGCTTCGGCTGGACTGCGCACTACGGCGATGCATCGCGCCTGGACCTGATGCGCGTGGCCGGGGCCGAAAAAGCGCGCGTGCTCGTGCTTGCCATCGACGACGTCGACCAGAGCGTCGCCGTGGCGAGCATGGTGCGCGAGCACTTCCCGCAACTGCAGATCGTGGCGCGGGCGCGCAACGTGCAGCATTACTTCCGCCTGCGCGAACTGGGCGTGACCTTGATCGAGCGCGAGACGCTCGATGCGGCGTTGATGAGCGGGCGCGCCGCGCTCGAGCTGCTGGGCTGGCAGCCGCATGAGGCGCGCAACCTGGCGCTGCGCTTTCGGCGCCACAACGTGGCGCAGCTCGAAGCCACGCTGCCGCACTGGAAAGACCAGGCCAAGCTCGTGGCCGCGGCGAAGCAGGGACGGCAACAGCTCGAAGAACTGTTCGCCCAGGAGCGCGAAGCGGCGCTGGAGCATCGAGCGCGCGCGGGCTGGAGCGGCCAGGCGGGTACCGGTTGATGCGCCCGATCGTGCGCAACGCAGCACCGCACAATCGCCTGAATGAAATGCCCGGCAAGTCGCATTGCGCTGCTGCGTTGAACCCGGGACCAGCGCCGTGATCCGGATCGAGCAGCTTCGCTTCGCCTGGCCGAACGAGCACGCCGACTGTCTGGCGCTGGAGCACCTCGAAGTGCCTGCCGGCAAGCTGCTGTTCCTGCACGGCCCGAGCGGCTCGGGCAAGAGCACGTTGCTCGGTCTGGTGGCGGGGGTGCTGCTGCCGCGCCAGGGCAAGGTGGAGCTGCTGGGCGTCGACTGGGGCACACTGGCCGCGAGCCGGCGCGACGCACGCCGCGGCGACCATGTGGGCTACATCTTCCAGCAGTTCAACCTGTTGCCCTACCTAAG
>Ga0315287_10003334_pt1 | contig 15476 bp, 18 predicted proteins | sample YL17G11_0_MG_FD_205037 | JGI IMG/M metagenome (GOLD analysis project Ga0315287, IMG submission 205037) | Sediment microbial communities from Yellowstone Lake, YNP, Wyoming, USA - YL17G11_0 | ecosystem: Environmental > Aquatic > Freshwater > Lake > Sediment | place: USA: Wyoming | collected... | reverse complement strand
CATATCGAACATTGATGATCGACCAAATCACTGACATCCAACGTATGACCATGGTCATTGCGTCCGGCAATCAAGCGACATCATTGAAACCTGGCACAATTCCAAACAACATGCAGATCCAACATTTCAACTCCACACTCGGTCATATGATCAAGTTCGGGACTCTCTTCTTCGGTCTAACGAACATGCACGTAATCATCACAAGCCAGGAGAGGGAAGATAAGGACGAGACAACGGGCTTGATCACTTATAAGCCATTGTTGTGGGGGCAATCAGCGACCGAGTTCGGCGGTTACGCATACCTCGTGTCGCGTTTGGTTCACCGTACTCGTGTTGCGCAAGATGCAAAGATGCGTTTGGCCATTGGTGAGATGCCTGAGGGTGCTAGCAGTGTTGCGCTGTTTATGCCCAGCGGCAAGTACATCGCCAAAGATCAGTACGGCATGCGCGACAAAGATGGTGGCCTCTTACCTTTTATGGTAGACCCGAGCATACCCAAGATGCTCGATCTAATTTACGGCCCAGGACGAGGCCCGGCGGGTGTTCCGTTCAACTAACTATCCATTCAGCGTTCAACGTACAGCGTACAGCGTACAAGGAGTAACAAATGCCAGCTATTGATTTTTCGCAAGTTGAGGATCTGAAGCCCATTCCTGAGGGCTGGTACCTCGCGTCCATCGTCGAAGCAACACCCGGTATCTCGCAGAACCAAAACCCCAAGATCGACCTTCGTTGGAAGGTTGAATCGGGTGAGTACGAGAACCGCAACGTCTTCGATACCCTCACGTTCACAGCCAAGGCCATGGGGCGTGTCAAAAGCGCTTTACTGGCTCTGGATTTCCCGCCAGACTTTCAAGGTGAAGTCGAATCCGACGACCTCGTTGGTAAGACCGCGAATATCATGGTCGTTATCGAAGCGTCCGACAAGATCAATCCTGAGACCGGCGAAGTTTATCCTCCCCGTAACAAGGTCAAGAAGATCAAGGCCATTAGTACCGGGATGGGTGGACCCAACCTGAAGAACCTGCTCGAGTAAATAGTTAGGCCCTACCACCCGTCGTAGGGCCTTTCTTTCTATATGGAGAAGACATGGAAGAATTCTTGAGAGCATTCCACTTCGGTGGTCTAATGGAGATCGCAGTAAGTAATCCTACAAACAGGCGTTACTTGAGTGAGATCGTTCCGCTACCTACCGATAAGGATGTCTTCTTCGGCCCCGCTATGCGTAAAACTGCCGGTGGCGAGAAAACAGATGTCTTGGGAACAAAGGCTTTGTGGGTTGACGTAGACGACCCAGCCAGACCGCTATCTACGTTGCCGCCGTCCGCTATGATATTTAGCGGACACGGTTGGCATTTGTACTGGTTCTTGACAAGCCCTTTGTTAGACATAGAAGAGATGGAAGAGCTCAATCGTCTCCTTGCCAAGGACGTTCCTGGCGGAGACCTCGGATGCTGGAACTGTAATCGAGTAATGCGCGTGCCCGGAACCGTGAACACCAAGTCCGACCCTATACCGGTTGTACTAAAAATATTTACGCCCAACCTTGTATACGATCCTGACGCCTTTCGTGTTCTCGAGTCTCTGAGTAAGGCAGCGCGGCATCGTATCAGGACCGGTGACTCTCGAGGTTTCCGCTCCAGGAGCGAACGTGATTGGCAAATCGTAACCGAACTAATAGCAGCGGGGGCTGAAGATGGACTGATCGTAAAGATCTTTGAAAACCAACCCTGTGGTGACAAACACAGGCAGAGCGGGAGCGATGCGTATCTTACGCACACGCTCGAGAAAGTCCGCGAGAAGTTACCAATCACAGTTAAAGGCGCCCGCGGCCCTGTGGCTGAAGTAGTAACAGGTCTCGAGGAACGTGAAGACGGTTACTATCTGATCACACGACGTGGACAGCGACGCATAAGTACATTTACGCTAGACCCAACATTACTTCTTGACGGGTCAGCGTTTGAGGCCGAAGATGCGATCGTCTGTAACGTAAAGGCTTCTGGTTATGTATGGGAAAATAAAACCTTCTCTCGATCAGCATTTACGGCGATCGCCAAGATGGATAGAGAGACCCCAATGGCAGCCTGGCAATTTCTTGGTCATGATGATGACGTACGGGTTTTGCTGCCCTATCTTCTTAGTAGGCTGCAGGAGAATGGTTTACCGAAGGTCGCCGCAACTCCAGTAATGGGATTGCATGTTGTCAAGGACAAGTATATCTTTGTGGGAGACAAGCAAGTAGTGGGTTCGGAGCAGATGTGGGACGGCTTCAAAGGTCCCATAGCATGGCTGCCGAGTAGAAAAGAACATCCTGAGATGGCTCTTGCTACCAACATGGAAGCGTTCGAGTCCATACGAGAACATGTTCCTATGTTGAACACACCAGAATCGATTTGGCCGATGATAGGCTGGTATGCGGCATCGTGTATGAAGCCGTGGCTAGAAGCGAATCAGTACCGATTTCCAATCTTGAACGTAGCAGGTACGAAAGGCAGTGGTAAGACTACGCTCATTCAGCGGGTGTTCATGCCCTTGTTCGGTCAAACGGATGCTAAATCATATGATGCAAATACAACTCGGTTTGTTGTTCTCGCCTTGCTCGGATCCTCAAACGCAGTACCTATTGCTTTCAGCGAGTTCAGATATGATTCCGCTGAAAAGTTCATCAGATATGTTCTGCTCGCCTACGATACAGGTCACGATCCCCGAGGACGGAGTGATCAATCAACTATTGATTATCCTCTGTCCGCTCCCTTTTCCATCGACGGAGAAGATCTTGTCGAGGATCCGGCAGCAAGAGAACGTATCGTAGTCTCGTTCCTAAAGCCTGCAACGGTAGCAGAGGATAGTCCATACTACAGAGCATTTAAGGACTTCGTACTACCTGAAGGTTTTGCAGGATACTACATTCAAAAGTGTCTAGCTCGTATCGAAGATGGCAGAGCATTAGGACTTTTACGTGCGGCTCGAACTGCATTGCTAGAAGCGTTTCCTAAGCGTATGCCTGATCGTGTTCGTAACAATCATACCGTTGCGTACTTCGGTGCACTCATGTTCTGTGATATCGTAGGCATCATACCTCCAGGAGCTGAGACTATGGGGGCTAGTATTGGTTCCATATACGATGTCAATTCTGGTCGTGCTAGAACCCTCGTAGACGGTATGGTAGAGGATATTGTCAATGCGTGCTCGCAAGGTACATCAGCGTTCAAGTGGCATTACGATAAGTCGCTCAACGTGCTTTACTTCCAACTAGCATCAAGTCATAGCTGGTGGATGGCAAGTAGACGACGACAGGGTCGTGGCGCACTTGAACGAGACGCAATTAGAGCACAGCTCAAAGAAGCTCCGTATACAGTCGATGCGAAAGTTGTCGATAGTACGTGGATGTACGGTGTAGGTTTAGTGAAGGCTCAAGAGTTGAATCTTGATGTGCCTAGTGAGATGACTGTTCAAGAGTTTACATTCAAGTTCTAGGAGGGCATATGAATGCAGTAGTGTTGTTATCAGGTGGTATGGATAGTACGACCGCCCTAGCACAGGCTGTGGTAGATGGGGCTGTGAACATCGTTGCAGTCTCGTTTCAATATGGATCACGACATCAGCTACAAGAGTTAGCGTCGGCCGAACGTGTTGTCAAGTACTACAATAGGTTTGGCTTCTGCATTGAACGAGTGGTGGTTATTATACCGCACCACATATTTGTGGGTAGCGGATCTTCGTTGATAGGTGAGTCAGATATTCCAGATGAAGAATATCATGACCCTGAAAAAGAAACGCCATCATCAACCGTAGTACCATTTCGCAACGCCAATATGATATCTATCGCAACAACAGTGGCGGAGTCTCGTGGTTACGATAAAGTGTATGTTGGAGTACATGCCACAGACGCTCAAGGGTTCGCGTACCCAGACTGTACTCCAGAGTTCATGGGTGCAATGAGTGCAGCTATTTATGTGGGGACGCATCACAAGGTTCGTCTTGTAACGCCGTTCCAATGGATGGATAAGTCAGACATTGTTACATTGGCAGCCAAGCTTCTGGCCCCGTTACATCTGACCTGGTCTTGCTATCGCGGCGGAGAGAAGCAGTGTGGTCACTGCCCTACGTGTAGAGAACGTCTGCACGCGTTTAGCGAAGCTGGCTTCATCGATCCCGTCGCATACGAGCACGGCGAACACCAGATGATAATGATGTTGAAACCATGGCCTACAGGTGACTAATGACTACGCGTAAGCAAGACATTGTTTGGGCTGCAGGCTTTTACGATGGTGAGGGTAGTATTACAATGACCGTTGCTAAAGGTTATCTGCGGTTGGAGGTTGCATGCTCCCAGAAGATGCAACTACCTCTACTCCTGTTCAAAAGGATGTTTGGTGGTGGTGTCTACGGCTACAAACCGTTACGTGGTGACATCTGTTACATCTGGAAGACATATGGAGCCAATGGCGTCAAGTTTTTACAGACTGTCCTACCTTACCTAATCGTCAAGGCCGAGGACGCCAAAGAAGTGATCGACATATGGGAGAATAAAGATTATGAGCGCGCTATTAAAAGACATAGAGACCGACAAACTGCTACAGCTAAGAGACACGCAATACGGGCAGGCTTGGTTGAAATCGAGCCTGATGATTCAGCCAGTGATGAAGGAGTTCATTGACTTCTGTCAGAAGGCTCCCAAGCTCATTTACGCATGGGTCATCATCCTAAACAAGTTAGCCCGGATCTTAGCGGATCCGTTTCATCGCGATAGCTGGGTTGACATCGTGGGTTATGCCTCACTCGTAGTCGATTACATTGATGCGACTACGCCAGGTGAGGCAACGTTAAAGAACCCGCCCACCATTTAGCAACTACTGGCGACACATCGGCCAGGATTGCCAGTCCCTGCTCTACTCTGCTAGTATAATGGCATAATGGTGACCACCATCTCCTTTTATGTTTGCTATGTGTATGAGGCGCCCCTAGCCAACGTGCGCCAAGGAGTAGAGCAGGGCAGTCCCTAATAAGGAGGTGAATTATAAGATATGACGAACAGGACGGTCGAAGATCCTACCCAACCTTTATTCAAATACAAGGAGTTCGTAATGTCACAACCAAGGTCGTTTTTGTTCACAGCGCTTGCAGCTCTGTTTTGCGTTGCGCTTGTCGTGAGTAACATTATTGCTGGGAAGTTATGGGCTGCACCTTTAGGCCTCATCTTCACAACAGGAGTGTGGCTCTTTCCAGTAGTCTACATTATCGGGGACGTGATTCCTGAAGTTTACGGTCTCGCAAAGGCTCGCCAAGTGATTATGCTTGGCTTCGTCCTAAACCTGGTTGCTGTAGCTTTCTTCTACCTCTGCCTCTACCTTCCTGCACCTGTCTTCTGGCAAGGACAAGAGGCTTTCGAAGTTGTGCTCGGATTCACTGCGCGGCTTCTTTTAGCCTCGTTTGTTGGATATCTTGTCGGATCGAATGCAAATGCGTACGTTTTGGTTGCCATGAAGAAGGTAACCGGCCCTACAAAATTATGGACCCGAACTATCGGCTCCACAATTGTTGGAGAGTCACTCGACACGCTCTGCTTCGTTACGATCGCATTTGCAGGTACTATGCCGGTCAATGCTTTGTTTATCTTGATGTTCTCAATGGCGGGATTCAAGATACTGTACGAAATTGTCGCCACGCCTCTTACTTACCTGGTTATCAATTGGGTCAAGAAGCAAGAGAACGTCGACCAGCCACCGCCGATCTCTTCGATCTAGGCGTTGACAACATGGGAGTACCTCGAAGGGGGTACTCCCTTAAAAGGACAATACAATGAATCTAAACTTCATTTGGACCTACGGACCGTTTACATACACGTACTACCTAGCCGTGGCAACGGCTATGAAAGTTCACAAGTACGACAAATGTGTGCTTTGGTCGCTTTGCACTACGCAATCGCACTATCTAGAGCTGCTCAAAAGCAAGGGACTCGTCTACGAACAGGGCGATGCAAGAGGCTTTCCTGCGTTGCAGAATGTTCATCCAATATTGTGGGCAGCTACACAAAAGGATTACACTGAGTGGTTGCTTGGATACACGCAAGGTGGCATCTTCATGGACTTAGATACCATATCACTGGAGAACATTTCCGACCTTCTCACGGATGATGTTGATGCAGTCGTTCCGTTAGACATTGAACACGAGACTGATTGTGAACACCCATTCAACGACGACATAATGATCATCCGTGAGAACTCCGAAATAGCTAAAGCGTTCTATGAAGAGTGTGAACGTGTTCTCGCCCAATCGCATATGAAGTGGGGTGATGCCGGACCTGCCATGGTAACCAAGATAGTTCAAAAGTACCGCGATAGGGTAAACATAATACCTTTCAGGGTGTTAGGCGGCTATGATGGGCACGAGTTCAAACAAATCTACTCAGGCGAACACACTCTCGCACCTCAAACAAGAGTCTTGCATGCATTCGCTGCTAGCGCAGGCTCCTTGTTCGCGTGTATAGATTCGACCTTCATCCGAAACAGTCACAGTCCATACGCCTTGGCTGTCAAGAAGGTGTTAGACCCCTTAGAGTGGGATCTATTCTCCGTAACTAGATGGCTGTATCAACGCGGTCAACACTACGCACCGATGTACGAGTATCTCGCAGCAGCTCCGATGCGTAACATTCTTGAGATCGGTACCTACAATGGAGACAACGCTATCGGCATGATACAAACAACGCCTGTTAATCCCAAAGAGATTACCTATTGGGGTTTCGATTACTTCGAACAATTCCCCAAAGACAAAGAACAGGAAGAAGCCGCTACAGGTTACACCAACGCAGCATCTATGAGTGAGGTAGCGCAAAAAATAGTCTACGCTACGGGCGCCGAGGTCAATCTTACGCAGGGTGATAGTAGACTGACAGTGCAGTCCACTAACCTACCGATTATGGATTTCATCTACATAGATGGAGGCCACTCGATAGAAACTATACGTAACGACTGGATCAACGTTCAGAAGTGTATAGGTCCCGAAACGGTTATCTTCTTCGACGATTACTTCGTTAGAAGGAACGATATTGGGTGCAAGTTCATTCTAGACGAACTAGGTGAGGATTATGAGGCGGCCATTGTTGGCCGTCCAGATCACTACGCTGTGTTCGTCGCCAGGCTACTTTTAGTTAGGAGGATACCATGAAGTTTGCGTTGATCACACCACCAGCAGGCGAAGGTCCAATCTATGCACATAGACTAAGTTATCATATGGCCTTAGCACAGGGCCTTATGAACGACCCCGCATACATGCACATGTACAAGCGGATCAAACACAACGTCAACGGAGCGTTTATCATGGTTGACAATGGTGCAGCCGAAGGTGATAGGCAGCCGTTTGATGAGGTCGTTCGAGTCGCCAACGAGATTGGTGCCGACGAGATTGTAATGCCAGACGAGCTACGCGACGCACAGTGGACTATCGAATACACAACTGATGCGGCTGCTATGAATATCGTCCCACCACGAAAACGTGTGGTGGTACCTCAAGGTACTACGTTGCAAGAGTGGGTTATGTGTTTGCGTAGACTCATAGAGAAGATGGAGTTTCGTACAATAGGCGTGCCCAAACATCTGGACGCAACGATACCAGGCGGACGAGCTGAGGTGCTTACATTCCTTCAAACGTGGAGTTTTCATACGAGGTACGACGTACACTTACTCGGACTGAACAGATTGGAAGAGCTCAAAGATCTGGCTACAAGGTTTCCGTGGGTACGTGGTATCGACACTGGCATGCCGGTTGGGTGGGCTCAGGACAACATGTTGCTGGGTTTTTCAACTGAGCATCATCCGCTACAATGGCATAACGACTTTGATGAGAAGCTTGCAGAGGCCAACATCGCACAGATACTAACACTCTGCAGAAAGGAGGACACATGCATGTAATCTTGCGTGAACAGGAAGCACCCGGAGAAGAGTCGACGATGTGTATTGAGCGTAACGCTCAGTCGGCGATTATCTTGAAAGGTGACTTCGATCAACTAGACCAGCTAGTTCAAATTGCAGCATCGATGAAGGTGCCTGAAGTACTGCTCCTGATAGATCCAGGATCAGTATCAACCTTCGAAGAGGTTGGCTGGGAGGTATCAGACCGTGTGGTCATGAAAAAGAAAGCGAGTAAATCGAAATGACAATCAAAGCGCCAGGTGCAATGTGTGATACATGCCCCTTGCAAAACCATCCTTTTGTTCCGCCTTCTGGTTCGTCTGATGCTCCTGTGTTCATTATAGGTGAGGGACCAGGCGAGCAGGAGGCGAAAGAGGGAAAACCGTTTGTAGGTCCAAGCGGCAAGTTACTTGATGCTGCATTGCGTAACGCAGGTATCGAACCGGAGAACACGTTCAGGACAAACGTTGTGATGTGTCGTACATCACTCGACAATCGAGAACCAACAGAGACTGAGATGCTTTGCTGTCGCACTAGACTGATCATGGAGATCAAAGCATCCAAAGCTGAGAGGATTGTTGTACTGGGTAAGGTCGCTAAGGAAGCACTCCTCGTGAGTAATAGTGAGCGAGGTGTCTGGGTTCCCTTCGGCGATAAGTTCGTCATGCCAACTTGGCACCCTGCTTATGTATTGCGAAAACCCTCTGAAGCGACTGCACTTTTGCGCGACATCGAGAAAGTAGCAGCTCCACATATTCAAGTGGGTTGGACAATGCCGGAGGCGATCAAGGTCGAAACCCCCGCCCAGCTTGAAGAACAGTTAGCGAAGTGTCCTGAACGAGCTCCAGTTGCGTTCGATGGTGAAATGGATAACATCCATTGGCACGCGGGCTCGTGGGGAAACGCAGACGCGGTACTCGCATTGGCCCTGTGCTGGGACCCGAAGTGGGGTGTCGTCATGGACGATGAAATGCTTTACGACCAACCTGCAACGATACCGATCCTACAACGGTTCTTCGACAATACAGATCACACATTCGCAGCGCACAACGGTAAGTTCGATAATATCTTCTTCAAGACGGCTTTCGGTCTAAACACGAGAACCGACTTCGATACAATGCTTGCGCATTACGTTCTCGATGAGAACACAAAACACGGCTTGAAGGAGCTCGCAACGGATTACCTCGGCGCGCCAGACTACGAAAAAATGTTGATCAAGCAGTACCTCAAGTCGAAGAACGACTTCTACTCTAACATTCCAACGCCGCAGCTAATGAAGTACGGTGTGTGTGATGTGTCGAACACATTGATCTTCTATGATATGTTCGGTGATGAGTTGAGACGTAACGGACAATATGGATGGCCGTTCATGAACATTATCATGCCAGCGTCTCAAGCGTTCGTAGGTATTGAGATGCGAGGGATGAAAGTTGACGTGCCACACTTAAATAGATGGCACGACATTCTTGATCGCAAGATGATCGCGCTGCAAGCACAGGGCCGGGATATGGTAGGGCGGCCAGGCCTCAACATGAACTCGACGCAACAGTTAGCGGTCGTGATTTATGATGAGATCGGATTACCGCCGCCGCCTAACAAACGTCTCAATCCACGATCTACAGCTCACGACGCAGTCGAGCACCTCATAGGTAAGCATCCGTTTATCAACCTGCTAATGGAGTATCGAAGGGTAGCCAAGATGCAGAGTTCGTACGTTGATAATATGCTTGAGGCAATGGATCCTAAAACACACAGAGTTCACATGACAGCGTTGATTCACGGTACTGAGATCGGTCGTTTGTCGATGCGTGATCCAGCATTGCAGACTATCCCTAGAGCCTCAGATAGAGACCCTTATGGCGCAGCGATCAGGAGTTCTTTCATTGCAGGTGAGGATAGAAAGTTAGGTATTACGGACTACTCGCAAGCAGAGTTACGTGTTATGGCTTGTCTTAGTAACGAGCCATTCTTGATCAAAGTGTATCAAGACGATCGAGACTTACACACCGAGGTTGCAATCGCAATGTATGGACCTAACTTCACTCACGAACAACGCGTAATGTGTAAGATGTTCAACTTCGCATACGCATACGGTGGCAACGAACATTCGTTTGCAGACGATGCCGGACTAGATCTTGCAACAGCGATCCGTTTTGTTCGTGAGTACGACAAGAACATGCCAGTCGTAAAGCAGTGGAAGATCGACCAGTTCAAGTCAATGAGGTCGCAAGGCTACGTTCAGTCTCCGTTTGGTAGACGCAGACACTTTCCGTTGATCACCCAACTAAACGCAGACGAAGCAAGGAAGTCTGCAGCGCATGCTCCTATTGCAGGCACAGCGAGTGACCTCACGCTCATGTCGGTAATCGAAGCTGAGAAGAGGCACATGAATGTTGGCTTGACGGTCCACGATAGTATCCTAACCGAGAATGATGCAAGCATCGCAGAAGATGTTACACACGAGCTTGCAGGTATAATGCAGAGCTATGGCGATCAGTATTTCCCACAGATCCCATGGAAGGCGGACGAGGAAGTAAGCGACCGTTGGGTTCCTGAACCAAGTGAGGAGGATATCAATGAAACCTAGTGAGGCCGATGTAACACTTGCAGCACTGGCTGTTGTAGCATTTGGCCGGGTGTATGTGAACCAAAGAAAATACCTGTCATTGAAGTTGTTCACGCGTGAAGAGGAAATCGCTCAAAGGCTCATGAACGTTTTTGGGGGTCGCTACTACGCGCAAGGTGTCGGATTTGTGTGGGCTCTGGGCCATCAACGTGATCTTTTGCTTTTAGCTGACATAGTACGACCACACAGAAAGGTCTACGATCACCTCGATCTTCTGTTTGAGCTGGCAGACAAAAACCCCCCTCCGTAAGGAGAGGGGTTTTCTTATCGAGTCTACTTTAGCGCGTCAGGCGGACTACGTAGTGCCTTTACCGCTATAACAGAAGGCGGAAGAGACTTCCTCGTGTAAGAGTAAGTCGTCTGGTTAGACATTAGAGAGGTGCCCCAAATTACGAACAGGATAAGCACACCATCTCGACCGGCGGGAATTAAGAGCCACACTCCCGTCCAGGTTAGGATGCCAGCCAGGAGGCAGATCACCGTAACAACAATGATCTGGAACAAAGCCTTGTTGGCACCATCTTTGGCCGCAAACCACTCCCGCAGACCTGGAAAGTAGTTGCACAACAGAGAAGTGATAACCGCCAACAAGTTGAGCACTATCGCAACAGTCAACTCTTTCGGAACTTCGATCATAGTTTTCTCCTTTACCAAATAGTGTGACAGAGAGGGGATCACCTCCTTTCACTTATGGGACTTCTTCCTTATCTTGCCGCCGTACTTCTTATCCCAGCGGCGAGCAATACCTGGTTTGTTTATGTGCATCCAGGCTCGCTGCTTCTTACTGCGATATGGCATAAACACCTCCTTCTATAATTGGTACCATCCCTCGGACCATAAGTCGTTTAGACGATCGAAGTACGCTTGATACTGTAGCTTTACTACGTCGGTCGAGTAATGTGATACGGCCCACGAACGGCAATCGTCCGGTCGAATGGTTTGCCACTGTTGAGCTGCATCGACAAACTCCTTGAACGTTCTACATCTCCAACCCGTGACACCCTGTTTGACTGTCTCAGCGAAGACACCCCAATCAGTAGTGATAACAGGTGTGCCACAAAGTTGTGCTTCGACTGCCACGCCCTCAAACGGTCCGATGTAGTACGTTGGCACAAACACTGACATAGCGTGACTCATTAGTTCAAACCTCTTCACCGCGTCTACCGTCCCTACATGATGAACGTGGTCGAAGACGCTAAAGTCACGTCCGTCAACATTCTTCAAATCTCCCTGGCCCGCCACTAGAAGAGTTGCACCTATCGCTTTCGTTGTCTCGATAGCGATTTGTAACCCTTTACGTGTAATCAAACGTCCCACGTATAAGTAGTAATCATCCTTCGCGCCTGCGGGCTGAGACTCATAAGGAAAGTCTTTAATGTTGTAGGAGTTGGGGATTACGGTATCGTACCAACTCCCGTTGTCTTCGTGAAGCAAGCCGTATATGTAGTGCATCCAGGCATACGACTCGAAGACACGTTTATCACAGAACACACCTGTATATCCGATGCCAGATTCTACTGTCATCAGTTTTACTGCGTCTGAGATGGGTTTATCATAGTTACCCATCGGACAAAGCAAGAAGTCACGTTCTTGCTTTCTCGCGTTGATCTCCCAGATAGCTCGAGTGTTGAACTCCTGGTGCACCTCGTCCTTCGGATTATGTTTGAAGAACTCTTTGTGCCAATCATAATCGCCGTAGACACGTTTACGCGTCTCCTCACTACCGACTGTGACTATCTCTACATTAGGAACGTCTGATCCCTCAGTGCAGTACAGAGTTACATGATGTCCGAGTTCGGTCAGCATCTTGGCGAGATTGACTACCTTTTGTGTGTAAGCACAAGACGGTACGTCTTTGGTGGTTGGTATATGTGCTAGTCCCAACAAATGAAACGTATATGTCATGGTATAACTCCGTGCGATAGTATAAGGTAGGCCATAGACCCGATCACGAGAGACGCCACAATGCCTACGACCGTCCACATTACCTTATCGTAGACCTCGAGTTTCCTGGTACTAATATCCACCAGCGTGATCAGTCCGGGTTTCCCATTCCCATAAACAATCGCAACTATCCTTTCTAGTGTTGCCGCAAGTATTGCTACTTGGGTTGTCAAAACAGCTAGTGATATGTTGGTGGGTTCTTTATTAGATTGATCGATCAACTCCTGAAGCAGTGCTTTAATCTCGTCGAATTTGATGTTGTTTGGGAGTTCAGTGTCTGGTGCCATATTGGTTCATAAGCTCCTTACGATGTCTGAGAGTGCACCTAAACAACCTCCTAAGACCTCCACTTGGGCCTCCAATCGTTGCTTGATAGACGGGTCAGGGATAGGTGGTGCAGTTGTGCCAAAGTACGTATCACACTTCTCCGGCGTTCCGAGAAAGATGTTTGTGTCGACAGCGTGACCGAACGCGCCCACAGGTTTGTATGAGTCACCAGTCATCTGAGCTAGATCCAAAGGACCCGGACACTTGCTTGCATTGTAACTCCCAAACGGAAGAGTAGCAATGATCTTCTTGTACTCATTCCAAGAAGGACAACCGTTGAGAGCAGAGGGGTAACTGCCCCACCAATAACTGTAGTTCGTAGGCCAGGATGAGAGAGTCGAGAGAAACCACTCCCCAGTATAGATGGTCTGACTAGGCCACCTACCGGACATAAGATTCAAGTACTTCATTACCTCGTCATAGTATGTTAGGGGTGAGTATCCCGCATATCTAACTTCGATATCCGTAAATACACGACCCGCGTATCCCATAGCTCCGAGACGACTTGCCAACCAATTATAGTTCGCAATTCCTGTTACCCAGGGATTGTAAACAAAGTAGATCGCGCGCCGGCGAAACTGAAAGGCCATATCCCACAACTGGTGGAAGTATATATCATCGTGATGACCACCTTGCATATCGTTGATGCGGCAGATCATACCAGACACTCCCTGACTAATGAAGTAGGGGATATCCAGAACGATTTTACCATTGACGTCCAGATAGTTACCTTCCCAAACGTCGAGTATGATTTGATACGGCTCGGTGATCATAGGTTATCCTCCACGGGCATCTGTTGAATATCTGAGTGCCACGATCCGTCGGGTCTCGTAACAAACCCTTGAGTAAGCCACGTGCCGGGCTGATCTAAGAAGCCGGCTACTGTTACGTAACGGATCTTCCCATCGACCCCAGAACTCACCAGAGTAGCATCCTTGACGATAACCGTGCCGTCTGGTTTCTTGAAGGTGATTGTCTTTATGGTAGCAGTGGAACAATCTACCACGTTACCATCTTCATCTATGATGGTACGAACAATGCCCGTGCCAACATCACTTACGTGTAACGATACATCACTCATTTATCTACCTCCTGTACGATTCGCGCACTCGCTGCTACTGCACGTACAATACTTGCGTCTTGGTCATTCTCTAGAACAACGTTTGCGTTCTCAGTTGTGTTTTGAATAATGGTCGCGTCCTTAGTATGGCGGAGGGCAATACATGCGAATGCCCAGACAACAAACATTGACTCAACATTGAGCGTCGGAGCCGTCGCAGTAAGTACAGCCACACGTAGCTGCACAATGCGATCGCCCCCATCATCGATTGTAATCGACGGCGCAGTTGCCTCTATTACCGCCGAGTTCAATAACACAATGAGTTCCTCAGGACCCGCTGTAACTGTTACTGCCTGAGCTTCCGCGGCTAGGACTGCTGCTCCAAGGATCGTTGTTACGCCACCAGGTAATACCCCCAGGCCCTGTGCTTGCGCGGAGATGATTGCGGTGTTGAGGCTAACTACAGTAGGCTCGATCGGCGCGTCAATTGTTATGCCTTGAGCCTGAGCAGTCAACACAGCCGCGTTGAGCGATACTGTTTGTGGTGACCCTGCCGATACAATTGTTACAGCTTGCGGAGACGCCACAATGTTTGCAGCTGCCAACGTCACTATCACAGGGCCTGGCGATGGCGTGAGCGTTCCTGCGGTAGCAGTGATAACGGCTGCGTTGAGACTAACTATAACAGGTCCGGGCGTGGGTGTAATAGATCCGGCACTGGCCGTTAATGTTGCTACATTAAGTGTAGTGACCTTCGCTCCAGGCACGATCGTAGTTGGTTCCGCGGATGCGACCAAACTTGCCGCATTCAAAAGCACGTTTACGGCACCCGGCGCTGTTGTTACTTGTTGGGCGCTTGACGCGACTTGGGCAACTCCGAGGACTACCGTTATAGGACCAGGCACTACCGTAAGCGACGGCACACTAGCTGTAATGACCGCGGCGTTGAGCATTACTACTGTTGGTGTTATTGGGGCGCTAGCCGTTACAGGCTGAGCCGAAGCGGCTAGTGTTGCGGCGTTAAGGATTGTGCTGACCGCACCTGGTACGATCGTCGTTGCTTGAGGGCTAGCGACTAACGTAGCCGCATTAAGCAGAACACTTACAGCTCCAGGAACCGCTGTCGCCGTTTGCGGGCTTGCTACAAGTGCGGCAACATTCAGTGGAACTATTATAGCCCCTGGTACGGGGGTAATAGCTCCCGCAGTTGCAGTAATCGTTGCAGCATTTAGAGTGGTGACCTTCGCTCCAGGAACAACAGTCAACGCAGGAACGCTGGCCGTGATTACCGCCACGTTCAACATTACCGTTACCGGCGGGAATGGAGCAAGAACAGTAATTGCAGGTGCAGAAGATGCTAACGTTGCAACGCCTAACGTCGTTGATACCGCACCCGGCACTACTGTCAGTGCAGGCGTAGACGAGACTAGGGTCGCGACATTGAGGTCGACCCCAATCTGGCCGGTATCTAACAGCAGGATAAGATCAGAGCAAGACATTTAGATCGCCCATACCTCGATGGATGAGGCGCCAAAGGCATCGTTGGTAGTCGTATTGTTCGGGCCACCATATTTGAGACCTCCGGCACCAGATACTACCTGGACTG
>Ga0315287_10003332_pt1 | contig 15477 bp, 6 predicted proteins | sample YL17G11_0_MG_FD_205037 | JGI IMG/M metagenome (GOLD analysis project Ga0315287, IMG submission 205037) | Sediment microbial communities from Yellowstone Lake, YNP, Wyoming, USA - YL17G11_0 | ecosystem: Environmental > Aquatic > Freshwater > Lake > Sediment | place: USA: Wyoming | collected... | reverse complement strand
GAAACCATCGGAGAGGTGGTTGGAGTGGTGCGCAATCCGGATTTTGCCATCGGCATCCAGGCGCTGAACCCGAAGACCAACGGCGGGAAGGTGCTGAATGAAGAGGGAAGTGGGGGAGAAGCCTATACAGCCTCGAAAGAGGAGTTCGGGTCGGCCCTGCAGGCCAACTGCATGAACCATGCACTCAGCCGCGTCATGCTGGTTTGGAATAATTACAAGAATACGCCGGTCGGGGCAATCAAAGGGTATACCATGGAGGGAAGCGCCATCGCGCTCTTCGGTACCACACCTTCCGATGCATTGCCGATGATCGGCCGCATCGAAGTGGCGGAGAAGCTCCCCCACCCGATGATTGACGGACAATGGATAAAAACATCCCGGGTTACCGGCAAGCCTTACCTGATTGCTTCCTTCAGCGAGGAGAACTTCAATGAAATGCTCGATTACACCGCCCGGCTGGGTTTCTATTCGATCTACCACAGCCATCCCTTTGATACATGGGGCCATTTCGACCTGCTGAAAAACCTCTTCCCCAACGGATGGGACGGGATAAAAAACTGCGTGGAAAAGGCCCGGGCAAGGAACATCCGCGTGGGCACCCACACGCTCACCAACTTCATTACCACGAACGATCCGTTTGTCACCACCGAAGCAAACAGCGGGCTCATGGCCGCCGGGTACTCACCGCTGATGAATGACATCGATGGCACCACTTCGGAGATCGTGATTGAGAAGCCTGATCATTTTGAACAGGTTACCACGCTCAACAGTGTGCGAATCGGCAACGAAATCATCCGGTACCAGGAGGTGACCAAAGAGCCGCCTTACCGGCTGCTGAACTGTATCCGCGGAGAATTCGGAACAAAAGCGGCAGCGCACAAAAGGGGGGAGCCGGTATGCAAACTGATGGATTACCCGTACAACACGCTTTTCCCCGACTGGGAAATGATGGACCAGATGATCCGGAACATGGCCGCCTTCTTTAACGCGACGGGGGTATCGCACATGGATTTCGACGGTCATGAGGGCACCGGATATACCGGGCGCGGGGATTACGGCCGAAGCTATTTCGCCGATCAGTTCACGAAGCAGGCCGACCACCTGGTGGTGAACGGATCGAGTAATATGGGCCATTATTACTGGCACATCAACAGCTACATCAACTGGGGCGAGCCCTGGTACGCCAGTTTCCGTGAGAGCCAATCGAAGCACCGCTTTGACAACCAGGCTTTTCTCGAACGCAACTACCTGCCCAACATGCTGGGCTGGTTCCTGATGACACAGAGCACACTTGTGGAAGACATTGAATGGATGATGGCCCGGGCCTGCGGGTACAATGCGGGGTATGCCTTTGTTTGTGATTACGAGTCCTTTAAGAAGAATCCCAACACCGATGTCATCATCGATTGCATCCACACCTGGGAGGAGGCGAAAAGCCTCGGCATTTTTTCGGATGAGCAGCGTGTGCGCCTGAAGGTATTGGAAAACGATTTCCATCTCGAGAAAGCCGGAGCCGGACTGTGGAAGCTGCAAAGCTTCGACAAGTTCACCTTCAGCCACCCAAGGAAGCTGCTGCAGCCGGGCGAGCCCACCCATTCCACATGGGAGTTCACCAATAAGGGAGATGCCCAGCCCCTCCACCTTCAGCTGCTGGTTACCGGCGATGATGCAAGTGCCGTTACGGACCCGCAGATTGAGATCGACCGCTTTTTAAAGGTAAAGATCCCCGGCACGTTCAAAAAGGGACAGACCCTCCTTTGGGATACCTCGGGACAGATTAAGCTGTACAACGAAAAAGGGCAATTGCTCCGGGCCATCGAAATCAGTCAGAACCTTCCGGAACTGAAGAACGGGAAACATGTGATCACCGTTGATGCCGTGAAAATGGACGGGGACGAGCCAGTCATCAAGGGAACCGTCAAGCTGAAGGCCGGGGTGGAAGAGATTCGGAAATAAAGGTAAAACTTTGCTGAAACAGACTGATTTTGAAGTCGTTATAAAATATTGAATATGAAGCGAATAGCGATACTGGCCGCATTTATCGGATTCCTGCTGCCCCTCAACGCCCAGGAAAAGTCGGCAACCGGAATCTTTGGAGCGTTCCAGCCGAGCAAAGAGTGGGTGATGCCGGAGGACCCGGCAGTTTTGAAAAAACTGGCGGAGTGGCAGGACCGTAAGCTTGGCCTCCTCATTACCTTCGGCACTTACAGCCAGTGGGGAATCGTGGAATCGTGGAGCCTGGTCACCACCCGGCATTCTTGGAATAACCGGCCGAAGGAGTATGCCGGTCTCGACGACCGGGCGTACGTGAAAGAATATGAAAAGCTGGTTACCACGCTTAACCCCACGGGCTTCGATCCCGGCAGGTGGGCCAAAGCGGCAAAGGATGGGGGCGCTAAATATGTGATGGTCATGTCGAAGCATCACGACGGGTTTTGCATGTGGGACACGCGGACTACCGATTACAGGATCACATCTGAAAATTGTCCCTATCACACCAGCCCGAAGGCGGATGTAACCCGTGAGATGAGCAACGCTTTCAGGAAGCAGGGGCTAAGTACCGGCATCTATTTTTCGAAAGCCGACTGGAACAGTCCGTATTACTGGGCTCCCGAGCTGGGTCCCGGAACCGGCCAGGGGCCAAATTACAAACCCGCCGACCGGACGGATCAGTGGGAAAAGTTCAAGGCATTCACCTGGAACCAGGTGGAGGAACTCATGCGGGATTACGGGCCGCAGGATGTCCTCTGGCTCGATGGCGGCTCCGTTCGTCCCCCTGATGCCGCCATCGACATGGACGGCATGGCGGCTATGGCGCGGAAGTACCAGCCCGGCCTGATCGTTGTTGATCGCACGGTGAGTGGTGTGAATGAAAATTACATCACACCCGAGGGGGAGATCCCCGACCATTATCTGCCTTATCCCTGGGAGACCTGCATGACGATGGGAACATCCTGGGCCTGGAAGCCGGATGATCAGTTCAAAAGTACCGGAACCCTCGTACGCAACCTGTGCCGCATTGTTGCGCGGAACGGCAACTACCTGATCGGCATCGGGCCCGACGGATCGGGCAGGTTTGACCCGATTGTTTACGAGCGGCTGAAAGAGATGGGTGACTGGCTGAAGGCGAACGGTGAGGCGATTTACGAAACCCGTCCGATAAGCCCTTATGAATCGGGCAATTGCGTATTTACCGTCAGGCGCGACGGAACAGTTTATGCCATTGTTCTGGCCGGAGACGACCTCACGGGTATCCCCGACAAAGTATTTATTCCATCCGTGTTGGCGGAAAAAGCCGCCAAAATGGAGCTTTTGGGTTTTGGCAAAGTGCAGAAAGGCGAAACCCGGAATGGCCAGACCGAAGTGCTTATCCCTCAGTCGGCACGGATGAAACCCCGATGTAATCATGCATGGGCGATACGGCTGACACCCAAAAAATAACTAAGGTGATGGTGTTTCCGCATTACACGATAGTTGGCGATATTTAACAATAACCTGGCAGAAAGAATGAAAAAATTCCATTTCAGTGCAGCAGTATTGGCTTTGCTGCTGATCTTCAGCAGCTGTCAACAAACTGACACCCCATTCAAAGGTAATTACTGCTCGGGCTCGGGGGATACCTCCTTCCTGCGCCTGATCGATGAATCGTTCGCCTTTTTCCATCCCAATCCCGTGGTTCCCAACCTCTCAATGGTGTATAATCCCGCCTGGGATACCTTCGTTGAGGGTGCCGGCTGGGGCGGCTGGTGGATACAGAACAGTTACGGCTTTTCCTATGCGGCCACTCCCTTCCTTGAGGAACCCTGGATTTCCACCCTCCAGCGGTCATGGGACCTCCACTGGAACAATCAGGGCGATGGCAAGCGGCAGAGCATGTGGGGCGGAAGCCCGTCGGCCACCTGGTTTTCGCATCTGGTTGGTCCCGACGGCTGTTTGGGAGATATGGCCGCTCCGGAATGGATCGCCTACAAGCAGGGCGACGGCGACCAGAACCTTCATGAATGGTATTATGAGGCCACGGCGGCCGGATTGGTCATGCAGGCTGAGATTCTGCTGGCAGGCCATGATGTATCCGCGATTAAAAAGTATTTGCCCGGGATGGATCGTGCCGCCCGGTTTATAGAGTCGGCAAGGGACCCGTCAAACGGCCTGTTCCTCGTGGGTCCCGCCTGCAACCTGCTGGCTCCGAGCTATGGCGGGGTGCAGTTGCCCGACGGATCGTTCGGCAAGGGCTACCTGGCAGGCCTGACGGTTACCTACCTGGCCGCCCTCGACCGGATGGTGGAGCTGTGCCGTCTGGCAGAGAATCACGACAGGCTCAATGTTTATGAACGATGGCAGTCAGCCACACGCACATCGCTGCCCCTGCTGCTGGCTCCGGAAGGCTATTTCGTCAAGTCGGTGGAGCCGGGCGGACGAAAGCACGGGGTGGTGGGCCAGGAGCCCTTTGGCTACCTCGAAGGAGTAGTCAATGCCGATGCGGTGGCACTGCGTGTGGTTGATGATACCCTTGCGGAAAGCATCTACAACCGGATCGCCACGTATCCGGAAATCAGGCCGTTCGATTTCCTGCTGACCAATGCACCGGGCCTTGACGATACCTATTGGAATTACGGCAACCGCGAAGGGCGCGGATTTGAAGGTTTCCAGAAATACGGTGAGTGGGTGAATGGCGGCGTCTGGGGTACCGTCGAAGGCAGAGCCATATTGATGTACTACCGGCTCGGAAAATTCGGCGACATTCGCCGCTCAGCCTCACGCGCCATGAAATGGGCGAAGGATTTCCGGATGGACGCTCCGTGGTCGCAATGGGGCGAGAACACCAGCAACCCCTGGTCAGATACCGGCCAGTTTCAGGAGAAAGGCGTTGCCGTGATGATCGATAATTTCGCCATCCCCGCAGCCACCATACGCGGACTGTTCGATTACGAGTACCGGCATGACCGGCTCATCCTCCGGCCCAGGATACCCGGAACCATAACGGAGTACACCCAGGAGCAGCCCATCCGCTTCGGTCAGAAGCAAATCTTTCTTACCTGCAGGAACCGAGGCCCCCTGGTGAAATCGGTCAGGATCAATGGCCGAAAATTATCTTTGGAAAATCCCGGTGAAATAGTACTCCGTTACCAAGATCTGCCGGAAAAGGCCACCATTAAAGTGGTAACCGAAGGCGGATGGCCTGCAGATACCATAACCGCTGAATATCCGGTTTTCCCGGTTGTGGTTCCGGCCGGCAATACGGATCAGCTTGATCCGGCCACCTTGTCCGATTCTCTGAAAGTGCCCTTCCGGGTGATGCGGGAGCTGAAGGTCCTCCTCGCCGGCGAGCCTGACGCCGCCTATGAGGCAGCTTTTACCGAGGCAATCCTGCAAGCCATCGGCAGTTACCGCACACGCACCACCATCGATCCGGGGCCCGGCTATTTCCGGCCCATTACCGGCCAGCGAAAGGAAGGGGTTATTACCTTTTATGAAAAAGCAGCTCTTTCCTTGTATAATGGTCTGATAAACAGGCTAAAAAAATATGCAACCTCGGATGATCCACGCGAACGAAAGGTCGCCGGGATCTATAATCAGGCACTGGGCATCGCCAACAAACCGGCAAAAGCGGCAACAAAACCGGACCTTTGAATAAACATGACATTCAATATATTATGAAGATAAGCCTGATTAGAAAGTTTTTTGGAATTCTCGTGTTTGCCGCCATTGCCGTTCCGGTGATGTTCTCCTGCAATAAGGCTTCCGATAAGAAACGGGGTGATACGATAACAACATTCACCGGCCGGTTTGCTGATCCGCCGGCCGAATACCGGGCCATTCCGTTCTGGGTATGGAACGAGCAGATCTCTCCGGAAGGTATTGACTTCCAGCTTGAAAAATTCAGGGAAGCCGGTATCGGCGGGGTCTTCGTCCATCCGCGCCCCGGATTGATAACCGAATACCTGTCGGCGGAGTGGCACAGTTTGTTCGACCACGCTGTGCAAAAAGGCAAGGAACTTGGCATGCAGGTTTGGATCTACGATGAAAACTCCTACCCTTCCGGTTTTGCCGGCGGCAAGGTGCCGGCGCAGATGCCCGATTCGTACCGCCACGGTGCCGGTCTCGCCCTCGAGATACAGCCTGTTCTGAAAACGTTTCCGGCAGATACGACGGAGGTTATCCTTTTGAAGGAGGGAGATCAGTTTAAAGATGTAACCAAAGAAGCCCGGCAGCTTACGGGGCGGAAAGGCCCCTGGTATGTGTACCGGAAAACCTGGCCGGGCAAATCGTGGTGGTACGGGGGATACAGCTATGTCGATTTGCTTTATCCGGGCGTAACCCAAAAGTTCCTCGAGATCACCATGAAGGGCTACGAGGCGCGCAACCGCGCGGATTTCGGTCATACGCTGGCGGGGATCTTCACCGACGAGCCCAACCTCGAGGCGGCTTTGTCCGACGGTGCGATCATGCGGTGGACGCCCGACCTGTGGGACGCTTTCCGGCAGCGGTGGGGCTACGACCTGCGGACCAGCCTGCCCTCGCTGACCGATGAAACCGGCAACTGGCGCAAGGTAAGGCTCGACTATTACGAATTGCTGCTCGAGCTGTTCATTAACCGCTGGTCGAAGCCCTGGTACGAATACTGCAAGGCGAACAACCTTACATGGACCGGCCATTATTGGGAACACGGGTGGCCGGAGCCCACCGACGGGATCGATGAGCTGGCCTTTTACACCTGGCACCGGATGCCGGGGGTTGACATGCTCGGGTTCCGGCTCGACAGTGCAGGCTTAGGAGGCCAGTTCGGGAACGACAGGGCCATACGGGAGCTGCGGAGCGCGGCCAACCAGACGGGATCAAAAAGAACCATGAGCGAAACTTACGGCGGAGGCGGCTGGGACATGACTTTCAGTGAACAAAAACGGCTGGCTGACTGGCAGTTTGCCCTTGGGGTGAACTGCGTGAACCTCTGCTTATCGTTTTATTCCCTGAACGGTGTGCGCAAGTTCGATTACCCGCTCTCGTTCACCTATCACGAGCCGTGGTGGAAGGAATACCGGTGGATGGCAGATTACCTCGGCCGGATCAGCATGGCCATGGCCTCCGGTGAGCAGATCAATAAAACGATGGTCCTGCAGCCCAATACATCGGCCTGGATGTATTTTTCCCGGCAGAAAGGCAATACCCGTCTGGCGGAGATCCGCGACGGGTTCAAGAAATTTGTATACTTCCTCGAGCAGGAGCAGGTGGAATACGACCTGGGGTCGGAAAACGTCATCCGGCAGATGGGCCGCGTAGCCGGTGGCCGCCTGGTGATCGGGCAGCGGGATTATGACCTGGTGGTGATCCCGGCTGAAATGGACAATATCGATGCATCGACGCTGGCCCTGTTATCGGAATACCTTGGCGGTGGCGGCCGGGTGCTCGCCTTCCGGGAAACCATTCCCCTGGTTGACGGAGAGCCTTCGGCCGCGGTCGGGGAGCTGGCCGGCCGGTATGGAAAGCAGTGGACGCGGGCCGACGGCCCCGGCGATCCGGCAGCGATGGAGCTGCTGGCACGACCCGGATTCAGCCTGACCGACCATACCCGGAACGGCACTCTATACCACCAGCGGAGGGTCTTTGCCGACGGGCAGCTGCTTTTTGTCGCCAACCCAAATAAAACACAGCCGGCCGAGATCTCGGTCTCCATGACCGGGAAGTATGTTGCCCGGCTCGATGCCATCACCGGCCGAACCTACCGGTATCCCGCAACACGCGAAAAAGGCGGGATTATGTTCAATATCCGGCTGGAACCCGCCGGCAGCGCACTTTTCGCCATTACCGGCAACCGGTTGGGCGAACCGGAGGAGAGGCCCGTCACCGGTATGCTGCGTGAAGCAGAAACCACCGGGCCCATGCAGGTCCGGCGGGAATCGGACAATGTATTGGTAATAGACTATTTGGACCTGAAGACGCCGCTGTCTGAAAAGAAAGACATCCATTTCATGGAGGCCGCTATCGGGCTTTACAGGGAATACGGGCTTGAGCTCGGAAATCCCTGGCAGCACAAGATCCAATACGAAAAGAGATATCTCGAAATGGACACCCTTTTCGAAGGCAGGCCCGGGTTCGAAGCCACCTACCGGTTTACCGTGAAAGGGGATATCAGCAAGGATTTCATGAACCGGATACGGGCGGTGGCCGAGCGTCCCGGCCTTTGGGAGCTGAGCATCAACGGACATGCCGTAAGCCCGTTGGCCGGTGAGTACTGGACCGACCAGGAATTTGCCGTTTATGCGGTCGGGCCCTTCCTGAATCAGGGCGAAAACAGCCTGACCCTGAAGGCGCCACGGATGCACATCCTGGCAGAGCTCATGCCCGTTTACCTGCTGGGCGATTTCCTCGTGAAACCGGCGGACCGGGGATTTGAAATTACCGGCGGAACATTTGCAGCCGTCGGATCCTGGACGCGCGAAGGAATGCCTTTCTATGCGGGAAAAGTAAGTTATTCGCAAACCTTTAAGCCGGTACCCGGCAAGGAACTATCCTGCCGGGTGGTCATGCCCGAATGGAACGGCGTGGTGGCAGAGGTCACCGTCAACGGCCAATCTGCAGGAATCATCGTCTTCCCGCCGGATGAACTGGATGTGACACCGTTGCTGAAGAAGGGTGAGAATGAGATCACCGTAACTGTTTGCGGCAGCCTGAAAAACACCTTCGGGCCGTTTCACGACAACTCGGACACCTGGATCGTCGGTCCGCATTCATGGATCCGGGCCCCCGGCCACCAGCCTTCCGGACAATCCTATTTTCTGAACGATTACGGGCTGACGGGGCCCTTCAGGTTGGTTTTCGGTAAACAATCAAAATAACCACCCGGCAAAAAATAAGGAATAATCGCAACCTTTGCGAGAGAAGCCCGCTTTACACTCTTACTGACATGAACAATTAAGGAATACTAAGATGAAAAAAGCCACTGCCGGAATACTCACGACTGCTATATCAGGATTGATCTTCATTTTCCCGGCTTACCGCACTTATGCCCAGGGAGACTGCAATCCCAAACTCGATTGCTTTTCCATCGTGGTGGGAAGAGGTGCATCCGCCGACGGCTCGGTCATCGTTGCCCACAACGAGGATACCGGAACCAAACTGGTCAATTATTACAAGGTCCCGCCGATGGATCATCAGCCGGGAGAGGAGATACGGTTTGAAACCGGCGGTAAAACGCTGCAGGCAAGTCATACCCTCGGTTACCTCTGGATCAACCTGCCGGTTTGCGACGTGTGCGACACTTACATCAACGAATCCGGGGTGTTTGTTGGATCCAACGGATGCCCTTCGCGGGAGGACAAGCCCGAGCTCACCAACGGGGGCATCGTATTCTGGCTTCGTAGGATCGTGGCCGAAAGGGCACGCACTGCCAGGGAAGGGGTGAGAATCGCCGGGAACCTGATTGGTGAATTCGGATATGCCTCATCCGGAAGGACATATCTTATTGCCGATTCGAAGGAATGCTGGATCATGAATGTGGTGAACGGGAAACACTGGGTGGCGCAAAGGGTGCCCGACAACGCGGTTGCCGTGATCCCGAACAGCTACACCATCCGCGAGATTAATCCGGCGGATACCGCCAATTTTCTCGGGTCCCCCGACATCGTTGATTACGCTGTCGGCCGCGGCTGGCATGATCCGGCAAACGGGAAACCGTTCATTTTCACGGAAGCCTATTCCAGCCCGGGATCGCTGTCGCATCCCGACAACATCAACCGGATGTGGCGGGCCACGGAGCTCCTTTCGGGGAGAAAATACGACGTAAAGGGTGTCCTTCCCTTCTCCTTCATGCCCGTGAAAAAAGTATCCATACAGGATGCCATGAAGGTGCTGAGGGATCATTACGAAGGAATGGAACTCGACAAATCAAAACTGTACACCGCCGGCAATCCGCACCGGATGAACAGCGGGACGATCTGCTCCGGCGGGAGCCAGTACAGCGTGCTGGTGCAGTTGCGCTCCTGGCTGCCGGTGGATATCGGCACCCTGGTCTGGATCGCCCCATTCCGTCCCTGCACGCAGGCATATACGGCATGGTATCCTGCAATAAACAGCATACCAGCAAGGTATGCTCAGGGCGACTTTGAATCCGGCCTGGAACATCATTTTGACCCCGCATTCAGCAAAGGCGAAGACAAGCACCATGCATTCAGGGTTTTCGTCTCTCTGGTCGATACTGTCGACCAGGATTACGGAAAGTTCATCGTGCCAGTTCGGGAAGCCTGGCACTCTTTTGAGGAGATCAATTTCAGGGAACAGGAACGGGTTGAACGGGAGGCGATTGAAATGAATAAAATGGATCCGCAAAAAGCGGTGAAGATGCTTTCCGGTTATACCTCGCATGTGGCTATGGAGGTATATCGAGAGGCGAAAAAGTTGAATAAAAAATGAATTGAAAAGATATGACACGATCGGGATTGGTCCTTGCAGCCCTTTTTACCGGCCTCTGTATCCGGGTAAACGCCCAGGAGATCAGGCTGGCTTCGCCCCTTGATTATGAGGTTATCCAGCGGTTCAGCGCCGACAGGGGATCGGTGAGGATAGCGGGTACGGTTGAGTTTGGAACACCCGGCACCATTGAAATCAGGATCGACAGCGCCGGGCAGGCCGGTGAATGGAAGAGAATCCCGGCCACCATCGAAGGGCCATCGTTCCGTGCATCGGTCATCCTGCCTGCCGGAGGCTGGTACAAGCTGAACGTGAGGGCATTAAAGGGTAATAAAACCATCGGGCAGGGTTCCGTCGAACATGTCGGGATCGGGGAGGTCTTCATCGTAGCCGGCCAGTCGAACTCCGCCAATTACGGCGAGGAGCGGCAGGTTACCCGTACGGGGAAGGTTTCTGCTTTTAACGGCTCCGGCTGGCAGCTTGCTGCGGACCCGCAGCCTGGTACCGACGGTGGCGGCGGCAGTTTCATGCCGCTGTTCGGAGATGCGATAGCCGACCGGTTCCTGGTCCCGGTTGGTATTGTGGCCTGCGGAATCGGAGCCACCAGCGTGCGTGAGTGGCTGCCGGGAGGTGCCCGGTTTCCCGATCCCCCGACGCTCACAGGCAGGGTGCGAAAGCTGCCCGACGGATCGTGGGAAAGTGACGGACGGGCATTTAACAAGTTGGTTTCCCTCATGAAAAAGATGGGCCCTCAAGGAATCCGCGCGGTGTTATGGCATCAGGGTGAATCGGATGCCAACCAGCCCGATCCTTCGCGAACCCTGCAAGGATACCGCTACTGGCAGTTCATGGAGCTCCTGATCCGGTCATCAGGGAAAGAAGCCGGTTGGGCGGTCCCCTGGATTACCGCTCAGGTTTCCTATCATGTTCCCGGGGATGAAGCCTCTCCGGAAATACGGGCAGCCCAGAAAGCTTTATGGGAATCCGGGTTATGCATTGAAGGACCGGATACTGACGCGCTCAGGGGATTATTGCGTGAGAACAAGGGGAAAGGCGTGCATTTCAGTGCTGAAGGGCTCCGGGCCCACGCAGCTGCCTGGGCCGAAAAGGTATCGCCCTGGCTTGAGCGGCAACTGGCCATTCCAAAATACGGTAAGGTACTGCCCATGCCAGGGGAAGTGTTTCCGGTGGATGGAAGACAGGCATTCATCCTGATGCCGGATAAGATCAGCGACCCCGTTCCGTGGGTCTGGTATGCCCCCACCCTGCCCGGTCTGCCTGGAGTTGAGGAGAAGTGGATGTTTGAGCGGTTCCTCAAAGCCGGAATCGCGATAGCCGGAATCGATGCCGGTGAGTCGTACGGGTCGCCCGGTGGAAATAAGCTTTACAGCGCACTCTACAGGGAACTCACGGAAAACAGGGGATTCTCCGCAAAGCCGGTCATGCTCGGCAGGAGCCGCGGCGGGCTGATGACCATCTCGTGGATGTCGGAAAATCCGGATAAAACAGGAGGTTTCGCCGGGATCTACCCGGTATGCAACCTCGCCAGTTACCCGGGCCTGGATGAGGCTTGCGGCGCGTATGGCCTTACTCCCGAACAGCTGAAGGCACGGCTGGTGGAGTTCAACCCCATTGAAAAGCTCGCTTCGCTGTCCCGGGCGCGAGTACCCCTTTTCGCCATCCACGGCGACAGGGATGAGCTGGTCCCGCTTGATAAGAACTCCGGCGAAATGAAAATCCGTTACGAAGCCCTTGGAGGCAAGATGGATCTGATTGTTCCGGCCGGTCTGGGGCACAATATGTGGGAAGGGTTCTTCCAGTGCGAAGAGCTGGTTCGCTTCGTCATCAAACACGCCAAATAAAGGCAGAAGGCAAAAGGGAAGGAAGAAGGGATAAGTATTAAGAAAGAAAATGGAAACAAGACGAGATTTCATCAGGAAGGCAGGCCTGGCTGCATGGGCCACGCTGCTGCCGGCTGCCGGCTGGCCATCGGCTGCCGCAAAGAAGGATATATTGCCAATATCCCGGCAGGCTAAACCGCTCGCCATTGCGATGTGGGACTACAGCTGGATCCTTCGGCACCACCGGTACGGCGAATTCGAAAACTGGGACCGGGTCCTCGAAGGGCTGGCCGAACGGGGCTACAACGCGATCCGCATGGACGCCATGCCCCAATACGTGGCGGCCGACACCGACGGCACAGTGGAGACGGAATTCCGAAGCGTAAAGGATGGATGGAGCCCTTCCTTGTGGGGAAACGATTACACCATGAGCTTCCGGCCGCGCGAGGCCCTGTTGGAATTCCTCCCTAAATGCGAAAAATACGGCATCCGGGTTGGTTTGGCCACCTGGTTCATCAACCACGGAACCACCAGGGCAAATATTTTCCTCGAAGAGGGCGGTCTGGCCCGGGCCTGGAGCGAAACCCTCAGCTTCCTGAAAAAGAATGACCTGCTTAAGAATATCCTCTATGTGGATGTCCTCAACGAATACCCCAACTGGCACGGGTACGAATGGTTCCTGAAAGAGATGCGCGACAAGCCCGAAGAGGCCAGAAAGCCCTTTTACAATGAATTCATGTCGGGCACGCTGCGCAAGCTAAAACTGGAATTCCCCGGGATGGATTTCTTCGCGGCGCTGGACTCCGGGATGGACCTCGCCAACATCGACCTCAAGGAATTCGGGGCGCTTGACTACCACATCTGGTTCGCCCACCGCGGGGGCATTCCGGGTCTCAACGACGTGAGCGCCAAAAACCAGACGCTCGACTACCGGAAGATTTACGCCGGCCTGTTGTCGTTCTGGAAGGAAAAACGAAGTGATTACATGGGCTGGATGGAAGGCAGGCTGGGCGCCATTTCAGATACGGCAGCCGCACGCGGGATTGTATGCGGCAACACCGAGGGCTGGGGCCCGATCTTCTGGCTCGACCACCCCGAGCTCGACTGGGGCTGGGTGAAGGAGAGTGCCGAAATCTGTGTCGACCTCGCCCGCCGGCACGACAATTACAAGTTCATCTGCACATCGAATTTCACCCATCCCCAGTTCCGGGGCATGTGGGAGGATATCCGGTGGCACCGCCATATCACATCAAGAATAAAAGCCTGATCACTCAACATGAAAAGACTATACACTAAAGGCCTCAACCTGCGGATATTGGCACACCTTATATTTAACGTGCTGATTAACTGCGACTTTCTTATGGCACAGGTTCGTACCGAAATCAGCACCAACTACCTCGATCCGCGTTATTATCTGTGTAAGCATACGCCGGCACCCCTCAAAATTGACGGGGTGATGAACGAGGCGGCCTGGGAAACAGTAGCGTGGACAGATACTTTCGTTGATCTTTTCGTCGATATCAAAACACCTCCGCCCTATGGCACCAAAGTAAAGATGCTCTGGGATAACCGATATTTCTATTTTGCCGCAAAGATGGATGAGCCGCACGTAAGGGCCGACTTTGTGACCCGCGATACGGTGATCTGCCTGGAAAACGATTTCGAGATATTCGCCGATCCCGACGGCGACAACATGGATTATTTCGAGTTTGAGATGAATGCCCGCGGTACGATCTGGGACCTCTTCCTGGCCAGGGCCTACCGCGACAGCGTCAACCCCGACAACGGCTGGGACATCCGGGGCCTGAAAACCGGCATCCGCATCAACGGAACCCTCAACAATGCTTCCGATACCGACCGCGGCTGGGTCACCGAGATCGCCATTCCCTGGACGGAACTCGCGCCCTTTGCCCACATGCCCTGCCCTCCGGAGGAGAGCGACCGGTGGCGGGTGAATTTCCTTCGGGTGGAATACCTCCCGAAAATATCCAACGGGAAGTATGTAAGGGACCCAACCATCCGCGCCAACAATTCCGTCTGGTCGCCTCACCACTCCACGGGAGTGCACGACCCGGAATCGTTCGGGATCGTGCAGTTTACGAAAAAACCGGCCGGTCAGGCCGCCATTGTTCCCGATCCCTCAATGCCTGCCCGGAGCCTGCTGATGCAGATCTATTATGCCCAGAAAAAATACAGGAGCGGGAACAGCCGCTATGCTTCCTCGATGCAGGAGCTGGGCCTGGTGGCGGAAAAAAAGGAGGGCGTTCGGGCATTTGACCCGTTTGAAATGACCCCCCACGGATATGTGGCCACCGTGGAACTCCGGCACGGAAACAAAACGGAGCTCTGGCAGGTGAATGAGATCTCAAAATTATCGGTTGGTCAGGCGAAGGAGCAGCAGACGGATTATTACGGATTCACCTGCCGGGAATTCTCCTTCGAGGGTCACGATGCGAAAATCGTTTTTCCCGCAAAAGCCGAGGAACAGCGGCACTGGATCTGGAGGGCCCGTTTCTGGGGCCATGAGCCGCAAACGGAGATCGCCCTGCTGAAGAAAGGATTCCACGTTGTGTATGTGGATGCGGCCGATTACCGGGGGAATAATGATGCGGTGGAATTGTGGAACCGCTTTCATGCCTACCTCACCAAAACCTATTCACTGAACCCGAAGGCGGTTCTGGAAGGCATGAGCCGCGGGGGTTTGTACATCTATAACTGGGGATCCGCCAACACGGATAAGGTGGCCTGCATCTACGCCGATGCACCCGTCTGCGACATCAGGAGCTGGCCCGGCGGTAAAGGCAAAGGGTTAGGTGCGCCCGAAGAGTGGCAGGCGCATATGAAGACCTACGGGATAACCGAAGAGACGGCCGACACCTTCAGGGGGATGCCCGTTTACAACTGCGTGAGCCTTGCAAAGGCACACGTGCCGGTTTTGCATGTTTGCGGGGCCACCGACGATGTGGTCCCCATCAGCGAGAATACGTATGTACTCGAAAAGAACTTCAAAGATGCCGGAGGGGATATCAAAGTCATCGTAAAGGAAGGGATCGGGCATCATCCGCACAGTCTGAAAGATCCGGCGCCGATCGTCCGGTTCATCCTAACAAATACCAACCCGGCTTTGCTGGATGCGCCGCCCCCGTATGAATCCCTGATGTCGGTCAATTTCAGGAGTGGGATGGACAATTGCCGCATCCGGTTTGAAAAGGAGAAGAGAGGCCGCGTCGCC
>Ga0315287_10003331_pt1 | contig 15477 bp, 11 predicted proteins | sample YL17G11_0_MG_FD_205037 | JGI IMG/M metagenome (GOLD analysis project Ga0315287, IMG submission 205037) | Sediment microbial communities from Yellowstone Lake, YNP, Wyoming, USA - YL17G11_0 | ecosystem: Environmental > Aquatic > Freshwater > Lake > Sediment | place: USA: Wyoming | collected... | reverse complement strand
TCCGTCAGGAACTGCAAGCCATGGCGGCGGAAAAAGACTGGAGTCTCGGTCGTCGTTGGTTAGTATTGCTGCGGCGGGCCTGGCGGATTCTTGATCACGAAGGTTTCGCGCCGGCCCTGGATCGGTGTGGCCGATGCCACCAAACTTTAGCCGGCCCGGCCACGGCTACTTATGAAGCCACCCATGGGTTTATTCACCAGGCTGAATCTAATCAAGGTTTAAATATCAGCTCAGCGACTCGGGTCATGCTTCAGCATGGTCGGGTTGAAGGAAATGAACGTCAACTGTTCAGCGAGCTGCGGCCGATCGTTGAATCTCTGATCCATCACACCCTTGACCGTCCGCTCCGCAGCGAGCGGGTACTGCGTAGCGTTTTCCGTCAAGCCCGGTTGTCAGACCGCCAGTGACGCGATACACTGAATAAAGCCCCTATGCCCAAAGTTAAAAAGCCAGACGGCGACGTCGACCAGATTGATAACGAAGATCTGGTGGAATTTCGTAGCGCGCTCGAGCAGTCAACCGGTGAAAATACCGAGACCGAGACGGACGAAGCCGAAGAACCAGCGGCCGGCGAGACAAAAGTTCGGGTTGACACGGCGACTGCTGCTGAAACGGAGTCCGAAGAGTCAGTGCCAACGGCTCAACCAGCTGAGGCGCTCAAACCGCCCGCTTCAACGTCTTCGCCGGACATGACCACCTTTGATCGAACGGCCCGGCGACCATGGCCATGGGGCTGGATTGTTGGGGGTTTATTTGTCTTAGCAATCGCCACCATTGGTGGCTGGTTGATCTTTGGCCGCACCGAGAAATTTACCGGCCAGGACGTAAAGCTCGAACTAACCACGGCCGCGAACGCTTCGTCTGGGCAGGACCTGACGGTGGTCATCAACTATCAAAATCAGGAAAAAGTTGATCTGGTTAGAGCTGAATTGACGATCGAGTATCCGGACGGGTTTACTTACGGCCAAGCCTCGGTCTCACCAACCGGCGCGGCCAATAATGCTTTTTCGATCGGCACCATTAAAAGCGGACGCGCCGGTTCAATCAGCGTCACGGGCGCGTTGCTGGGGGCGATGGATACCGAGCATACATTTACCGCGACTCTCACCTACCGCCCGGCTAATTTTAATTCAGATTTTCAAGAACGAGCAACAGTCAAAGTGAAAATTACCGCCTCAATTTTAGAACTGAAGCTTGAAGGACCAACTAAAATATCTCCCGGGGCGACCGGTCAGTGGACCGTCAGTTATAAAAACACCGCTGATCGCCAACTGTCCGCCGTTCAGGTCGAAGCCTTTTACCCGACTGAATTAACCGTTACCAAAACCGATCCGGCCGCGCGGGAAAGAGCGGCCCTCTGGCAATTCGATCAATTGGATAAGAATCAAAGTGGCACGATTACTATCATCGGGACGGTCGGGGGTAAAATCGGTGACTCACTAGAATTTAGGGTCCGAGTTGGCTTGGTTAACGCTACCAACACAGTTGATTTACAAGCTGAGCAAACGTTATTAATTATTCTGGTCAACACCGGCGTCCAAACATCCGTGGCGGTTAATGGCTTAGCCGAAAACAGCGTAGTTGATCCCGGTGAGACGCTTAACTACACGGTCAAAGTCACTAACCGGAGCGATGTGGAGCTGGCTGATATCACTCTGGCCGTGACCCTCGACGGCCTAGCAGTTGATTTCGGTTCCTTTAGTAATACCAACCAAGCGGTCGTCAAGGACAAAACCCTAACCTGGACGAAAAAGGAATTTGCCGCGCTGGCTAACTTAAAACCAGTCCAGGACGTCTCCGTTAGTTTTTCAGTCGAAGCGAAATCGCCGCTGACGGTACAAAACGATGAAGATCGCAATCCGCAAATTTCCGCGACCGTGCTAGTGACCGCTCCGGCTCTGACTAACACTACGGCCAGCACCCCAGCCACGATTTTTATCACTAAAATTAGCACCGTCTTTCAGCTTAAATCCGAGGCGCGTTACTACGATGACCAAAACCAGGCGATCGGCAGCGGCCCTATCCCTCCCACCGTCGCGCAAACAACCACTTACCGGCTCAAATTGACGGTCACCAACACCACCAGCGAGGCGAACGACCTGACCGTCACGGCCAGTCTACCGACGGGAGTTTTTTGGACCGGTCAGAATATTACCCGTGATGCCGGCGACATTTCATTTGAGGCGGCCAGCCGGACGGTGCGCTGGACCTTAAATAAAGTTCCGGCTGGAACTGGTTCACGCTTGCCGGCTTTGACTGCCGCTTTCGATGTCTCCATCACGCCCGAAACCAGTCAAATCGGTTCCGTAGTGGTCCTATTAGACACCAGCACGGCCAAAATTACCGATGGCTTCACCACCAAGGCCCTGACCGTCACCACCGGTTCGGTGACCACCGATTTGCCGACCGATCCGAAAGTTAGCGGCCAAGGTATCGTGATTGCTGGAATATAAAAAACCACCGTGCCCTGACGGTGGTGAGTGAGAAACAACTCCAGTTAGGAGGTCTTTAGTGCAGCTAGCTGGCGACGGATCGACCGGGTAAAACCGATCAGAGCTAGGACTTCGAGGATCAACCCCAGGGCGAGACACACTTCAGCCCAGGTAATGATGGCCTGATTCCCGTCAGCCAGGAACAGTAGACCGAAACTGGCGGCGATGAACCAGGTCTTGGCCTGGCCACCAATGCTGTTATCCAGCAACGGTCGACCCAGTCGTTGAGCTAGGCGCCGTTTATGGTACTGCCAGAACAGTCCGGTGCGGACAAACAGTGAAGTGATTAAAGCCAGCGGCCAGAACGCGTGCTGATAGTGGGGGATCAGAACGACGGCGGAATAGCAGATGCAGACCATGTCGATGGTCGGATCCAACCAGCGACCGTATTTTGATGGCCCACGCAACTTGGCGGTCGGTCCATCGGTCAGATCAAGTAACCAGCCCAGGCTGTACGGCCACAGCAACCAGCTTGACCAGTAGCCGCTGGCAATGGCGGTGTTGACGCTGGTTAAGATTATCCCCCGCAACCAAGTTTGTCCGTCGGCGCTAAGCGGAATCCAGCGAACGATCGGTTGAATCAGCCGATCTTTCCAGCCGCGTAACCGGCGGCCCTGATTACTTAACCACTCTAAGCCGCGAATCAGTCTGGTAGCCCAGCGCAAAATGCTAGCCGTCGCCTGACCCAGTCGGGGCGGCAGGCCTGCCAGGAAGGTGATAATGATCGTCGTTAGGACGATTATCCCGATCCAGATGCCCAGAGACATAGCCGCCTCCTTTCTGGTTGACGTCGATCAAGTCAAGGTACAAGCTGGGGCCATCCTACGCTTTCTAGAGGTTATTTGTCAAAGGTCTTGGCAACCACCTGCCCAACATCAACAGAGTCATATTTTCTAGGCTGGGGTGTCTCACCCGGCCTAATGTTTCCACGTGGTGGGCGAAAAAGTGGTATACTAATATCCAGCCCAAACCAAAATGGCACAGTCAATTCCCTCACGAGCCGCAATTTTCATTGCCCGAGAACTAGTCGGCGAAGTTCTTTATTTTCCGGTCTGGTGGTACAGCCAGGGATTAATTCTGACCCTGCGAACACTGTGGCGGCAGTGGGAAAACGCGGTTGATCGCTTAGCTTTACGGATTATGTTCCGGACCATGGGCCAACCGATGTACGGCGACTATACGCGCAGCGGTCGAGTGATCAGCTTCTTCATGCGGCTGTTTTTAATTTTCGTAAAACTGATTGCGCTCGGATTTTGGACGGTAGTCTTAATGGCTGGGATAATACTGTGGCTGATAGGACCGGTCGGGGTGGTAGCAATGCTGATCTATCAGTTGTCTGGGATGGTGTATGGTTGATCGACCTGACATTGCTCGCTGTCAAACTTGCCAAGGATCCGGTCGGATCCCGACGCAACGTGGACAAACCCGTTGCCTAACCTGCCAGGGGGTCGGCGTGGCGGTCTGGTGGACTGGTCAGTGGTGGAGCTGGCAGCAAACGTTATCAAGTTTAACCATTTTGGAACGGCGCTGGGAATATTTAACTCGCTTGATTATTAATGCCATCTTGTTTGTTTTTTGTTTGCTGGGATTAGTACTCGGTGGGCGGGTGTTACTTGAAGCCTTTAATACCGGACAACTCCTAAATGCGTTGCTGGCTCAGTCAGGTGAATGGCAATTGACCGCCTGGTGGTTCGGCCTGCTATGCGGATTATATTTATTTTATCGGCTGGAGCGTGAACTGTCAGCTTATCCGAAAATTCCGCTCGCCAGACCATTGCCACCAACTGAAATCTTTACTGGGACTCCGAGCCAGACACCCGCGAACATAACGCCGCTATTTAATGAAACCGCGCAGCGGCAACTGGAGCAAGCTTGGCAGATTGCTCGGCTGCATCGTCACCGTGAATTAACGCCACTGCATCTATTACATGTCATCAGTGCCACTCCGGCTGTCGGAAGCATGCTGGTCCGCGCCGGGGTCGCCCCGGCCGCGGTGATCGAGCGGGTTGATCGTTTACTCCAGTCGTTACCAACAGCCATCGTTGATCCGTTGATTAGTCCGGCGACATCTGAAATTCTAGTCCGGGCTTTCCGGCAGGCGGCGCTGAACAGCCGGCTGCGAGTCACGTCAGCATACTTTTTAGCGGCCATGGCTCAAATTGACGATCCCGCCCGGGAAGTGCTGTATGATCTGGGCATTGAAGATGACGCCCTGCAACATATTGTCGCCTGGTTGACCTTGCAAGATGAATTGCGTCGGCGGATGCACGAGTATCGTCTCCGCGCGGCCGCCAAGCCCCACGGTGTGATCGATCGAGGCTATACTGCTTCAGCCACCCCGCAACTGAATCATTACAGCACCGATTTAACCCGTCTAGCCCGAGATGGACGCCTGCCGTTTGTAGTCGGACGGGAAGAGGAGCTAAAGAAAACCTTTCGGGTAATGGAGAGTAGTCGACGGAGCGTGATGTTAGTCGGCGATCAGGGAGTCGGAAAAACTAATGTGCTGTATGCCATAGCTGAGCGGATGGTGACCGAGGAAGTGCCGGAGCCGATTGAGGATAAACGACTAGTCCTGCTGTCAGCCGGCGCCCTAGTGGCCGGCGCCACGAGTACGATTGAGGAACGGGTTCAAACCATCGTTGAAGAAATTAGTCGGGCCGGTAATATCGTCCTGGCGGTCGAGAATTTTAATCAATTGGTCGGCGTCTCTAGCACCGGTGGCGGTTTAGACGCCGCTTCGATGATTGCCAATGCGGTTAGCCAGCGACAATTTTATTGTCTGGCCACCGCTAACGCCACCGAATATCGTCAAATCCTAGAGCATGGCGGGGTCATGACGGCTTTCGAAAAGGTAGAAATTCCGGAAATGAACGACGAACAGGCGATTGTCGCACTGGAATCAAGATTAACACCACTGGAAAATAAACATGGTGTTTTTTTCAGCTACGCCGCGGTGGCAAAATCGGTCCAGTTATCAGAGCGATATTTACATGAGAAAACTTTACCCGGAAAAGCTTTAGAAATTCTCGAAGAGGCCAGTGTTTTAGCCCGGCGCAGTCGTGGCAGTAACACCTTGGTAACCGGTCAAGACGTAGCCGCCATCGTTTCCGAGCAGTCCCATGTTGACGTCGGGGAAATGACGGCTGATGAACAAACCAAGCTGCTTCATCTCGAGGCGAAATTACATGAACGGGTGGTCGGACAGGATGAAGCCGTTAAAGCGGTGGCTAACGCCATGCGCCGGGCCCGGGCAGAACTGCGCGATACCAAGCGACCGATCGCTAACCTGCTATTTTTAGGACCGACGGGGGTGGGAAAAACTGAACTAGCTAAGACTTTGGCCACCGTTTATTTTGGCTCGGAAGAAGCCATGATCCGATTAGATATGTCTGAATACCAGGAGGTCTCCAGCATCAACCGTCTAGTCGGCGCGCCCCCCGGCTACGCCGGCGCCGGGACCGGCGGCTTCCTGACGGAAGCGGTGCGCGCCCGTCCGTTCTCCCTGGTACTGCTGGATGAATTAGAAAAAGCCCACCCAGATATTCTAAATTTGTTTTTACAGGTCATGGACGACGGTCGTTTAACCGACAGTACCGGCCGAACGATCGATTTTACTAACACTATCATCATTGCCACCTCCAACGCCGCCACCCAGTATGTTCAAGATCGACTAAAAGAAGGCGCGGCGCTGGAAACCATCAAAACGGAATTAATGAGCCGGGAGTTGTCGCAATATTTCCGACCGGAATTCCTGAACCGCTTTGATTCAATCGTACTATTCTCGCCGCTCGGCCCGCTGGAAATCCGTCAGATTGTTGGTTTAATGATCAACCAAATCGCTAAGCAGATGTTAGCCAAGGGCATCACTTTAAAAGCCTCGCCGGAAGCAATGACTGAATTGGCGCAGCAGGGTTTTGATCCGCTGTTCGGCGCTCGGCCGCTCCGCCGCGTGGTCCAAGAGAAAGTCGATAATGCCCTGGCTAAATTCTTATTACAGGGCAAGTTTAGCCGGCGCGATGTGGCCGTGCTTGAAGCTGGTGGGGTGATTCGGGTCGAGCACGCAACTAAAACATAACAGCCATAACAATCCAGCCCTTTCCGGCCCCACTTCCCGTTCTCTAAAATAGTGTGAGGATATAAAAAAACCGACTGCCTGGGAAGCAGTCGGGGGATTAGGTTGAAGGGACAAGTGGTTATTGACGATGGCCAATCTGACTTTTACGGATTGATTCGATCCGCTCGAGTAAGGCCATCCGCAACCATAGGCCGTTGCCCATCTGCGAGAAATATCGCGCGCTGACGTCGCGGTCGACATCCTCGGGCAATTCCGGACCGCGCGGCAGGGGATGCATGATGATGGCCGAGGCAGGCAGGTGTTCCAGAACCTGATTACTGATCACATACTTCTTGTATTCCTCTCGGAGTTGGGCCTGAGCAGCCTGGTCCCGACGTTCGAGCTGAGCCCGAGTGACATACAGCACGTCCGGTTTCTCCCGGGCGGTAATCTCACTAAGTCGCTGGTCGTAGTACTCGACGTACTGCCGGTGGTGGCTTTCGAGGTGAGAAATGATGCCCTCTTTCATCCGCGAGCTGCCTGGCGAAATGAAAACGAAACGGACGTTCGGGAACTTGGCCAGCAGGTAGGTCAGCGAATGAACCGTCCGGCCATCTTTCAGGTCGCCGACCATCATGACCGTCAACGGCCGGTTCAGGTCGTGCCATTCACGGTAGATGGTGTACAGATCAAGCAAAGCCTGAGTCGGATGCTGGCCCGAACCGTCACCAGCGTTGATGACCGGATGGTCCGGTCCGGCCACCCGGGCGGCTTTGGCCACGCCACCTTCTTCGTGCCAGCGGATGATGAAATAGAAACAGTAGTTGTCATGAACGCGGTATTGCAAGAAAGTCCGGATGGTATCCTCGATCGATTCACCCTTAGCCACCGACGAAAACACCTTCATGTGTTCCGCCACGAACACTTCGGCTCCCAGGCGGCGGGCGGCAAATTCGAACGACGACCTGGTCCGGGTCGATGGTTCGGCGAACAGGATGGCGGCGGTGATCCCGGACATAATACCCTGAAATCGTTCTGGCGCCGAGCGAATGGCGTCGGCCATTTCAAACATGCTGATCAAATGCTCTGGTTCGAACTGCTGAGCTTCCAAGACATGCGGAAAGCCACTGAACGGCAGCATCAGACGCCCTCCCGGGTGGTAGGTTTAAGTTGACAATGATCAGTCGCGGTGGTCCGTCGGGAGGTTAGCAGGGGAATAGCCGGTCGTCAATGAACACGCGCAATCACTGTTTTTTCGTCAACTAATATGTTAAAATTAGCGCCTTATGACCAACCCCGCCGTCTCGATTGAACAGATCGTTAACCTGGCTAAACGCCGTGGTTTTATTTTTCCGACCGCGGAAATATACGGTGGCTACGGTGGTTTTTGGGATTGGGGTCCGCTGGGGGTGAAACTGAAGGAAAACATTAAACATGCCTGGTGGGGAGATTTCGTGCTGGAATGGGACGATGTGGTCGGCTTGGACGGGGCGATTATTACCAACCCGAGGGTCTGGGAAGTCAGCGGCCACACCAAAAATTTCATTGATGCGATGGTGGAGTGCACAAAATGCCACCATCGTTTCAAGGCAGATGAGGTCAAGGCTGATTGTCCCGATTGCGGTGGCCAGATGATGGCGGCTAGGAATTTTAATACCATGTTCAAGACCGCAGTCGGTCCGGTTGAAGCTAGCGCGGCGACCGCTTTCCTTCGGCCGGAGACAGCCCAGAATATTTTTGTTAATTTTGACCTAGTCCGGGACACGATGCGCCTAAAAGTACCGTTCGGAATCGCCCAGATTGGCAAAGCGTTTCGTAATGAGATTACCCCGGGAAATTTTATTTTCCGGTCGCGTGAATTTGAACAGATGGAGATTGAGTATTTTGTGCAACCAGATCAAGCCGATAAATATTATCGCGAATTTGTGGAGGCTAGTCACCAATGGTTTATTAAACTCGGGATTAAAGCCGAACACTTACGACAACGACCACACAAAAAATCGGAACTGTCCCACTATTCGGCCGCCACTACCGACGTTGAATACGCTTTCCCGATCGAAAAAGGCTGGGCGGAATTAATGGGGATTGCCAATCGCGCTGATTATGACTTGCGCCAGCATGGCCAGGCCGCGCGGGGCGATGAACGGGCTTTCGCCGTGCCGATTGACGAAACAGGTAAAATTAAAGAAGTGCCGTACGTAATTGAACCGTCAATGGGCATTGACCGGGCGGCACTAGCATTCCTGCTCGACGCTTACGAAGTAGTCAAGGGCGGCCGGACAACCACGACTGAAAGCATTAAGGAGGAGGAAGTGGTGTTGCATCTCCATCCCAAACTGGCGCCTTACACTGCCGCGGTACTGCCGCTGTCAAAAAAACCTAACCTGGAAAAAGCCGCCCATGCCATTGCTCAAACTTTACGTCCGCATTGGTCCGTCGATTATGATGCCGCCGGCTCTATTGGCAAACGCTACCGCCGGCAGGATGAAATCGGGACGCCGTTTTGCATCACGGTGGATTTCGACACCCTGGAAGGCGTCAAACGACCGCTGGGCACGGTCACTATCCGCGATCGCGATACAATGAAGCAGGAAAACGTGCCGATTGAATCACTGGTTGATTATTTCCGTGCCAAATTGGGTTAAAATTTCACTCCTCGCAGTTGGATTAGGGCTGATTGGCCTCCCAGCCCAGGCGGCCGACTGGTCAATTCAAAGCTTTAATTCGATAATTGACGTCAGTCCCGACGCCTCGATTAGCGTCAGCGAAACCATCGTGGTTAATTTTAATGTGGCTAAACGCGGGATCTATCGTAACATCCCGTTCCGTTATAACACTGACCAAGGTAGCCAGATCCAAGTACCGATCGAGATCCAATCGGTCACAATCGATGGTGACCGAGCATCCGTATCAGAGTCGACCGTCGGAGACGAGCTGGAATTGAAGATCGGTAAAGCCAACGAAACGATCACCGGACGTCACACCTACGTCATTAACTACACCGCGGCGGCCGCGGTAAATTTTTTTACTGATTACGATGAGTTGTACTGGAACGCTACCGGCGATAATTGGGCCGTGCCGCTCGGCACGATTGAAATCACTACCCATTTGCCTGAACCGGTAGCCGCGGCGGATGTTAAAACAAAATGCTTTACCGGACCGCTTGGCTCAACCAGTCAGAATTGCCAAGCTTCCGCGACTAACACGGTGGTGACCTTTAGTGCCCAAGGCGAACCACTGACTATTGTCGTTGGCTGGCCCAAGGGGATAGTGACTAAGCCGGATAATTACGACCAGCTTCGCGCTACCGCCGCTGGAGAATTCAATCTACCCTGGCTGCCGTGGCCATGGCTGGTAGCGATGAATGGCGCGGTACTGATTGGCGGGTTATGGCTGTTGGTCTGGTGGTGGCGCAGTCGCGGCCGGGATCCAATCGGTAAACAAACCATCGTGGCCCAATATGACCCGCCACCGAATCTGACACCGGGCGAAATGGGGGTGCTATTTGACGAACGAGCTGATCAACGTGATTTAACTGCCACGATTATCGATCTGGCTGTGCACGGTTATCTCGACATTACCGAAATCACCAAGGAAAAGTTACTGGGTTTATCAAAATCGAAAGATTATACACTTAATTTAAAACAGCCCAACTATCAGCACGATGTAAAGTTGCAGGTTCACGAAAAGAGTCTACTGGACGGTTTATTTGAGGGACGTCAAAGTGTTGATATTTCCGATTTGAAAGGTACTTTTTATAAAACGGTCAAAGCCATAAATGATTCCCTCTATGGCCAGGTGGCGACCAAGGGATATTATGTGTCTGATCCGCAAAAGGCGCGGAATAATTTTCTCGTTTTGGGGATCATCATAATGGTTATTGGTTTTGGCGCCTTCGCAATCGGTTTGTTCGTATTGCCCCTGTTGGGTTTAATCACCATTATTTTTTCTCGATCGATGCCGAAACGCACTACCGCCGGGGTGGAGGCGTTCTGGCACGCCCGGGGTTTCAAACTTTTCCTGGAAAAAGCGGAGAAATACCGCTTGCAGTGGCAGGAAAAGAAAAATATTTTCGAGCAATATTTGCCCTACGCCATGGCTTTCGGAGTAGCCGAAAAATGGAGTAAGGCTTTCGCCGGTATTCAGCAGCAACCGCCCAGCTGGTATCACGGAAGTGGCAGCACCATGTTCAATACTTTGGTGTTGTGGTCGGCCCTGAACAGTTTTTCGACCACCACTACGCACAGCTTTAGTCCGCCGGCCGCCAGTGGCGGTTCAGGTTTCGGCGGCGGAGGTTTTTCCGGCGGGGGATTCGGCGGCGGTGGTGGTGGCTCGTGGTGAGGAAATAAATGTGGTAAGATGAAATTGAAGAAAAATACTTATGGCCATAGTGGTTGATCCAGATAAAATGCTGTCCGAAGCCGGCCCATCGGCTAAACGGCGACTCGCTCCCAGTCAAGTCGTGATGCTATTGCTCTACCCGACGATTTTCGCCGTTGGTTTAGTGGTCGGACTAGTGATTGGTATAAAACAGGGCCAGCAGTCAACCAACCTGAATAAAAACACGGTTAACCTGCCGAAAGTAAATTCAACCGTGATTCCGAATGCCAATAACGCCGTTAATACCAACACGGTCAACGCGGAAATTAACGCCAATCTTAACATCAATGCCTTGTGGCAAAACGCCGATTACCTGAGAATTGACGCCGCTGCCCAGGCATCTTTAAATCAGCAGGAGCAGCAGGATAAAGAAAGATTGGTTGATCAGTCAGCCTCGCCGACGGATATTATCCGGCAGCAGGATTTAATCAGCTTGAAATATACGCTACGAACCTATTACTCGGTAAAATCTTCTTATCCGTCAACAAACGGCCAGCAAATTAAATTAGAGCGCAATGGCCAGGACGTGCTGTACATAGCTATGAAGGAATTTTATGGCGGCAGTTTTAACGAGCGGATCGATCCGGCTTCGCCTGATTATTATTATGGTTATACTTCCGCCGGTCAGACTTTTGAACTGACCTGCTACTTAACCAGCAAGAAAAAAGCTTATACCCTTCGCGATTCGTCCTGATGAACACGACCACCCTGCCAAACGGTCTGCGAGTGCTGACGGTCCCGTTGCATGATACTAAAGCGGTCACTATTTTCGTGTTTGCCAAGGTTGGTTCGCGTTACGAAACCAGGGCGATTAACGGCGCCTCGCATTTTATCGAACATTTGATGTTTAAGGGTACGACCAAGCGTCCCTCGACACTGGATATTTCTAAACTGCTGGATGGTGTCGGAGCGCAGTATAACGCTTTTACTTCGAAAGATTGGACCGGCTATTATGTTAAAATCAACCATGAACATACCGATCTGGCGCTGGACGTGGTCAGTGACATGGTTCAGCATTCGCTGTTTGATCCAAAGGAAATCGAACGCGAACGGGGCGTGATCATCGAAGAAATTAACATGTACGAAGACAACCCGGCCATGTCGATTGAAGACCTGTTCGAAACCACCGTCTTCGGCAGTCATCATCCGCTCGGTTGGAATATCGCCGGACCCCGCGAAGTAATCAAAAAAGTCAGCCGCCAGGCATTATTAAACTACCGCGACCATTTTTATCAGGCCAGGAACATGTGGGTGGTGGTGGCCGGTCGGTTAACTCCGCGTCTTGATCGACAACTACATAAATATTTTCGAACCATTAAAACTCACCCGCATGTCCATACCGCGAAACCATATGTCCCGAAAGATAACACTAAAGTCGCGCGTCTAAAGTACAAGGATTCGGAACAAATACAGGTTGGTTTGGGCACCCGTGCTTTCGCTTATACCGATAAGCGGCTACCAGCTTTAAATTTACTATCAATCATCCTGGGTGGGAATATGAGTTCGCGACTGTTTATCCAGGTTCGGGAACGTCGTGGCTTAGCCTATTCTGTTCACGCCTCGGTTAATCCCTACGAAGACACCGGCAGCTTTATGATTCAAGCCGGCTTAGAAAAAAGTCGCTTGCCGGAAGCGCTTAAAGTAATCACGGCCGAATTGCACCGCCTGAAAACCCAGCCTGTGCCCGGCAGCGAACTTAACCGGGCTAAGGAATTCGTGCGCGGCAAGATGATTCTTGACCTGGAAGATTCCGATTCACTGGCTTCCTGGTACGGGCGGCAGGCCTTGTTTCACAAAAAGATCGAATCTCCGGAAGAAGCCATGGCTAAACTGCAAAAAGTCACGGCCGCGGACATCCGCCGCCTAGCTAAGTATATGTTTCGGCCGGCCAATATGCGTCTGGCCGTAATTGGGCCATTCAAAGATCCAAAACCATATTTACCACTAATCCGGACGGTCTAGTTTGCCGTGCGGGGTTTGGTGAGGTAAGCTATCACTATGTCTAACGCTCAAACTGTTAACATTTCCACCAAAAGCGTCCTAAAAATACTGGCGATTATCCTGGCCCTGATGTTCCTATATGCTGTCCGAGAAGTGGCGGTAGTAGTGTTTGTGGCCCTGGTATTGGCGGCGGCCATTGATCCATCGATCACCGCGCTGGAACGAAAGGGAATTCCACGGCCGTTTGGAATTGCCATCATTTTTATTGGCATTCTAGCCCTCCTAAGCCTGATCGTGGCCCTATTCGTACCAGTGGTCATTGACCAGTTGGAGCAATTTACCAGCGCCTTCCCAGACCTATTTAGGAAGGGATTTAAATTATTTGAATCTGTTCAGGATAACGCTTCACTGAACTCCATCCAGAAAGGATTAGATTCACTAACCAGTTCATTAAGTCAGGTGACACAAGGGTTTTTCACTGGCCTGGTCGGATTTTTTGGAGGTTTGGTAGCGGTGATCAGTATTTTAGTCCTGACTTTTTACATGACCCTGGAGGAGAAGGGCATGAAACGAATTGCGGTCGATATCTCCCCGGTTCGTTACCGACCATATTTAACCCAGCTGTTTCATCGGGTTGAAGACCGGCTGGGACGCTGGCTACGCGGGCAGCTGTTGTTGGGCTTGATCATTGCCGGCATGACCTTAGTTGGATTGTTAATCCTGGGTGTCGATTACCCAGTGGTCTTGGCCCTGTTTGCCGGTCTAACCGAAATGATCCCAATCATCGGTCCGTTTATTGGCGCCATTCCAGCGGTCATCGTTGGAGTCTCGCAAGCGCCAGTTATGGGCTTATGGGTGGCCTTAATGTATTTAATAATCCAGCAGCTGGAAAACCATTTGATCGTACCGCGGGTAATGTCGAAGGCGAGTGGCTTGAATCCGGTGATTGTGATTATCGCCATTTTAGTTGGCGGTAAGTTGTTCTCCATTACCGGCGTCATTCTGGCTGTACCGACCATGATTATTATCACTACCTTCTTGGAAGATTTTTTAGAGGAGAAAAAAGCGTCCGACCTGAAATTGGAGACCTCGGACCAACCGTAATCCTGCCGTTATGGCTACCCTGTATATAGTCGGGACGCCGACCCTTCGACTGGCTCAGGATCGGGGCGGTTGTTGAAAGGAAGTCAAATAGTTGATATTTTTATTCCATGGCTAGGCTTTATATTGTAGGGACGCCGATCGGTAATCGCCGCGACTTAACACCGCGGGCGTTGGAAATTTTTCAATCTGTAGGAGCCATCGGTTGTGAAGATACGCGAGTGACGCGCAAGCTATTTGTCGACCAGCAGATTAAAACCCCGCTGGTGTCATTGCATCATCATTCGCTCGACACCGCTATTGACACGTTTCTCGATCGGACGGCCGATGGTGACCTGGCCTATGTGACTGACGCCGGTACCCCGGGGATTTCTGACCCTGGCGGTAAACTGGTCGCCCGCGCTCACGCCCGGGGGATTGAAGTAGTCAGTATTCCTGGCCCATCGGCCCTAGCTGCGGCGTTATCGATCAGCGGCTTTCCATCCGATCAGTTTTTATTTCTGGGTTTCTTACCGCATAAGAAAGGCCGGGTGACTTTATTCAGCCGGATTGCCGCCACCACTGAGACCGCGGTCATCTTTGAATCGCCCCACCGGTTAATGAAAACTCTCGAGTCTTTAACAAAACTTCACATTAATAAGCAGATCGCGGTCTGCCGCGAAATTACTAAAATGCATGAATCGGTTGTGCGCGGCACCGCCGACATAGTGTTAAATCACTTTCAGCGGCATCCGGATCAAGTCCGGGGGGAGATTGTGATTGTGGTGGGGCCGGGGTAAAATGTCATGGTGAGGCTCTCGAACCATGACAGCATCATCCCTCGACCCTTCGACGGGCTCAGGGCTCAGGATAACCAGCTGCTATGAAAAAAATCTCGATTACCACGACCTTACCTTATGTGAATTCCGATCCCCATATAGGGTTCGGGTTGGAAATCATTCAGGCCGACATTATTGCCCGTTGGTACCGGCAGCAGGGGTATGAAGTATTTTTTAATACTGGCACTGACGAACATGGGATAAAGGTTTACCGCAAAGCACTTGAGGCAGAAATGGAGCCGCAAGCATACGTCGATATGAATGCGGTTAAGTTTGATAAACTTAAATCGGCACTAGATTTAAGTTACAACAGTTTTATTCGAACGACTGATCCGCATCATATCAAAGCAGCGCAGGAATTCTGGCAGCGGTGCGATCAGGCCGGTGACATTTACACCAAGCAGTACAAAATCAAATATTGCAGTGGTTGCGAGCTGGAAAAAACCGAATCGGAGTTGGTCGACGAACATTGTCCGCTGCATCCCAACCTGACGATTGAGATTATCGAAGAAGAAAATTACTTTTTCCGTTTTTCGAAATATCAATCGGCTCTGCTGGATTTGTATGATAAACAAACCGACTTTGTGGTGCCAGATTGGCGACTGAAGGAAATCCGCAGTTTCGTCGCCCGCGGCCTGGAAGATTTCAGTATTTCCCGCTTAAAATCAAAGATGCCGTGGGGGATTCC
>Ga0315287_10003329_pt1 | contig 15480 bp, 9 predicted proteins | sample YL17G11_0_MG_FD_205037 | JGI IMG/M metagenome (GOLD analysis project Ga0315287, IMG submission 205037) | Sediment microbial communities from Yellowstone Lake, YNP, Wyoming, USA - YL17G11_0 | ecosystem: Environmental > Aquatic > Freshwater > Lake > Sediment | place: USA: Wyoming | collected... | reverse complement strand
CCGCAGCGAAAGCGCCCGGGCCAAGGTGAGCCGCTGCTGCTGGCCGCCGGAAAGCTTCGTGCCGAGTTGGTTCATCCGATCCTTGACCTCGTCCCAGAGCATGGCCTGGCGGAGGCAGGTCTCGACGCGTTCGTCCAGTTCCTGCCGATCGTGGATGCCGGCGCGGCGCGGCGCGTAGGCCACGTTTTCGTACACCGACAGCGGCAGGCCGACCGGCAGCGGAAACACCATGCCCACCCGCCGCCGCAACTCGTACACGTTGCGGATGCGGAAGATGTCGTCGCCGTCGATGAGCACCTGCCCGCTGACCTTCGCCGACGAAACGAAGTCGATGGTGCGGTTGATGCATTTCAGCAGCGTGGTCTTGCCGGAGTTGGCCGGGCCGATGATGGCGAAGATATGTTTCTCGGGGATTTCCAGCGACACGCCCTCCAGCGCCGTCTTCGGCCCGTAGCGGACCGTCACGTTGTCAAAGCGTATGTGGATATTCATGGGCATTGCCTACGAAGCCGCCAGCGGCTTGCGCACTACCATTTCTTCCGCGAACGCAGGTACATCCGCAGCCCGATAGAGAGACTGTTGACCACTAAGACCAGCGCAATCAGGACCACCGCTGTGCCGTACATGTACTCATCGGAGACGCCGCGCACTTGCGTGGCCAACGTGAACAGGTGCATGGACAGAGCCATGCAGCGGTCGCCCAGCCCGTAGGGGAAGAACGAGTCCCAGCCATGGTCGGCCACGGGCACAAAGAACACAGCGCCGGTGAAGAGGATGGGCGCGGTTTCGCCCGCCGCCCGCGAAACCTGGAGGATCACGCCTGTAAGGATGCCGCTGATCGAGTTGGGCAGCACAATGGTGCGGATGGTCTGCCAGCGGGTGGCGCCCATATTCCAACAGGCTTCGCGGAACGACATCGGCACCGCGGCCAGCGCTTCGCGCGTACTGGTGATGATCACCGGCAGGGTCATCACGGCCAGCGTGCAAGAGGCGGCCAGCAGGCAGCGGCCCATGCCGGCGAATAGCACGAACGCCCCCACGCCGAACAGCGCATGCACGATGCTCGGCACGCCGGCCAGGTTTACCACGGCGAGGTTGATGATTCGCGTGGCCCAGTTGTCGCCGGCGTATTCGTTGAGGTACACGCCGGCCAAGATGCCGACCGGCGCCGCGGCCAGCAGCGAGAGGAACACCAGGCAGAACGTGCCTACCAGCGGCGCCCAGATGCCGCCGGCGGTCATGAAGTCTTGCGGGTTCTCCCATACGAATGACAACCTCAACACCGGCCATGCCTTGACCACCAAGTAGCTCAGGATCGTCACCACCGGCGCGACCAACAGCAGCGTGATCGCCGCGAGAATCCATTTGGCAATGGTTTCCTTGATCTTCTTGCAACGTTCCAGCGGTGAAGCCGTGAACAGCGCGGATTCGAGTTGGCCGTCACTGGTTCTGTTCACCGCGAGTTCCTTTGACCACGAGGTCGGCGGTAAGGTTGACGATAAAGGAGACCGCGAACAGGACCAGCCCGATGACGAACAGCACGCGGTAGTGGGTGTCGCCCTCGACGGCCTCGCCCAGTTCCGCGGCGATGGTGGCCGTCAAGGTGCGAATAGGGTCCAGCAGGCTGTGGGGGATCTGCACGGCGTGGCCGGTAGCCATCAACACGGCCATGGTCTCGCCGATGGCGCGGCCGACGCCCAGAAGCACGGCCGCCAACAGGCCGTTTTTGGCTGCCGGGAAGAGCACGCGGTAGACGATCTCCCAACGGCTGGCGCCCAGCGACAGCGCGGCCTCGCGGTACGAATCGGGCACGGCCTTCAGAGCGTCCTCGCCCACCGAGACGATGATCGGCACACTCATCAGCGCCAGGATAATGCCGCCATTGAGCAAATTGACGCCCACCGGCGCGCCGGTCAACTCGATAATCACGGGGCCGACCACCATGTACCCGACAAACCCCCAGACCACGGATGGAATGGCCGCCAGCAGTTCAATGAGGATCTTGAGAATTTCCTTGAGTTTCCCTTCGCAGAATTCGGAGATGAACACCGCGGCGCCCAACCCCAGCGGCACAGCCAGCGCCATGGCCAGCCCCGTGACCGAGAGTGTGCCCACCAACAGCGCCAGCGTGCCGTACGTCGGCCGAACCTCGGACGACGGCTGCCAGCGGGTGCTCGTGAAGAACTCGATGAGGTTCAGCTTGCCGAACAGCACCGGCGCCGCTTCGCGGAACACGAAGAAGAAAATGGAGAACACGAAAAGGATCGCGCTCCAGCCGCACAGGCGGATCAGCCATTCGATGGCCGGCTCGGCGCGATCCAGGGCCACGCGCATCAGACGCGAGAACGAGCGCGTCGTTCCAACCCGCGTTTCGGAATTAGGCTTGTCACTTCCCATGCGTCTCCAGGGGCACATAGCCCAGGGCGAGCACAACCGCTTGACCCTCCGGCGAGAGAATCCAATCGAGGTACTCCCTCGCCGCTCCGGCAGGCTCTCCGAGAACGTAGATTTGCAGCGGCCGCGTGATGGGATACGTGTGGTTGCGGGCGTTCTCGACCGTCGGGGCAACGCCCGGCTCGCCGCGGCGCTTCGACACCTTCAGCATCTTCACTTCGGGAATACTATACCCCATGCCGCTATATCCGATAGACGAGGGCGTTCGGGAAACCAGCGCCACGACATCCTTCGAGCCGCACTGGTCGATCGAGCCCAATTCCATGTCCCGGCCCTTCCCCAACACCACTTTGCGGAAGTAGGCGTAGGTGCCGGAACTGTTCTGCCGGCTGACCCGGATGATCTTGTCGTGGTCGATCGCCCCTAAAGGCGCCCCCAACTGCGACCACTTCGTGATCGTCCCGTACTCGCCGTATATCTCGGCCAACTCCTCGATCGAGATCGAGTCCAGCGGGTTGTCCTTGTGTACGTAGATGGCCAAGGCGTCGTAGCCGACGATGACCTCGTGGGGCTCCACGCCGCGCTTGTCTTTCGCCCGCCGGATCTCCTTGTCCTCCATCTTCCGGCTGGTGTTGGCCAGATCGCAGTTGCCGTCGATCAAGCTGGCAATGCCGACGCCCGATCCCCCCCCGAGGACTTGTACGCTGACGTTCGGATGTTCCTTATGGTATTGCTCAGCCCAGGCCTGGGCGATGTTGACCATCGTATCGGAGCCTTCGTTGCGGACGATGCTCTTGGCAGTGTCTCGCACGCCGTCGCCAAACCCACCGCAGCCGCAACAAACGGCCCACGGAACACCAAGGGCGGTAAGAAGATAGAGTCTGAGCCGCATCTTCTGTTTCTCTGGGGGGCGCCCCGCAAAACCGCGAGCCGGAAGCGTCTCCATTTGTTAGCAGATGGCTGGAACACGGTCAAGATGCCCCACGGAAAGGTGGTGCAAACATCGTAACCTATACTTGGTGTGAAGAGGAGCATTATCGAAGCATACCCCTGCGAGGGGGGGTCGGGAGATTCCCAGCCGATGTTCGCCGGCAGCCGCCAAATCCATCAGCAGTGGTCCATCATGGGGCTCTGGTATCGTTTGGTCGATGCCTTGTGCATCGTGGCCGGACTGTTGATTGCCGTCTTCGGCGATCTGACGACCACGATCGACCATTATGTCATCGCTGCCGCTCTGGCGATCATCGCATACTATCTGGTCGCCGAACTGGGCGGCCTGCATCGCAGTTGGCGCGGCGTGTCGGTCGAGCGCGAAATCCTTGGCGTCTTGATGTGCTGGGCCTGTGCCCTGTTCGTTTTGCTGGCGACGGCCTTCGCCACGAAACACACGGCCGAGTTCTCCCGCATCTCGATGACCGTTTGGTGTCTGGCAACGCCCATCCTCGTCGTCGCCGCGCGGGTCGGCACCCGCCGGCTTCAGCGTGTATTACTCCGTTGCGGCTATAAGACGCGGCGATTCGCCATCGTCGGCGTCACGGAATTGGGGTTCCAATTGGCCCGCAACATCGAGGCCTCGCCCGAGATGGGGTTGACGCTGGTCGGTTTCTTCGACGATCGGCCCGAAGATCGCAATCCGGACATTCCCGGCGATCTCGGCCGGCACGCGGGAACGATCCCGGACCTCGTCGCTGAAGCCCGCGAAGGCCGCGTCGATCGCATCTACATCACCTTCCCCATGCGCGCCGAAGAGCGCATCCGCGGCGTGCTCGATAAATTGGGCGACACCACGGCGTCGGTGTACGTGGTGCCCGACTTCTTCGTCTTCCAACTGCTGCACTCGCGATGGACCGACATTCTCGGGCTGCCGGTGGTCAGCGTGTTCGAGAATCCGTTCTACGGGATCGACGGCCTCGCCAAACGGCTGTCCGATTTGCTTTTCGGCGGCATCTTGTTGGCGCTGGCCGCCGTGCCGATGACGGTGATTGCCCTGCTGATCGGATGTACGTCGCGGGGACCGATATTCTTTCGCCAGCGCCGCTACGGGCTGGACGGCCGGGAAATTCGCGTGTGGAAGTTCCGCACCATGACCGTCTGCGAAGACGGCCCGCAAGCCGTGCAAGCCAAGCGCGAGGATCCGCGCGTGACGCGGCTCGGCGCGATCCTTCGCAAGACCTCGCTCGACGAATTGCCGCAGTTGTTCAACGTGCTCGACGGGTCGATGTCGTTGGTCGGACCGCGGCCCCACCCGCACGCGCTGAACGAGGAGTTCCGCACCCAGATCACCGGTTACATGCTGCGGCACAAGGTGAAACCGGGCATCACCGGCCTGGCCCAGGTCAACGGCTGGCGCGGCGAGACCGACTCGCCGGAGAAGATGTTCAAACGCATCGAATTCGACCACCGCTACATCTGCGAGTGGTCGCTGTGGATGGACGTGAAGATTTTGCTGAAAACGGCGCTGGTCGTGATCTCTGGAAGAAACGCATACTAGAAGGGGTCAACGCCCCGGGACTACGGTCCCGGGGGACCTTGTTGGGGTAGCAGTTGTACTGCCACCCCTCGGAAACGCCGCAGGACAGGGGTGGCAGTATAACTGCCGCCCCAACCGATGAGTAACATTCAGATGAGCACCTTACCCTCCGACAATCTGTTGCCGTCCGCTTTTCCGCTGGTGGGTCCACTGCCGGCGGCGCCGCGGGAGTTTGCGCTGCCGCCGCAACCGGCGATCGAGACGATCCGCGTGCTGCACCTGATCAACGGCGAGCACTACGCCGGGGCCGAGCGGGTGCAGGACTTGCTGGCGAAGTGCCTGCCCGAGGCGGGTTTCCGCGTCGGATTCGCCTGCGTGAAGCTCGATCTGTTCGATGCGATGCGAGAGTCTCGCTCAGCGCCGCTGTACGACGTGCCCATGTGGTCCAGACTCGACCTGCTCGCCGCGCGCAAGGTGGCGAACATCGTCCGCCGCAACCGGTATCAAATCCTTCACGCTCACACGGTGCGGACGGCGATGCTTGGCGCGGTGGCGGCGCCGATGGCCGGCGTGCCCTTGGTGTACCATGCCCACAGCCCCGCCTCGCACGACAGCACGCGCCGCCGGCGCGACCTGCTCAACGGCGTCGTCGAGCGGCTCAGCCTGCGCCGCGCTGCCCGCGTGATTGCCGTTTCCGAAGCGATCGCCCAACACATTGCGCGCGAGGGCTGCGATGCGGCGAAAATCCGGGTGGTACACAACGGCGTGCCCTACCCGGCCGTGCTCCGCGATCCTACGCCGCCCGACGGCGAGTGGACCTTGGGCGTTACGGCGCTCTTCCGGCCGCGCAAGGGTATCGAGGTCCTCTTGGAAGCGATGGCGATTCTCCGCGGCCGGGCAGTCCCGGTTCATCTTCGGGCCGTGGGCATGTTTGAATCGCCCAGGTACAAGGCGGAGATCGCCGCCCGGGTGCAAAAACTCAAACTGGGCGACCACGTCACATGGACCGGATTCACCCGCGACGTCGCCGGCGAATTGGCGCGGATGGACCTGTTCGTGCTGCCCAGCCTGTTCGGCGAGGGCCTGCCGATGGTCGTGCTCGAGGCGATGGCGGCGGGCGTGCCGGTCGTGGCCACCGGCGTGGCCGGCATTCCCGAGGCCGTTCGCCACGGCCGCGACGGCCTGATTGCCGCTCCGGGCGACGCCGCGGACCTCGCCGGCGCGATTGCCGGCGTTATTCGCGGCGAATATGACTGGTCGACCCTGCGCATCAACGCCCTGGCGCGCCACGCCCGGCGGTTCTCCGATCGCAGCATGGCCGCCGGCGTGGCGGCGGTGTACCGCGAACTGTTGGATTTGTGCCGCCCCTAACGTCCTCCAACCATTGGATCACGTAGTAAAAGACGGGCGTCAGGAAAATTCCGAACAGGGTCACTCCGAGCATGCCGCTGAACACGGCCGTGCCGAGGGTGCGCCGCATTTCAGCGCCGGCCCCCTGCGAAATGGCCAAGGGAATTACGCCGATGATGAACGCCAGCGAGGTCATCATGATGGGCCGCAAACGGAGCCGGCACGCTTCAAGGGTGGCCTCGGCGATGGGCGCTCCGCTATCGCTGCGAACTTTGGCGTATTGCACGATCAGAATCGCGTTCTTGCAGGCCAGTCCCACCAGCACCACGAAGCCCACCTGGGTGAAGATGTTGATGTCCATTTGCGCCATTACCACGCCCGCGATCGAGCACAACAAACACATGGGCACGACGAGAATCACGGCCAGCGGCAGCGACCAACTCTCGTACTGTGCGGCGAGCACCAGGAACACGAGCACGACTGCCAGCAAGAACACGAGCATGGCCGTATTGCCCGTCTGAAGTTGCAGCAAGGCCAACTCGGTCCATGCCGCGTGCATCGCCGGGGGAAGTTCCGCCTGGGCCACGTCTTCCATCCGCTCGATGGCCTGGCCCGAACTGACGCCCGCCGCGGCGTTGCCGTTGATCGCGGCCGAAGGATACATGTTGTAGCGGACGATCATCACCGGGCCGCTGATCGCCCGGACGCTGAGCAGGCTGCTCAGCGGCGCCATCGAGCCGCGGTCGTTGCGGACCTGGATCTGCTTGATGTCCTCGATCTGCCGGCGGTAATCGGCGCCGGCCTGGACGTTCACCTGCCAGGTCCGGCCGAAGCGGTTGAAGTCGTTGACGTAGAGCGAGCCGAGGAAGACCTGGAGGGTGTTGAAAACCTCGCCCATCGAGATGCCCATCGTCTTGGCCTGGGTGCGGTCGATGTCGAGGTATAGCCACGGAGTGTTGGCGCGAAAGCTGGTGAACAGCCCTTGCAGGTCGTCGGCTCGGCTGCCGGCGTCGACAATGCGTTCGCCGACGGCCTGTAGCGCTTCGGGTCCGCTGTCGCCGCGGTCCTCGATCATCATCTTGAAGCCGCCGGCGGTCCCCAGGCCTTCGATCGGCGGGGCGCCGAAGATGTTGATGATTCCTTCCGGGATTTCCGCCCGGAGCCTCGCCAGCAATCCGGCCGCGATCGCGTCGCTGGCCAAGCCGGGCGAAGTGCGTCGCTGGAAATCGTCGAGCATCACGTACATTGCGCCGAAATTGGGGGCGGTGGCGCTGAGCAGCAGCGACTGGCCCGCCGTGGCCACGGTGTGCTTGACGCCCGGCGTCTTCGCGGCAATGTCTTCGATCCGGCGCATCACCTTCGCGGTCCGCTCCACGGAGGCCGCATCGGGTAGTTGCACGTTGACCAACAGGTAGCCCTTGTCCTGCGCGGGAATGAAGCCCGTCGGCGCGCTGGTGAAGCCCCACCAGGTCAGCAGCAACAGACCGCCATAGACGACCAGCACCAGCACGCTCATGCGCAACAACATGCTCACGGCCTGGCCATACAACTCCGTGGAAAAGTTGAACCCGCGGTTAAAGAGGCGGAAGGACCAGTGGAGGACGCGGTTCAGCGGCCTGCTGAGCAGCCAACCGGCGACGGCCCCAAGCGCCGCCAGCGTCCAAGGCAACGCAGGCGACAGCGACTCCTCCCAGCCGGACGGCAGCATGGCCAGCGGCGCGGACAACCAGGCGGCGAGGAACTCATACCCCAGCCAGGCGCCCAGTAGGGGGAAGGCCAGCCGCGGCAGCACCTCGTGGGCGGCCTCTTCCTCTTCCCGCGGCCGCAGCAACAAGGCCGACAGCGCCGGGCTGAGCGTCAGCGAATTGAACGCCGATATCACCGTGGAAACGGCGATCGTTAAGGCGAACTGGCGGAAGAACTGGCCCGTGATACCGCTAATGAATGCGCAGGGCACAAACACGGCGCTGAGCACCAGCCCCACCGCAATCACCGGTCCCTGCACCTGCGACAGGGCCTTGATCGTGGCTTCACGCGGGGCCAAGCCCCGCTCGATGTGATGTTGCACGGCCTCGACCACCACGATCGCATCGTCCACCACGATCCCGATCGCCAGCACCAGGCCGAACAGCGTCAGGTTGTTGAGGCTGAAACCGACGCCGGCCATGACGGCGAACGTGCCGATGATCGCCACCGGCACGGCGACCAGGGGAATGATCGCCGAACGCCAATTCTGCAGGAACAGCAGCACGACGAAAGCCACGAGGATCACCGCGTCGCGCAACGTCTTGAAGACCTCGCTGATCGACTCGGTGATGAACGGCGTGGTGTCGTAGACAATGGCGTAGTCCACGTCTTCGGGGAACCGCGTCTTCAGTTCTTCCATCTTCGCCCGCACCAACCGCGCGGTGGCCAGCGCGTTCGAGCCGGGCAACTGATAGATCGACAGGGCCACCGACGGCCGGCCGTCCAGCGTGCATGTCTGGTCGTAGCCTTGGGCGCCCAACTCGATGCCAGCCACGTCGCCCATGCGGATAATGCGGCCGTCGGCATCGGTCCGGAGGATCATTTCGGCGAACTGCTCGGGGTTGGCCAGGCGTCCCAGCGTGGTCATGGTGTACTGGAACACCTGCCCTTTGGGAACGGGCGGCTGGCCGATCTGGCCGGCGGCGACCTGGGCATTCTGTTGCTGGATCGCCTGGGTGATGTCGCCGGCCGTCAGGTGGCGGGCGGCCATCTTCTGCGGATCGAGCCACAGCCGCATGCTGTAGTCCCGCTGGCCAAGATACGTGATGTCGCCCACGCCCGGCAATCGCGCCAGTTCGTCGCGTAGTTGAATCGTCGCGTAGTTGCTCAGGTACAGGTTGTCGCGGCTGCCCTTGGGCGAATAGAGGTTGACGATCATCAGCACGCTGGGCGACTTCTTCTTCACCGTCACCCCGTTGCGCGTGACCAGGTCGGGCAAGATCGGCTGCGCCAGCGCAACGCGGTTCTGCACCAGCACCTGGGCCATGTTCAAGTCGATTCCTAGCCTGAACGTCACCGTGAGCGCGTAGTTGCCGTCGTTGGTGCATTGCGACGACATGTAGAGCATGCCTTCGACGCCGTTGACCTGTTGCTCGATCGGAGCGGCCACGGTGTCGGCCACCACTTGGGCGTTCGCGCCGGGATACGAGGCCGACACTTCCACGGTCGGCGGCGCAATCTCCGGATACTGGGCGATGGGCAACACCCACACGGCGATGCCGCCCGACAGTGTGATGATGATCGACAGCACCGACGCGAAAATTGGTCGATGGATGAAAAAGCGTGAAAACATGTAGGTAGCAGGGTAGTTAAGGGTTGACGTTTGGTGGTTGGCGAGGCTCTTCTTGTCCACCGGACGCACTGTCCGTTTCATCAATCGGTCCCTTGGGGGCCTGCGAGCCCGAACGTCGCATTAGCCGCGTCGGCAGCGCGATCAGGATCCAGAGCCACCCAAAACCGAGGACAAACAGGATGATGCCGCCCGCAATTCGCACGCCGCGCGAAGCAAACAGCCGCGATTCTGCCAGCCAATCGATCGCGCTGAAGAATACGGGCGTCAGGAAGATGCCGAACAGGGTCACGCCCAACATGCCGCTGAACACGGCCGTTCCCAACGTGCGGCGCATCTCGGCGCCGGCCCCGTGGGCGATCAACAAGGGAACGACCCCCAGGATAAAAGCAAACGACGTCATGACGATCGGCCGCAGACGCAGCTTGCAGGCCGCCAGGGCCGCCTCGCGCCGCGACGCGCCGGCCTCGCGCTGGCGCTTGGCAAACTCCACGATCAGGATCGCATTCTTGCTGGCCAGTCCCACCAAGACCACAAACCCGACCTGCGTGAAGATGTTGATGTCTCTGTGGGTCGCCTGAACGCCGGCGATCGCGCTCAGCAGGCACATGGGCACGACGAGGATCACGGCCAGGGGCAGCGACCAGCTTTCGTACTGCGCAGCCAGCACCAGGAACACCATCACCACGGCGAAGCCAAAGAGCATCATGGCCGTATTGCCCGCCTGCAACTCCAGGTACGCCAGTTCGGTCCATTCGCACCGCATAGCGGGCAGAAGCTCGCTATCGGCCAGTTGCTGCATCAGATCGAGGGCCTGCCGGGAGCTGACTCGCGGCCCCGGCGTGCCCTGAATGGCCGCGGCCGGATACATGTTGTAGCGGGTGAGAACCAACGGTCCGTTGACCTCGCGCACGTCGGCCACCGCGGCGATGGGCACCATGGCGCCCTGGTTGTTGCGGACCTTCAGTTGCCGCGCGGCGTCGATCTGGTTGCGGAACTTGCCGTCGGCCTGGACGACGACCTGCCAGGTGCGGCCGAAGAGGTTGAAATCGTTCACGTACAGCGAGCCCAAGTAAGCCTGTAGCGCGTTGAAGGCGTCGCCCAGCGCCACGCCCATCGTCATGCACTCGGCGCGGTTCATGTCGACGTAGAGTTGCGGCACGTTCGCCCGGAAGATGTTGGGCTGAATGTCCAGCGCGGGCGTATTCCGCGCGGTCCTCTGTTTTCGGCCGGTCTCCGCCAGTTTGTCCGCTTGCTGTTGGAGGGTCGTCAAGCCGACGTCGCCGCGGTCTTCGACCAAGAGCTTGAAGCCGCCCGTGCGGCCGACCCCGCGCACCGGCGGCGGCGGCAAAACCATCACCGTTGCGTCGAGAATCTCCTTGGCGCATCGCCTCCGCACCGTGGCGGCGATCTCGTCGGCCGACAGCCCCGGTTCCTCGCGGTTCGAGAACTCGTCGAGGATAATGAACATGAATCCGAAGTTCGATGCGTTGGCGCTGAGCACCATCGACGTGCCGGAGACAGCCACGGTATGCTTGACTCCGGGCGTGCTCAGGCAAATCTGCTGCGCGCGTTCGGTGATGCGGCGGGTCCGCTCGGCCGAGGCGGCGTCGGGCAGTTGCACGTGCATCATCAGGTAGCCCATATCTTGCGACGGGATGAAACCCTTGGGGGTAACCGTGAATCCCCAGTAGGTCAACAGCAGCAGACCGCCGTAGATCACCAGCGCCACGGCACTGACTCGCAGTAGCGCTGCGACCGCGCCCGTATAGGCGCCGGTCGTCCACTTGACTCCCGCATTGAATCCCCGGAAACCCCAGCGCATGAGCCGGTTGATCGCTCCCGCCGACAGCCAGCCGACCAAGCCAGGCCCCGCGACCGCCAGCGCGGCGGCGATCCACCAGGCCATCGGCAAGGTTGGTTCTGAAAGGCTTGCGGGGAGCAACCGAAGCAGACTCTCCAGCCGGGGCGCCAACCACGGCGTCAGCCACTCGTAACCTGCCCAGCCGCCAAGCAGCGGAAACGCCAGCCGCGGCAGGGCTTCATGCGTGTCCTTGTCGCGCTCCTGCAACAGCAGGGCCGACAGGGCCGGGCTGAGTGTCAACGAGTTGAACGTCGAAATGATCGTCGAGGCGGCGATCGTCAGGGCAAACTGCCGGAAGAACTGCCCCGTGATGCCGCTGATAAACGCACAGGGCACGAAGATCGCGCTGAGCACCAGTCCCACGGCGATCACGGGGCCGGACAGTTGGCTCATCGCCTTGATCGTGGCCTCGCGCGGGGCCAGCCCCTGCTCGATGTTGTGTTCCACCGCCTCGACGACCACGATCGCGTTGTCGACCACGATGCCAATGGCCAGCACCAGCCCGAACAGCGTCAGGTTGTTGAGGCTGAAGCCCATCACCGCCATCACGCCGAAGGTGCCGATGATGGCCACGGGCACGGCCACCAGCGGAATGATCGCCGAGCGCCAATTTTGCAGGAACAACAACACCACGAGCGCCACGAGGATGATCGCGTCGCGCAGCGCCTTGAAGACCTCGGCGATGCACTCCCGCGTGTACGGCGTCGTGTCGTACTGAATCTCGTAGATCAGACCGTCGGGGAAGCTCTTTGCCAATTCGTCCATTTTCTTGTGGATGCGATCGGCTACCTCCAGCGCGTTGGCGTCGGGCAGTTGAAAGATGATCAACCCCACCGAGGGCTTGCCGTCGAGCTTGCAGGTCACGTCTTCATTCTTCGCTCCCAGCACGACGCGGGCGACGTCTTTCAGTCGGACGAGGCGGCCGTCGGGCGTGGCGCGGACGATGATGTCGCCGAACTGCTCCGGTTCCTTCAGCCGGCCGAGGGTGGTCAAGGTAATCTGGGTCTCCTGTCCCCGGCGGACCGGCTGCTGCCCGATCTGCCCGGACGCCACCTGGGCGTTTTGCTCGCGGATGGCTCGAACGACGTCGCCCGCCGTGAAACCCCGCACGGCGAGTTTCTCCGGGTCTACCCAGATCCGCATGCTGTAGTCGCGCTGGCCGCTGATGAAGACGTCGCTGATCCCCGGCAGCCGAAGCACTTCGTCCCGAAGGTGCAGCAGGGCATAGTTGCTCAGGTAGAGTTGGTCGTAGCGGCCGTCCGGCGAATTGATGTTGACCGACATGAGGATGTCGGGCGACATTTTGCGGGTGGTGATGGCGGTCCTTTTCAGCACATCCGGCAGCGACGGCATGGCCAGGTTCACCCGGTTTTGCACCAGCACCTGGGCCAGGTTCAGGTTCACCCCCTGCTTAAAGGTAACCGTCAGATTGTACGATCCGTCGTTGGTGCATTGCGACGACATGTACAGCATGTTCTCGACGCCGTTGACCTGCTGCTCGATCGGCGCCGCCACGCTCTCGGCCACGACCTGCGCGCTGGCGCCGGGGTAGTTGCAGCCGACCTGCACCGTCGGCGGCGTCACCGGCGGATATTGGGCCAACGGGAGATTGAACACCGCCAGCCCCCCGCCCAACGTGATGACGATCGACAGCACAGCGGCGAAGATCGGACGATCAATGAAGAAACGCGAGAACATAAATCTGGCACCCCAACTCAACGGGCGCCGGAGGCGGGCTCGGGCTTCGTCGCTTGCGGCGGCGCAGCCCCAACGGACCTGGCAGACGCGTCCTTCGGCTCGACGGTGTCCCCGGACTTGATGCGTTGCAGGCCGCTGATCACGACGCGCTCCCCTTGCGCAAGACCCTCTTCGATAACGCGCAGGCCGTCCTGCAACGGCCCAACCTTCACGCGGCGGTAGACGATCTCATTCTTGTCGTTGACGACGTACACGAATCGTTGCCCCTGATCGCTCCCCAACGCCTGTTCGGAAATCAGGATCGCCGCGTGGGGTTTTCCGATCGGCAGCCGAATCCGCGCGAACAATCCCGGAGAGAGAATCCGCTTGGTGTTGGGAAAGATGCCACGGATGCGGAGCGTGCCGCTCATGGCGTCCACCCGGTTGTCGACGAAGTTGACCGTGCCCTCGTGAGGAAAGCCCTCTTCGTCCGCCAGTCCAAGAAACACCGGCATGGCGGACTCTTGCGACGATTTAACCTTGCCCGACCGGATCAGGCGGCGAACCCGCAGCATGGTCCGCTCGTCCACGTCGAAGTAGGCATAGATGGGATCCAGGGACACGATGGTCGTCAGGGCCGTCGTCGTCGAGGCTGTCGTCGGGGCCGTTTGGTCCGCCTGGACCAGGTTGCCGGGGTCGATCAGTTGGCGGCTGATGCGGCCGCCGATCGGCGCGCGGATCGAGCAGAACTCAAGGTTTAGCGTCGCCGTCTCTAATGCGGCCTCGCCGGACTGGACTCTCGCCTTCGCAATCTCGACCGCATTCTTGGCCTGATCGTAATCCGTGCCGGAGATGGCGTTTGTCGGTCGCAATTGCTCGGCCCGAGCAAGCTCGGTCTTGGCCAGATCCAGAGTCGCCTTGTTCTGGGCCAAGGTGCCCTCAGCCGCATGGAGCATGGCCCGATAGGGGCGCGGGTCGATCTCGAACAGCAGGTCGCCTGCCTTTACTTCCGTTCCTTCCTTGAAGAGAACTTTGTCGAGGTAGCCCGTCACGCGCGCGCGCACCGCCACGTCCGCCATGGCCTCGGTCCGCCCCGTAAAGTCCTCGTAATCGGTAATCTCTTTGACCACCGGCCGATTCACCACGACCTCTGGCGTTTGTGGCGCCGCAGGCGCCGGCTGCCGATTTCCGCAGCCGAGGATCGTAGCGTACAACAGCGGCACACCGCACAACCATCCGATTCGGTGCATGAAGGAACTCATCCGTCTTGGGCTAGACTGCCACCTCAGCGCAGTTTGTTTATTAGCGCATATCATTTACTAGTATAAATCAGTTTTGCCGGTTACTCAACAACGGGTCATCCCAGGCGGTGTAGGCAAGATAGTAGGGGCGGCGGAACGCCCAAGCTACTGCGGTGGGTGGCGATAGTACACTTCGAGGATCAACGCGCTCATGGCGGTGCAGAACAGGCGGGCCCCCTGTTGGCTGGACCATTCGCCGTCGTCAAAGTACCAGCTTCCGGCGGCATGCCCGTCCTTAATCCGCTCGGGGCGCTGCATCACGGGCCTGGCGGACGCTGGATCGGTGGGTTGCGGTTTGGGCTCCGACGGTCGTTCCGGCACAGTTCGGAAAGGCCTGCTCGGCGGCGACGGCTTCCGCTGGGTTGCTTTGCCCCCGCCCGAATTCCGCGGAACCTCCACCTCCGATGAGCTACTCAGCAGCCAAGCCGCCAGACCTAGAGAGGCCATTACCAGGGCGACCGCCACCAACGGCCCCTGTATCGACGTTTTTCTCCGCCGCACCGCATAGGCCCTGACAGACCGCGGCGGGGGCGAAAACCCGGATCGTCCGGGTAGAACCAGATGGGGAATTTCCACATCGGCGAACACCGGCGGCGGAACGCTTGCCACCGGGGGAGGGGGAGTTCCGGCAGTCGGCAAAGGAACCGAGGCAACCGCGATGGCGACCAACGTCGCCCGCAACTCCGCGTCGTACGTCGCCCGCTTCGTCTCGTCCAGCAAGCTCACTCGGGCGACCGACAGTTCGTTGAGAATCCGCTGCGACAGTTCAGAGTGCTGCCCCGACTGGAAGGTTCGCACGTGGGTCATCTGCCGGTCGGCCGCGTTGCAGATCACGTCCGGGTCGGGTTCGAACAGCCCAATCCCCAGCAGCCGATAGTGGTTCGGCGGTTGCTCCTCGGGAGGGATCCCCAGCCACTTGCGGTACGGGTCAAACTGAGTCATCTGACAACCTATTCGTTTCCAGCCACTATAGTATTGCATTATCTGCAAAGGGGTGCCCTGGGGGACAACACTGGCACGGCCACAGTAACTTGGACAAAGGCACGGCAGATCGGCTCGGTGCCACTGTTGGGCTATGCCCCCCCCCCACAGAAGATAACGATTTTTC
>Ga0315287_10003328_pt1 | contig 15483 bp, 13 predicted proteins | sample YL17G11_0_MG_FD_205037 | JGI IMG/M metagenome (GOLD analysis project Ga0315287, IMG submission 205037) | Sediment microbial communities from Yellowstone Lake, YNP, Wyoming, USA - YL17G11_0 | ecosystem: Environmental > Aquatic > Freshwater > Lake > Sediment | place: USA: Wyoming | collected... | reverse complement strand
TTATTGACCACGGCATGGGCGTGGTGATCGGCGAAACCACAGAGGTAGGCAATGATTGCCTTATGTACCAGGGCGTGGTTCTGGGCGGCACCACCCTCGAAAAGAAGAAACGACATCCCACCCTCGGGAATAACGTCACCATCGGTTCCGGCGCTATCGTGCTCGGCGCGATCACCCTCGGAGACGGCGCAAAGATCGGAGGCGGTTCCGTCATTGTCCGGGATGTGCCCCCAGGTGCCACGGCTATCGGAGTTCCCGGTCGAATCGTCAGCGCAGAATCGCCCGACCGCAAGGAAGACCTCAGTCATGGAAAACTCCCCGATCCTGTGGCAGAAGCCATCCGGTTCTGGTCCAACGAACAGGATAAACTCGAAAAAAGAATTCAGGACCTGGAAAAACTTATATGCCAACTGCAGAAAGAACTCCTGCTTGCCAAGTATGAAAAGGAGTCCGGAACATGATGGAAAACAAATCCTGTGACTTTCCCATTGATTTGAAAGGGTGAATCTGAAAGATAATCTTAATTTCGTTGCATAGTATTAAAAAGAATTTCTTCAATCAGGTTGAAGGAGGACGAAATCTCATGGCAAATATCATTTCGGAACAGAGTCTTCTGGGCGATATCTTGAAAAAACCCTATGGCAAAAAAGTCCTTTCCCAGTTCCGCCTGCCGTGTCTGAGCTGCCCCATGGCTGCGCTTGAAATGGGTGTTTTGAAGATCGGCGATGTGTCCAGGATGTATGGCGTTGACCTCCAGGGCCTTCTCAAAGCCCTGAATGACGAGGAGGAAAAAACGATCACCCAGGAAGAAAAATCTCCCGAACCATCCAAATAAAAAAATCTCCATGTCATTTCTTGTTATTTTCAATTTCTTATTTCATGAATTCCCATAAGGAGTGAATCATGACAAACCAGGATCTTCCGGAAATCGGCAAGATTTCTCCTGCGATATTCAGGGAACTGATTTTTCCCCATCTGGGCGCAAAGAAAAACTCTGTGCTCATTGGCCCTCAACACGGAGTAGATGTGGGAATCGTGGAAATCGGCGATCAGGCGGTTGCCTTGACAACGGATCCGGTCTTTATCGTCCCTGAGTACGGATGGGAAAAGGCAGCCTGGTTCGCCATCCATATCCTCGTCTCGGATGTCGTGACCTCAGGCCTTCCGCCCGCTTATCTCTCCATTGACCTGAATCTTCCCATGGCCATGACCAAAGAACAGCTGGAATGTGTCTGGAAAGTCATTCACAGAGAATGTCAGCAGATGGGCATTGCCATTGTCTGCGGCCATACCGGACGGTATGAAAACTGTCATTATCCCATGGTGGGAGGAGCCACGGTCCTGGCTGTTGGTTCGAAGGACGCTTACGTCACTCCAGCGTTTGCCAGACCAGGCGACAAGATCATCATCACAAAGGGACCTGCCATCGAGGCTGTGGGGATTTTTTCCGCCATGTTCCCGGATCTTCTCCAGGAGAAATTCGGGAGCGCATTCAGGGAAAAAGCCGGGCGGATCTTTTACATGATGTCCGTGGTCGAGGATGCCCTTGCAGCTGTCAAGGTCGGAGTGCGGGATCATGGCGTCAGCGCCATGCATGACGCCACGGAATGCGGAATCTACGGCGGCGTTCATGAGCTGGCAAGCGCCGCAGGCTTGGGCGCCACTCTGGATAAGGACAAAATTGTGGTGGAGGAATGCGTGAACGAGGTTTGTCAATACTTTGACATTGATCCATACTCCTCCATCAGCGAAGGCACACTCATTATTCTCTGCCGGGAACACAAGGCAGGGGATGTTCTCCGGGTTCTTTCGGAAAAATCCATCAAGGCTTCCATTGCAGGTGAAATGACAAATCCCGGGGAGGGCATCTTCCTTATCGAAGAAGGGAAGAAGCAGAGGCTGGAACATCCTGTCGTTGATCCCTTCTGGCGCGCCTTCTATAAAACCCTGGAACAGAAGAGGACCTGAGAGAGATGCGGCATGTCCATCCTTCAAGACATCCATCATCTGAAACAAAGCAAACAAGCCCTGATTCTTGTCCATAATTATCAAAGGCCCGAGATCCAGGAGATCGCGGATTTCCTGGGGGATTCCCTGGAATTATCCCGGAGGGCGGCGCAATCCGATGCGCGGATCATCGTGTTCTGCGGCGTTCGGTTCATGGCCGAAACCGCTAAAATCCTCTCTCCGGATAAAAAAGTGCTTTTGCCCGTACGGGAAGCCGGCTGCCCCATGGCAGAAATGATCTCTCCCGAAGAATTGAAAAAATTGAAGGCCCGCTATCCCGGGGCTGCGGTGGTCTCTTATGTGAATACCAACGCGGACATCAAAGCCCTTTCCGATGCCTGCTGCACATCCTCCAATGCCGTCCGAGTTATCAATCATGTCCCGGCAAGGCAAATCATCTTCACTCCAGATGGCAACCTCGCTTCCTGGTGCCAAAGATTCGTGGATAAGGAAATCATTCCCTGGAATGGTTATTGTTATGTTCACCAGAGGATCAGTGAAAAGGAGGTTCAGCAGGCAAAACAAAGAATGCCCGACGCCCTTCTTCTTGTTCATCCGGAATGCCGGCCCGGGGTGATCGATCTTGCGGACGAGGTCCTTTCCACAAACCAAATGGTGGAGTTCGTCCGTCAATCGGGAAAGAAACGTTTCCTCATCGCAACAGAGGAGGGACTCATCTCCAGACTGAAAAGGGAAAATCCGGGAAAGGAATTTTACGCCGCGGGAACTATCAAGATCTGCAGGAATATGAAACTCACAACACTCGAGGATGTTTATCTCGCCCTGAAACACGAACAATATCCCGTCCATCTTTCCGAGGACACCATCCGTTCCTGCCAAAAAGCCCTCCAGGTCATGATCGCATGCGATTAATGCGGGAAGGATCTCTCCCGATTGTATGAATGTGTGGAAATCGGAATCGGACTTTATAATAAATCACTTTGTTTTACACAGTTCTATCTATTAGATAGGGATTCCATGGTCGGAGAATGTCGGGTGAACAGCTGGGAATAAATCTCCTTGACGTGGATAACTTCTCCCCGCAAGATCCAATTGAAATTTTGTTTTTCTTTCTGGGAAGAGGGTAATTCTCATTAAGTTCCGCCCGAGGAGGTCGAAGATCATGAAAGAGGATAAGATCAATTTTTCCGAACTTGCCGTATATGCAGGGGAGGAACATATCAATGCGTATAATTCCATCACCACGCCTATTATCCAGACGTCCACCTTTATTTTCAAGGATGCCCAGGCGATTGACGATTACACGCTTCGAAATGCCGACCGGTACGAATACGGCCGCTACGGAAATCCCACACAGACCGCGGCGGAAAAAAAACTCGCAGCGCTGGAAGGCGCGGGCGATGCGGTTCTGTTCTCGTCCGGAATGAGCGCCATCACCACAACATTCCTCGCCCTTCTGAAATCCGGCGACCACATCGTCATAACGGATGACGCGTACAAGAAAACCCTGGAATTCTGCAAGGCCGTTCTTCCCCAGTTCGGGATCGAGACGACCGTTATTTCCGTGCATGATTATGAAGCCATGGAAGCGGCCCTCAAGCCGAACACAAGGATCTTCTTTTCCGAATCCCCAACGAATCCCTATCTGAATGTCATGGACCTGGAGCGGCTGGCTATGATGGTGAAAGGGAAAAATATTATTCTCATCTCAGACAGCACCTTTGCCACGCCCTATAACCAGCGTCCGCTTCAGTTCGGTGTGGATCTGGTCATCCACAGCTGCACCAAATATCTTGCCGGTCATAATGATTTGCTCGCAGGCGTTGTGCTGGGGCCTTCCCGGATGATTGAAACCATCCGGGAGTTTCACAAGACGATCGGCGGCGTGATCGGTCCCTTCTCCAGCTATTTGTTGATCCGCGGGCTCAAGACCTTTGCCTTGCGCATGGAGCGGCTGAATGAAAATGGACAGAAGATCGCCGAGTATCTGGACAAACACCCCCGAATCTATCATGTGTATTATCCCGGTCTCCAAAACCACAAGTATTATGAGCTCGCGTGCCGCACCATGCGCGGCTTCGGCGGCGTGGTCACCTTCGAGGTGGATGCGGATCTCCAGGGCACCAGGGATTTTCTCGACAGGCTCAAAATCCTCCGCATCGGACCGAGCTTCGGCGGAGTGGAAAGCCTGATCACCCATCCTGCAACCGTGACCTATTACAAAAATACCAGGGAGGAGCGCGAGGCGCTTGGAATCAAGGATAACCTCGTGCGGCTGGCTGCGGGCATCGAGGAGGCCGAAACCCTGATCGAGGATCTGGATCAGGCGCTGAAAATTCTCAAATGATTTAAAACCTCTGCCAGACCTTTCGGGCGATCTCCCTGGCGCGGGCGCTGAGCTCCTGTTCATTGATTCCGGGAATTTCTTTATTCTGCATGAGAATCCTGCCGGCTACAATCGTGGTATCCACAGGCGCATCCGCAAGCCCGAAAAGGATATGACCGAAGAGATTCTCAGGCACAAGAGGCGTGGGGGGATAATAATCGAGGAGGATCACATCCGCCATTGCCCCTTTTTCGATCACGCCGATTTTCGCCTCGAAAAGTTCACTCGCCAGGCGGGCATTATTCTGAAATAAGAGAGCGAACATTTCATTCCATCCAACGCGCGGATCAGCAGCGACATGCTTGTGAATCAGGACGCCCATCTTCAGCTCATCCATCATATTTGCGCTCATGCCGTCCGTGCCCAGGCAAACGCGAATTCCCCTTCTCGCCATCTCCGGAACAGGCGCGCATCCCACGGCATTGTTCATATTCGAACGGGGATTGTGCACAACATTGGTTTTCGTATCGCGAAGCAGATCCATGTCTTTATCAGTGATATGGACGCAATGGGCGGTGATGGTTTTGGGACCGAGAATTTCCGCATTGTGAAAACGCTCCACAACGGTTTTGCCAAAGTATTCTCTGGCGTATTCCAGGTCTGATGCTGCCTCAGCGCAATGGACATGAAATCCCGCATTGAAAGATCTTCCAATCTCCGCGCAGGTATGGAGTGTTTCATCGCTCAGGGTAAATGACGCATGAAGCCCGAACAGGGCGCAAAGAAGGGGAGGATGCATCTTTTCGCATTGTTCCAGGAAACGCCTGTTTTCCTCTATTCCCTTATTGCGCGCCGCATGGCCGTCGCGATCCGATACCTCGTAACACAGGATGCCGCGAAGTCCCATCTGTTCATATACATGTGCGATCACATCCAGAGAACCTTCAATCGCCCTGGGGCTGGAATGGTGGTCAATAAGGGTGGTTGTGCCGCACCTGATGGCCTGTAAGAGGGGAAAGAAGGCGCTGAGCCGCACCGCTTCTTCATCGAGCGCCTTGTCCAGCCTCCACCAGAGTCGTTCCAGGATGTGAACAAAATCTTTGGGAGGGGTATCTTTCAGAGCCATGCCCCGGGCAAAAGTGCTGTAAAGATGCGTATGGGCATTGATCAATCCGGGCATCAGGATTTTCCCTTTTGCATCCATCCGGTCAGGATCAAAATATTTTTTCAGAATCTCCTGCGTTGTCCCAACGTCCGCGATGGTATCGCCCTGGATTCTGATCGCGCCATTCTCCAGGATTCGGTTTGCAGGATCCATTGTGATCAGTGTGGCATGATGAATGATCATGGTTATACCTCACTCTCCCCACATACAATGCAATATCATAATCGTAATCTTAATCTCAAATCCTAAGCTCAAAATAATCTAAAAAGAAAAATGTGTATACAATCAAGTTCAAAATGGATTGACATGGATGCTCAGACACAGGTATAGGATTTTTTTGATTTGTTTTATTGAGGTGAGCAGATATGAAGCGTTCCGAAATTAACCGGGCTATTGCGGATGCCATGCTGGTCTTTCAGCGCCATCACTGGCATCTCCCGCCGGAGCCACGCTGGGACGTCACGGGTTTCGGGCTCGGTGATTTCAACAAATATGGATTGACCCTTGTCAACCTTACGGAACTTCCCCAGTATTGCGAGAAAATCATGTTCGCCAGGGCCGGCCAGATCACGCCCATCCACAAACACATTTCCAAGCAGGAGGATATCATTTGCAGGATCGGCGTCCTTGCCATGCAGCTTTTCGCCACGGATCAGGAGGAAAATTTTTCCCAGCACGACGGCGAGGTGGAGGTTCTGCACAATGGAAAGCCCGCGCGATTTCAAAGCGGCACAACCCTCTATCTCCAGGCCGGAGAACGGGTCACCCTCCCTCCAGCCTCATTTCACCAGTTCTGGCCCCTGAGCGAGTATTGCATCATCGGCGAGGTGTCCACGTATAATGACGATAAGTCCGATAATGTGTTCGTGAATAAAAACGTCGGCCGTTTCGAACCTGTTGAGGAAGACGAGCCTGCCTTGTATCGCCTGATTTCCGATCAATATTGATGTGTCTCCAAACGATAATGAATCTACAGGGAAGGGAGTTCTCTTATGCCTGCAAAAAAGAAAACCGGGGAAAAACCCTATGACGCAGCGGTGGCAGGTCATATCTGTTTTGACATCATTCCCGATTTCCCGGATACGGGAACGAGGACAATTGCCGAGCTGCTCACGCCCGGCAAGCTTGTGCAGGTAGGCCCTGCCGCACTATCCACCGGCGGACCGGTGTCCAATACAGGCATAGGGCTGAAAATCTTCGGCATCAATGTCGTATTTATGGCCAAGGTGGGCGATGATGAGATCGGACAACTGATTGTAAATCGCCTGAAAAAACAGGGCCATGCGGAAGGAGTCAATATCTCGGCAGGGGAGAAATCATCTTATACCATCGCCCTTGCCCCTCCTGGCATTGATCGCATCTTCCTCCATAATCCCGGCACGAACAACACCTTCTCCAGTAAAGATATTGACTTTTCCCTTGTGGAAAAGTGTAGTCTCTTTCATCTGGGATATCCGCCCCTGATGCGCACCCTGTATTCAGACGGCGGCAGGGAGCTGGTGGAGTGTTTTCGCTGCGCCAGGGAGGCAGGCGTCACAACCTCCCTCGATATGTCCCTTCCGGATCCTTCGAGCGAGGCGGGAAAACTTGACTGGCGGAAAATCCTGGAACAACTCCTTCCTTATGTGGATATCTTTCTCCCGTCCGTTGAAGAGGCGTATGCCATGCTGAAGCCCCGGGAATTCTGGGCCCGGCGCAATAAAGTCGGCGGCGCGGAAATCATTAATGACATCGCACCAGGGGAATATTCAGAGCTGGCAAGAATCTTTATTGCAATGGGATGCCGCATGACCTCCCTGAAAACCGCACACCGGGGATTTTATTTCCGTACAGGAAAGATCGAAGAACTGAACAAGATCGGGGCTGCCAAACCCTCAAACCCGGAACAGTGGGCGGAGCGCGAACTCTGGGCTCCGGCCTTCCTTGTGCCCCAAATCGCCAGCGCCACAGGCTCCGGCGATTCCTCCATAGCCGGATTCCTCGCTTCGTATCTCCGCGGGTATCCCCTGGAACGCTGCCTCGTCCTTGCAAATGTGGCAGGGCATCTGAATCTCCATGAACTGGACGCCCTGTCCGGGCTCAAACCCTGGCCCGAGGTTCTTGCACTTTTAGATTCCGATAATCTCGTGCCCATTGATCCCCATATTCATGCACCAGGCTGGGCATATAACAAGGAGCAAAGGGTCTATATCGGTCCCTGCGCCTGATCTTTTTACTTTTCAGCATTTTTCCAAACCTCTTTTCCCTTAAGGAGGACAAATCGGGTGTCCATGAGCATGATGGGGATAAAAGACATAAGTGAGGAAAGAACACAGAAACAGCGGGATCCCGGAAGAGAGATTCATACCGCAGCCCTGGTTTTTTTTCTTCTGTGGCTGGCTTTTTTGTACAAATTTCTCCTGGGGCAGGTCTTATGCGGCGGCGATCTGGTCAACCAATACATTCCTTACAAGATGTTCTTCAAGGAGTGGGTGCACAAAGGCATAGTACCTTTATGGAATCCCTACACCTTCAGCGGCAGACCTTTTCAGGCGGATATCCAGATCGGGATGTTTTATCCGCCCAACCTTTTGTGCCTGATCCTTCCAATCCCGATTTTTTTTAACGTTCTGACGTTCCTCCATCTCTGGTTTGCCTCACTTGGATCTTATGCGTTCGCACGCCGTTTCCTCAAGCATCCAGCCTCACGGTATCTGTTCAGCCTGTGTTTCAGCTTCAGCGCCTTTTTCACAGCCCGGCTCTACTCCGGCATTGTGCTCTATATCTTCACAGCCGCCTACATCCCCTGGATCTTGCTGGCTTCTGAAAAGTGGGCTGAAACCCGAAACGCGAAATCCGCTATTCTCTTTGGGATTCTTCTCACCCTCCAGCTCCTTGCAGGCAGCCCCCAGCTGGCTTTTTATACCTGGATCTGCCTGGGAATCCTGTTCCTCCTGCAAGGAATCCGGTCGAAAGGCGCCTCCCCCTTATGGGTGGGATATGCGATTGCTTTTGTTCTTATGCTTGCCTTGTCCGCTGTCCAGTTCATTCCCACAAAGGAATTTATTGATCATTCCTATGAGAGACAGGGCGGGGCGCGATGGGAGTATATCACGGATGGAAGCCTGCATTTCAAGAGTCTGATAACGTTTATAGCCCCGAATTTTTTCAGCCCTCCGAAGAGAGAGGATATCCTCTGGGCCAGCCTGCTCGGATTCTGGGAATATAATGGCTATGTGGGCATCGGACCCCTTGTCTTGAGTGTTCTTTTCTTTTTTCTCCATCCCTGGAAGAAATCTCTGCCCGCCCTTCCCGGTCATAAAACCCAGTCGCGGCTTCTCCGCCTCTCCCTGGTCCTGTTTCTCTTCTGGATGTGCCTTGCGTTTGGAAAACATTCCTTGATCTTCTGGTTCTTTTACAAATTTGTACCCGGATTCAATCGGTTCCGCGTTCCAGCCAGACTTGTTCTCTATTATATTATGGCCCTGTCCTTCGTGTCCTCCATCGCTTTTGACCGGTTTATTGAGATTGCGCGGCGGTCGGATGAAGATTCGATGAAACGCCTGCGCCGGATACCCGTTGTCCTTCTTGTGATTGTTCTGCTTGCGCTTGGCATTTCCATTCCCTTTTTTCTTTCCCCCTTTCCCATCCTTCAATGGTTCGGCGTCGAAAAATTTGTCCCCATGAATCAAGTCAGAGATACCCAGGGACCGTTTAAGGATATTGTCTTGTATGCAAAATCCAGTATCCTGATCTTTGATGTTTTTCTTCTGTTCTCCTGCGGATTGATCTTTCTGATGATTTCACAGAGAAAAAGGAATCTTCCTTTTCCCTGTATATTTCTCGGGATGGTTGCTTTGGATCTTTTTCTCTTCAGCATTTTCCACATCGAAACAGTGCCCCTCCGGAATTTCCAGGAGAAATTCTACCCCAAAACCGAGCTGTCTCAATTCCTGCGCTCCGCGATAGAGGCGCGGCAGCGGATTGTATGGACAGATGACGTGTTCTGGTGGCAGTATGATCAGAACCAGCTGGAACTTTACCCCAACAGAGCCATGGTTCAGGGATTGTACGATACGCGCGGGTATGATCCGGTTTTTCTTCGCACCTATGGAGAATTATTCAATGCCGTCGGGTATCTCCCGAATGAGAGATCTCCTGGAGGATTATTAAAACTCGAGCAGATCCACAATCCGCATCTCCTCTCCCTCCTGAATGTGCGGTACATCCTCACGTATAACCCGGATGTCCATCCCGCGGGCTGCGAACTGATAAAACGGTTTCCTTCCGGACTTTATGTGTATGAAAATAAAAATGCCTTTGGGAATGCCTTTCTTCGGAATTCATTTCCGGTTGCAGACGAGGTAAAAGACCAGATCCTGAAGGCGATGTGGAGTCCAAAATTTCCCCATGACAAGTGGGCCATCACCCAGGATCGAAATCCTTACATGCGGAAACCGGGGGAAAAGGGAACCCAGGGGGAAAGTGTGCGGGTTCTGGAGTATGCCCCGAATCGCCGCGAATACGAGGCTGTGGTCAAAGACTCGGACACCCTGGTCTTCAGCGAGGTCTATTATCCCGGATGGAAGATTTATGTGGATGGCAAACCGGTTCCCTCGAATATCGTGGATCATGCCCTTCTTGCCGTTTTTCTTCCCCCGGGCGCGCATCGGGTGGTATGCCTCTTCATGCCCTTCTCTTTTATGATGGGCGCCTTTATTTCATTCCTGACCCTTCTGGGCCTTCTCATCGGTTGTATTGTGAATCTGTGGAGGACGAAATGGAAGAGAGTGGAAAATACGATGCCCCAAAACCCTGGAAACCCTCATTGACAGCGGATGTAATTCTGATTGCGGTTAATGAACATGGGCAGAGGGACGTCCTCCTCATCCGGAGGAAAAATCCCCCCTTTCAAGGCTCCTGGGCTTTTCCCGGAGGTTTTTTGGATCAAGGGGAGACCACACGTCAATGCGCGGTTCGGGAGATGAAGGAAGAAACCGGAGTGACAATAGCAGAGGATCAACTTCATCTGCTCCTGGTCGCTGACGACCCCCGTCGCGATCCACGTGCCCGCGTGATCTCGATCGTGTATGTGGCTGGGGGACGAAAGTCCGACTATACCCCCCGCCCGGGCGATGACGCGTTTGATGTTGGGTGGTTCCCCCTCGATCGCCCACCGGCCCTCGCCTTTGATCACCCCCGGATCCTCGAAAAGGCAAAAGAGCAGTTCGGGGACGTTCTATGAAATCTTATGAAATCTCCCGTCAGAGGGAAAAAGGTATTCAGGCGCGTGAAAATGTTTTATCTATGATGGCGCACAGGATGTGGATGATGAGGATATGCGCCTCCTGGATGCGGGGCGTGCTTGTGGAGGGGATGATGAGTGCCAGATCCGAAGCGTCCTTCGCCTTTCCACCTCCTGAGCCAAGCAGAGCGGCGGTGAAAAGGTTTCGCTCCCTGGCATAGGTGAGAGCTTCATACACATTCCGGGCGTTGCCGCTTGTGGAAATCCCCAGGCATAAATCCCCGGGCTGAGCCAGGGCTTCAATCTGCCTCTTGAATACAACATCATAGGAGAAGTCGTTGCTGATGGAGGTGAGGGAAGAGGTGTTTGTGGTCAAGGCGATCGCAGGCAGACCGCGCCGCGTCTTGTCCTGAAACGACCCTACGATCTCGCACGCGAGGTGCTGGGCATCCGCTGCGCTCCCTCCATTGCCAAACACCAATATCTTGTTCCCCTTTTTCAGCGTCTTGATCATCGCCTTTGCCAGAGCCTCAATCTGCTCCACGCATTCTTTCTTCATCCGTCTCATCACAGATTGATGCTCTTTGATTCGTTTCTCGATTTCGTCCTTCATAAACATAAATCCTTATATCCTCGGTTTTAATAGTCTTATTGTGTAAGCCGGACGTTTTGAAATTTCAATAAATAAAAGATTTTAAGAATGCCGTGAAATTACACTTGCATACCGGATTCCCCTTTCTCATAATCCCTGTATATGATGTTATAGAATAGGATTCAGTCTGTCTCTTTCAAAGGGTAACAGTCCCTGAATTTTATGAGTATTCAAAGGCAGCAATGAAGAAGATTTTTATCATTGGAACAGGACCCCTCCTGGAAAAAGGGGTGAAAAAGATCGCAGGTCCGTGCCTTAGAACATGGCATCTGACGAGCCCTCTTTTGGACGACGGGCATCAAGTGGTGCTGGTTACCCTTCCCATTCCTGACCGGTCGCGCCCCCAGGAAAAATTCCGCGAATCCTCGGAGAAAAGAAAATTCGAAGGATTCACTTATACCGCTGTGCTCAAGGAGGATCCTGCGTTTCTGTACCCCTTTCTCCAGCGCGAAATCGGCAATCTTTATCCCGATTGCATCCTCGGAATCAATGCGCATCCCTCAGCAGTGGCTGCGCGCGTGGCGGGGCGCCTGCCAATGTGGGCAGATCTGAACGGTTGGGCTATGGCCGAAGCCCAGACCCGCGCACGCCTTGACGGCAATGATTCCTTTCTCTCTCTTTTCTGGAAGGATGAACATGACACCGCCCGCCGCGCCGACCGATTCTCCACCGTAACCCAAAACCAGAAATACGCCCTCATCGGCGAGCTGGCCGTCCTGGGCAGACTCAATCAATACACCTTTGATTACCCGTTCGCTTCCGTGATTGAAAACGCCGTCAACCTCCTGTTCCGCGAAAAACCGCCGGTTCAGGAACCTCCCCAATTGCGCGGAGGCAGAGTCCCCCGCGATGCCTTTGTGGTTCTCTGGAGCGGCGGTTTCAATACCTGGACGGATGTGGATCTCCTCTATAATGCCCTGGTTCAGGCCATGGAGGAAAATGAGAGAATCTATTTCATTTCCACAGGCGGCGGAATTGACGGCCATGATGAAAAAACCTATACCAAATTTCACCGCCTCCTCGCCGCCTCCCACTTCCGCAAACACTTCATCCTTCTCGGCTGGGTCGAGGCCGAATATCTTCTCCCCATCTATGCTGAAGCAAATATCGGAATCAACGTGGATGCCGCTAATTACGAAACCCTGTTCGGCGCCAGAAATCGCATCACCAATATGCTCGCAGCCGGTCTGCCCGTTGTCACCACCCTCGGCACGGAAATCAGCCGCACCATTGAAAAAGAAAAACTGGGGAAAGCCGTGCCCCTCGATGATCCCAAGGCACTCTCCAACGCCATTCTCGATCTCGCTTCAAATGAAGCCATGACACGAAAAACAGGGGAAGCAGCCCGCGCCTATGCCCTTGAGCATTACAGCTATGAAAATACCACCCTTCCCTTAAGGGAGTGGATGCGCGAACCGGCCCTTTCCCCGGATAATAAGGAGAAGCTCAAGAGATTCCCGGAGGAGGAGGATTTCCTCTCCGTCTGGCTCAGCGATCTGGAGAAAAATCAGGCCCTTCTCCAGGATATTGATATTGAGAAAACTCTCACAGCGGAACGCGATCTCGCTCAGATTCGGTCCAAACCCCTGTTCAGACTTTACAAACGTCTGCAAAAGACATTCAAGGGGTTGTAATTATCAAGAAAGCCTCGGGTGACATGTCCAGAAAACGGCTCTTCCCTATCTATATATTCTCCGCTTTTATCTTTTCAGGGTTAGGGGCGCTTTCCCTCCTTGTTCCGACTTTCGTCCGGGCACAGGAGATCCAATCCATCTGCCCTGCCATGCAGGAAGATTATACCCCCCCGACGAAAATCGTTCTTGCAAGATATAAAAACTCCTCTATCACAGATACCGATCTTCTCCTTTTCCTCACTGTATCCAAGGACCGGGATCCCAATATCTTCTCCCGATATCTTAAGGAGCAGAATCCCCGGCAGAAAACCATTCTTCGGGAAAAAATCCGGGAATCCATCCGCTCCTGCGCTTTTGTCAGGGAACTGGCAGAACAGTCGCCTCCTTCCCGGGAACCGGAAGATCTCATCTCCCTGCGTTTTCGCCTGGCCTCCTATCCTGTGTATGAGCTTGTGTGGGTGGAGGAGATCCTGCTTAAGAAACTCAAGATCACAGACCAGGATATCATTGCCTATTACAAGCGCAATCAGGAGGATTATGAGCGGCCTGCGTCCGTGAAATTCCGGTTGATGTATATCCCTGCCCATCAGGTTCTGCCGGAACTCGAACGGCAGAAAATCCGTATGAAAATTGATGAACTCCACAAACGGGCTGTGGAAGGTGAAGACTTTGAATACCTCGTGGAGAAATATTCCGCCTTTTTCCCGGGCGTCACACGCAATGGCATCCTCGAAGTCCTGAAGTCCGATACCTATAATAGGTTCTATGAGGAAGCCCGTGCGACAAAAATCAAGGAATTCAGCCCGGTCTTTCAACGCGAGGATGGATTCTTTTTCCTCCAATGTCTGGATAAAACCGATCCCCTGCCCATCCCTCTCCCCGATGTTCGCACAGACATCGTTCGGAGCCTTAAATCCCGTTCCATTCGCTATTTATACTCCTTTGAATGGAATCAACTCTCCAGGAACTATCATCCCGGTTTCCATTGGTATCCCTGGGAGGAAATGAAGGACAACTTCCCCATGATTCGCGTCCGGAAACTTACCATGACCAAAGGCGAGTTCTGGCGCCTGTTTCCCGAAATTATGGGAGAGAACTTCGCCCTCCAGGAATCCCTGATCCGGGACAAGGTCAAGGAGATTCATCAATTCGAATGCATCCGGCTGGAGATTGAGCAGAAAAAATTCCAGGCACATCCTTTTATCACCATCGGATCGCTCCTCGCACGGGATATGGTGCAGTCGAGGCGGTATCTGGAGGATCTGTTCTCACCCCTGAAACAGGTCTCTGACAAGGAACTTCTGGACTATTACGAGAGTCATCCTGAAGATTATACGGTCAACATCTGGAAGGGCGTGAAACAGATTGTCGGAGAGGTGGTTCAACCTGTTCAGTATTCTCCGGAGGCGCTGGGGGATGTTCTGGTGCAAATGGAAAACAATCTGATCGTTATGGTCACTGAGGCGGGGGAGATCGTTGATCAGGAAAAAAATAAGGGGAAAGATCAGGGCATTCAATCTCCGGTGTTCCCTTCTTCCTTTTTCGAAGATTTCATGCGCAAATACTCCACGGATCTGTTTAAATTTCAGGTACGCGATCTGGGAAAAATTCGCCCGGAGGAAGCGAGCGATATCTGGCCGGTCCTCCGCCCCCTCTCTCCCGGCGAATTCTCACTTGTGATGAAAACGCAGCATTTTGTGTATTGTTATTATGTCGAGGAAATGTATGCGGGAGATCGCAGCTCCTTTGAGTCTGTGAAAACCCGGATCCGGAATAATCTGATTCAATCCAGGATGGAACAGGCTGCCAGGGAATTGAAAGAGCGAACACTCGCCGATCTGGGACTCACGTTTGAACAGGTTCTTCATGAAGAATAGAAATAGAAAAAAGCAGCGGGTGTTTTTTGTGTGTGCCGTTTTGATTCTTGTCCTCCTGGGGGGGGCGTTTTTCCTTTATCGCTTTGTGCGCTTTAATCTCTGGATCTCTAAAGACGCCGGATTGCTCCAATCCTATCCCCGAATCCTGATCCAGGAAGGTCTCGATATCTCCGACACGAATCCCATTTCTGACAGGCAAGCCCGCCTGATCGAAAAAACCATTATCAGAACCAATACAAAGGATCGTATTGTCCTTCATCTCTCCAGAAGCGACATCCGGTACAACCCGTTTCGCACCAAATCCTATGTGAAAGTTTTCCTCCAGACAGCCATTCCCGGCGACCGGACAAAAACCACCAGCATCAAGTTCCTGAATGTGCTCGTGCGCAGGAATGATTCCTGGCGCGTTAGAAGCACACACGATATCAGTATCGAATAATCCTCTTCTTTCTCACTCCCAATCTTAGTCGTAATCGTACTCGTAATCTCTCCTCCTGAAAAAGATTTCCAATATCTTATTACTTTGAGACCGAAGGCAGACTTGAGATTACGATTACGATTAAGATTACGATGGAGAGGAAGAGATTAATACAGGGAGAGGATCGCGCTGTACAGGAGGGGGAGCATGATTTCATGG
>Ga0315287_10003327_pt1 | contig 15485 bp, 12 predicted proteins | sample YL17G11_0_MG_FD_205037 | JGI IMG/M metagenome (GOLD analysis project Ga0315287, IMG submission 205037) | Sediment microbial communities from Yellowstone Lake, YNP, Wyoming, USA - YL17G11_0 | ecosystem: Environmental > Aquatic > Freshwater > Lake > Sediment | place: USA: Wyoming | collected... | reverse complement strand
CGCTGGCGGTTTATGACCAGGATAATTCGACCGCCAGCCGCGCTTTTATCGAACGCTTTACGCGCAACGGATACTTCAATTTGGTCGAAAAAATGCGTTCGGATAATGATATCCCTGACCGCCTGGATAGCGGGAAAGCCCGGGTGATCTTGAATATCCCGGATGATTTTTCCAAACGTTTGCGAGCGCAGGAAACGGCCAAGATCCAAATCTTGGTGGACGGTTCAGACCCTAATTGGGCTTCGTCCGCTCTAGCTTATATTAATAGTATTCTCCAAACTTACCAGCAAGACCGGATCAGGGCTGTTTTTATCAAGCGGGGAAGCCTCCTAACTCTGCCGATCGATTTGATTACCCGCATCTGGTACAACGAAACGCTGCGCAGTCTCAACTTCTTTATTCCCGGCCTGATCTGTGTGATCCTGATGCAGATGTCGGCGACGCTCACTTCGCTTACCATCGTTTCGGAAAAAGAGCAGGGGACGATGGAAGCGCTGGTGGTTAGCCCGATAAGGAAAAATGAATTGATGCTTGGCAAAGTTCTTCCCTACGTGATTATCGCATTCCTGGATGTGATCCTGGTGACAGGGATCGGGGTTTTCTGGTTCGGGGTGCCGTTCAAAGGCAGCGTCGTCTTTCTGCTTTTCAGTTCGTTTGTTTTCCTGCTGGGAGCGATGTCGATCGGGGTTCTTGTTTCGACCAACGCGCGCTCGAGCCAGGAAGCGATCCAAGTCGCGCTGCTCACGACCATGCTGCCGGCCATTTTGCTTTCCGGTTTTGTTTTTCCGATCGAGAACATGCCCTTGATCCTGCAGGCCATTACTTATGTTCTTCCGGCCCGTTATTTTCTTACTATTTTGCGCGGTATTTTCCTGAAAGGGATCGGGCTGGCTTATCTCTGGCCCGAATTTTCGGCCCTGCTGATACTGAGCTTTCTGATTCTATTTGCCAGTGTGCGCCGATTTAAAAAGAGGATCGAATAATGCTCGATTCAAGATTGTTTCATTTTATAAAAAAAGAATTTATCCAGCTGCTGCGGGATCCGCGCATGCTTTTCATCGCGCTGATGGCTCCGGTAATCCAGCTGATCGTTTTCGGTTATATCGCCTCGACCGATATCAATCACATCTCGACGGTGATCCTTGACGAAGATAAGAGCTATTACAGTCGGAACTATCTGCAAAGCTATAAGAATTCCGGCTATTTTGATTTTAATTACTATGTCGCGCGGCCGCAGCAGATAGCGGACCTGATCGACAGTGGCCGGGCCAAGCTGGGATTACGCATCGCGGTTAATTTTGGCCGGAAGATCGTTCGGGGCGACACCGCCAGCGTCCAGGCGGTGATCGACGGCTCTAATTCTTCCACCGCCGCGATCATTCAGGGCTATATCAACCAGATCAATTTTGGCCAGGTTGAAATATTGCTCCGAAAAAAGATCGAAAAAGCGGGCAGTTCGGCGCGCAACCTTGAGCCGATCATGGTCAATTCCCGTATCTGGTATAATCCCGAACTGAAAAGCCTTTACTATATGGTACCGGCTATTTTCGCGCAGATCTTGATGATTATCAGCATGCTCCTGACCAGTACCGCGATCATTAAGGAAAAGGAGCGGGGAACAATGGAAATGCTGGCGGTTACGCCGCTCAAATCCTATGAACTGATTCTGGGCAAATTGCTCCCTTTTGTTATTATCGCCTTATTTGATATTGTGCTGGTGTTATTGATCGCTACCCTCTGGTTTAATGTTTGGATCAAAGGTAGTGTCTTTGACTTATTTTACATGGGTGTTATCTTTATGTTGACCGGTTTAGGATTGGGGATTTTTATTTCTACGATTTCGCAGACTCAGCGCCAGGCGATGATGACGGTTATTTTTATCATCTTACCCCAGATTATTATTTCCGGTTTCATTTTTCCGATTGCCAATATGCCCAAAATCATACAATTGATCACTTATCTGATCCCGCTGCGCTATTTTCTGGAGATCGTTAGGAATATATTCTTGAAAGGGGTCGGAATTAATTATTTGTGGTACAGCGTCTGGCCGATGGTCGTTTTCGGGGTAGTGATCTTATCTTTAAGCATTATAAGGTTCAGGAAGAAGATCGATTAAAATGGTTAATAGGTGGTTAGGTTGATAGCTGGTTGGGAAGTTGTTGGAAATAATAAAGATTTGAGTTAAAATAGGAGGAATAAAAATGAAAACAAAAAGCCAATTAATTCCCATTACGCGTTGCGCGTTACTCGTTACCATCGGGCTGGTTATTTTAGCCAACATTGCGCAAGCGCTTAACCTCAAGGAGAGCCTCGATATCGCGCTTAAAAGTAATCCTTCGGTAGTAGCTTCGCAGAAAAAGACGGATGCGGCCGATGCACGCCTGGCGCAAGCGGTCGGAGCATTTTTCCCCACTATTAAATTGGAGGGTAATTACGGGCGATCTTACAGCCAGCCTGCGGCCACGCAAATGACGACCCAAACCTCGCTGGGTGCGGTGACCCAGACCATGACTTTTGGTATTGACGCAGCGGTCGACAGCCGGGGTTATACCACTTCCTTTACCCAGCCGCTTTTTGTCGGTGCTTTGCTTCCCGGCTTTGCAATTGCGCAGCGCAGCGCTGATCTCGGCAAAGAAGATCTGCGAAAAACCATCCTTGATACTTCTTATAATGTTACCCAAGCTTATTTCGGGGTATTGAAAGCGGCAAAAATGGTCAAGCTGGCGGAAGAATCAAAAGCGATGGCCGATTCTCACTATAATCAGGTAAAAATGATGGTTTCGGCTGGAGTCTCAACCCGGGCCGATCTGCTGCGAGCGGAGGTTCAGCAAGCTAATTCCGAAGTTAATTCGACCAGGGCTAGGAACGGAATGGAGATCGCCAAAGATGCTTTTAATAATGTTTTGGGAAGAAATCTAGAATCCGAAGTTAGCTTGGAAGAGGAGGGTTTTTCAGGCAAAGTCTCAAAATTGCCGGCTTATAAAACTATTCTCGACCTAACCTATCAAAGCCGGCCGGATTGGAAACAATATCTGCTGTCCAAGGAGATCAGCGAACAAAATTTAAGGGTTGCACAATTGGCTTATCTGCCGACCGTGATGCTGACGGGGTCGAGTGGTAACCGGATAAGCGAATTTCCCGCTTTTAAGACCGATGTCAATTCATGGTCAATTGCCGGCGCTGCCTCCTGGACCCTGTTTGATGGGTTGGGAATCCAAAACCGGATCCGTGAAGCAGCCGCCAATCTTGATTCGCAGAAAGCGACCGAAGAACAGGTTAGAAACGGGATCGCATTGGAAGTCCGGGATGCTTATTTGAGTCTAAAGAGCGATCTGGAAACGATCGATTCGGCAAAAAAAGCGGTCAATTCAGCTGAGGAGAATTACAAAGTATCTTCCCTCCGCTTCGCTTCGGGCGTGGGGACAAATATTGAAGAGCTCGATGCCCAAGTTTCACTGACCCAGGCTAAAACCAATTATTTGCAGACTTTATTCGATGTGGAAGTTGCTAAAGCCAAGATAAACAAAGTGGTTGGAACGGAGGTCTTTTAGATGAATAAAGACAGACGCTGGGTTTGGATAGTTTTGGGGATCCTGGCAGTTTTGCTGATCGGCTGGATTTTTATCGGTTGGTGGAACCGCGATGTTGTCAAAGTTAAGACTGCCGGAGTGATCAGAGGAACGATCGAACAGGTGGTGACCGCCAGTGGTTATGTTGACGCGCCGCTTTACGAACTGGGGTCGAAAATGGGCGGCAAGATCGCGGAATGGAAAGTCAAAGAAGGAGACCAGGTCAAGAAAGGGCAGCTCTTAGCTACTTTCGATAATTACGAACAGGCGCTTAACGATTTTAATCGCACCCAGCAGCTCTATCAGGATGGTGCGGCCAGTAAACAGGCTTATGATGTCTCCAAGACCATGTTTGATGCTTCACGGATCGCTGCGCCGGATAGAGGCATTGTTGGCAAGATCAATTATGTAGAAGGCGAAACCGTGGTTCCGGGCCAGCCGGCGGTGGTCATCGTAAATTATGACCGCTCCTGGGTAAATGCCCAGATCGATGAGATCGATATCGCCGGAGTGAAGATTGGCGACAAAGTAAAAGTCACTTCTGACGTTTATCCGGATAAAGTATATGACGGTGATATCTACTGGATCGCTCCGCTGGCAGAGCTGCGCAAAGTGGGGGGAAGGATAAAGCTTGATGAGGAGTCTTATGTTTTTCCCTGCAAGATTAAATTCCTTGGCAAGCATGATGAACTGAAAGTAAATATGTCGGTCAATGTTGATATTACCACCAAGCGGAAATTTGGGGCGCTGATCATTCCGCGGGAAGCTTTATTCAGTAGAGACGACTCCTCCTATGTCTATACCATCAGCCGCAATCGCACTTTTGAGAAAAAAATCGAGATCGGTATCCGCTCGTTCAGCAGTGTCGAGGCAAGCGCAGGCCTTTCGGAAGGAGAGCTGGTCGCGATTAGCAATATTTCAAAGCTGAAGAATCGAGGAAGAGTTAATCTTGAGCGATAGCATTGTTGTCCGCATAAGCGAAGTTACCCGTCTCTATTATATGGGGAAGGTCGAAGTCCAGGCCCTGCGCGGCATCAATATCAATGTCACTAAAGGTGAATTTCTCTCCATTATGGGACCATCCGGTTGCGGAAAATCGACCCTGATGCATATTATCGGCTGCCTCGATCGCCCGACCAGCGGCCATGTCCATCTGGACGAAGTCGATGTCGACGAACTGGATGATAATTCTTTGGCGGAGATCAGGAACAAGAAGGTTGGATTTGTCTTTCAGACCTTTAATCTCCTTCCCAAGTTGAACGCTGTTGAGAACGTTGAATTACCCCTCATCTATGCCGGCATTAGTTTTGACCAGCGGCGTGAAAAAGCTGCGCAGCTGCTGGAGGTCGTTGGGCTGAAAGATCGAATGTTCCATAAACCGTCTGAATTATCGGGCGGCCAGAGCCAGCGGGTGGCGATCGCGCGCGCTTTGGCCAATGATCCGTCGATTGTCCTGGCGGATGAGCCGACCGGCAATCTCGATTCCAAGAGCGGCGATGAGATCATCCACCTGTTCCAGGAACTTAATAGTCGCGGCATTACCATGATCATTGTTACCCACGATCAGGAAATCGCTAATCATAGTAAACGAATCGTGCGCCTCAAAGATGGACTGGTGGTTTCTGACCTGCCTGCCGGTTTACCCGCCGGAGGAGGGCAGGTAGGCGAAAAGATAAAATGATCAATCTGGTCGATCCGTTCAAGATCGCTTTTTCCTCTTTGCTTTCTAATCGCCTCCGTTCACTACTGACCACTTTGGGCGTGATCATCGGGGTGGCGGCGGTCATAACATTAGTTTCAATGGGTGAGGGGGCCAAGAGTTATATCCTTACCCAGATCGGCAGCTGGGGAGTCGGATCAAACAGTATTACCATCAACCCGGGCGAAGAAGATAACACTTCGATGCCGGAGCTTACCCTGACTTACGAAGATACGGTTGCCCTGCGGCAGAAAATGCGCAACCTGCAATACCTGATGCCCGAATTCGTCGGCCGGGGACGTTTAGTTTACGGGCCAAAATCCTATATTGCCGGATTTGCGCTCGGGGTCTCGCCCGATTATCCCTTCGCCTATAAACAGAAACCGGTGGATGGCCGTTTTTTTACTGCCGCTGAAGAAGCGGGCCGTAAACGGGTAGCGGTGATCGGGAAAACGGTAGCCCGCAAATTATTCGGCGATTTTTCTCCGGTCGGGGAGAAGGTTAAGATCAATAATGTTGGTTTTAACATTATAGGAGTACTGGAGGAGAAAGGAACGCTTTTGAGTTATGACATGGATGATATTGTGCTCATCCCTTCGACCTTAGCGCAATTGACGCTGGGCACCAATAAGATCTGGGAAATGTTCCTGACGGTGGACAATGAGAACCAGGTCCCACAGGCGGTGGCGGAGGTTAAAAAGATCCTGATCGCCCGCCACCATAAAGAAGATTTCCATATCCACACCCAACAGGGATTGATCGATGTTATCAATAATGTTTTAAACGCTATGACCGGCATCGTCAGCGCCATTGCGGCTATTTCATTGTTGGTCGGCGGCATCGGGATCATGAATATCATGCTGGTGTCGGTTACCGAACGGACGCGGGAGATCGGCATTCGTAAAGCGATTGGCGCCAAACGGAGTGATATTTTTATTCAATTCGTTTTTGAATCGGTTTTGATCACCATGACCGGAGCGGTCATCGGAATTATGATTGGAACGCTGGCGGCCTGGGGGATTATGGCCGTTTTAAAACTTGAAGCGGTGATTGCCTGGAACGCGGCCTATTATGCCTGTTTGGTCGCTTTTCTGGTTGGAACCTTTTTTGGGGTTTATCCGGCGATGCGCGCCGCGCGGCTTGATCCAGTCGAGGCGCTGAGGTACGAAGTATGAGGGGGAGGGGCAGCCCTCACCCGGATTGAAGTTTATGTTGGGTTTACAATTTACGACCCTCTCCCAGAGGGCGAGGGTAGAGATAAAAGGGGCGTAAAAAATGGAAATATCTCAAACCATAGTTAAGGCTGCATATCAGAGTCTTGGGTATTTTATTATCGAAGGTATTAAGGTTGGTATTAGAGAAATAGACTTTCTTGCAGTAAAGCTAACGAATGGAAAAAATGTTGAGGAACGGTTACATATCGAAAGTCAAATTAGTACAAATCCTATTGCCCCATTAAGAGGTCAAGGGAAGATTAAAGGGGCACACAATGACGTCCGAGCCGCTGCAGAAGATTATGTCAATAAAAAATATAAGAACAAAAAGGTTGTTGAGGTTGTCAAAAAATATTTTGGCAATAATAATTATGACAAAGTGTTGGTTTATGGAAAATTAAATAGACCGGAGCAGTTAGAAATGTTTAATAAACTTGGTGTTAAAACGATCGCAATTTCTGAATTAGTGAACAAGGCAATGGCTGCTTGTCCAACTCACGATCTTAATGGAATTATAAGTGTTTATAAGGTTATTGATAAGCGAGAAATGTGATGATATGCAGTCTGCCCTCGCCCTCTGGGGGAGGGCGGTTGAGCAATAATCGAACGGTTAGAATTAGCAGGGTGAGGGCTGTTTATGCGTATGAAGAAGGTTAAGCGTGATTTTGCGAAGCAGTTAAGAAGGGATCAGACCCCAACCGAAGAAGTTGTTTGGGGGCTTTTGAGAGACAGGCAATGTTTCGGTTTGAAATTCCGTCGCCAACACGTTGTCGAAGGGTTTGTGGTTGATTTTTACTGTTCGGAGCTTAAATTAGCTATTGAACTTGATGGTGGTATCCATAATAAGCGGAAGGACTATGATACAGTGAGACAGCAAGAAATAGAGTCCAAATTTAATACTTTTATTCGGTTAAAGAATGAAGAGATCGAAAAGGATAGTCAAATCGTTTTAACGAAAATAAAGGAGGCTTTAACGTCCTCGGTTTGAATCATAACTTGCCCTCGCCCCCTGGGAGAGGGCAGTTGAGGTTGAACTTAATGATTAACGAAACTGGGTGAGGGCTGTATTTCCCTCCCCGGGTGAGGGCTGAAAAAATCAAATGATCTTCTTCTTCTGGGAAAGTATGAAACAGGCGCTGCGCGCCCTGGCGTCAAACAAAGTAAGAAGCTTTCTTACCATGTTGGGTGTTATTATCGGTATTTTTTCGGTTATCACACTAGTAACGATCGGCGAAGGCGCCAAAAGCTATGTGACCGATCAGATCAAGAATCTGGGGGCTGGTTACGATTCCTTTATCTTGGTAGCGGGTAAAGACCATAATTCGCCTCCCAATCCCAAATTTACTTATGCTGATATCGCTTTTTTAAAAAGCCGGGTTCCAGAGATCCGCGATATAGCGAGCCTCAATCCAAGTTCGGGCGATGTTTATTACGGTAAGAAAAAACTCAAATCGCCTCTCATTTTTGGTGCCACGGCCAATATCATGGAGGCGATGGGAGGGAAAATACAGTTGGGCCGCTTTTTTACTCAAGCCGATGTAGAGTCACGCCGCAAAGTTGCGGTTATCGGCCCATCGGTAATGCGCGATTTTTTCGGAGAAAGTAATCCCATCGGGGAAAAGATCAAGATCAAGGGGGTTAATTATTTGGTTATCGGAGTTTCGCAGGCGCGGGGCAGCATCGGCCCGGTGGATGTTGATAAACGGATTATGCTGCCGATCACTACGGTTAAAAATATGCTAGGTAATGATAAGATCATGCGCTTCAATATTTTTCCCAAAGATGTCAATAAACTGGATGAGGTGAAAGAAAAGGTGCGGATAGTAGTAGAGCGGCGGATCCGCAGCGATGATTTCAGCTTTATGACCCAGCAGGGGATTTTAAACATCGTCAATAATGTGCTGGGAGCGTTAACCGGTTTTGTTTCCGGGATCGCGGCCATTTCACTGCTGGTCGGCGGGATCGGGATCATGAATATCATGATGGTGGCGGTTAATGAAAGAGTGCGTGAGATCGGGGTGAGAAAAGCGATCGGGGCCAAGAACCGGGATATCGTCCTGCAATTTCTGGCGGAGTCGATGCTGATCAGCCTCTTTGGTGGGATTCTGGGAATAATTATCGGCCTGTTCGGGGCCTTTATGATCATGTGGTTTATAAAGGGGACGCTGGTGATCGCCTGGTGGGCGGTTATTATGGCGACGGTGGTATCGGCCACGGTCGGGATCTTCTTTGGTGTCTATCCTGCCATGCGCGCCGCGCAGCTTGATCCGGTGATCGCCCTCCGCTACGAATAGTCTTTCTATTGAAATCCTGCTCAATATTGGTCGATAAATATCTAGTAAATCTTAGGAGGTAAACGCCATGGGGGATCTAAATGTTTCAACCGTTGGTAATACTGTCTACATTAAACAGCAGAAGAGTTGGGGAACGGAAGAGGTCAGCATAGCGGAAAATGAATTTGTAAAAACCAAAAGATGCGGTAAGATCGGCGGAAAAGAGCTCTGTCTGACCGAAGTTGATCTTAAAGCTCATCCCAAATTTAGGGGGAGGGGAAATCTTTCGGCTACTGAAGGGCAGGCCTTGGATCTGATATCAAACGCTGCCAATAAAAAGATAAAAATGGCCGAAACCTTGGTCAAAACCGACCCGGTAGCTGCGGCAAAAGCTCTGGATGAATCGAAGCGGCTGACCGCTCTCGGAGAGATTGCTTACGCCAATATTCGATCGCGGGGAAAAGACTTTAAGCCGAAGATCGTTCTTGCTAAACCTGCTGACACCGAAGTAGCGCTTTCTCAGGTGCCGGAAAAGACATTCCTCAAGAAATAATTCTATCTTTTAGATCTTCGCCGGGAGAAAGAGGCTGGCCGGCTACGACTTTAACCTTTGAGAAGGGGAGCGGGATGAAATATTTGTCCCAGCGCCAGAAGAGGGGCAATTTCCACGGCACTTGGATTCCTAGCGGGATGATCGGAATACCGGCTTTTTTCGCTAAATAGAACACCCCCGGTTTCACTTCATATAATGGTCCTTTGGGACCGTCGACGGCGATCACGGCATCATGGCCCTGGCGGATGGTCTTGAGCATCTTCGCAAAACTCCTGGCGGCGTCCAGTTTTTCACTGCTGATAGGAGTGGTGATATTAATATAACCCATCCATTCTGCCACTTTCCCCAATACCCTTCCTCTCATTTCTGGTGAAGTGATGACCACCGCATTTTGATTTCTATATAGATAGAACATGGGAAAGGTCGCCTGGTGCCAGACCGCGAAGAGGACATTCTTCCCGCCGGCTTTGGCGGCATCAACGATCTCTCTGCCGTTGATCTCGAAGCGCAGCGTTTTGCAGACCGCCAGCATGGCGAGATAAAGGATCAGGGCGCGCAGGGTGATCAGTAGATTCATCGGTCTCATTTTACCATAAGCTTGCTATAATAAAGAAAATGAAGATCCTGCTTATCCAACCTTCCATGTACCACCGGGTAGGTGAGCTTTTGAAATTCGATAGAGCCTTTATCCCTTCCATCACCATGCCGACCCTGGCCGCGCTGACACCTGAAGAGATTGAAGTTAAAATAATCGATGAGCATGTGGATGAGATCGATTTTGATTCAGATGCCGACCTGGTAGGTATAACCTGCCACACCTTTTCCGCTTCCCGAGCTTACGAGATAGCAGATGAATTCAGGCGCAGAGGAAAGAGCGTGATATTGGGTGGGATTCACCCGACCGTTTTGCCGGAAGAGGCAAAAACCCATGCTGATACAGTGGTGATAGGGGAAGTTGAGGATATTTGGGAGAAAGTTGTAGCTGATTTCCGGTCACGGAAGCTGCAGCCGTTCTACCAGGCTGAATTCCCGACTCTTGCTCGGGAGGTGATCCCCCGCATCGATCTGATCGATCTTAAAAAATATTACAATATGCCTTTTTCCAAACTACCCACCATTCCGATCGAGACCTCGCGCGGTTGTCCCTATGGCTGCGATTTTTGTTCGGTGACCAAATTCTACGGCAGCCACCATCGTTCCAAGCCGATCGAAAATGTGGTGCGGGAGATAAAGGCGATCGGGGCAAAATATTATTTCTTCTGCGATGTGAATATCGGAGCAAACCCCAAAAGGGCCAAGGAGCTATTCAAGGCCATTGCGCCATTAAAGATAAAATGGGCCGGTCAATTTAATATCTCTGCCGCCAAAGACCCGGAGATGCTTAGGTTCGCCAGAGAAAGCGGCTGTTATGCCGCCTATCTCGGGATCGAGAGCATTTGCGAAGCCAGCTTGCAGAGCGTTAATAAGAAGATTAACCGGATCGGCGATTATGTTGAGCAGCTGAAAATATTCCACGCTTGCGGTATCCCGATCCATGCCAGTTTTGTTTTCGGTCTGGATGAAGATGATGAGAAGGTGATCGACCAAACGGTTGAGTTCGTTGACCGCAACCATATTGATAAAGTAACTTATTACTTCCTTTTCCCTCTGCCGGGGACCGAACAGTATGAGCGCTTAAAGCGTGAAGGGCGGATGGTGCATGATAAGTATTGGCTGGACAAAGAAAAACCTTTGTTAGATGTTCATTATCAACCTAGGAAGATCAGCCGGGAGAAGCTGTTGCAGAAGTTCTGGGAAGCGAATGAACGGACATTTTCCTGGGGATCGATCGTCCGAAGAATATTCCTGCCGCCGCAGCCGCAATGCGTAAATTCGTTTGTTTCAAATATATTTTACCGGAAGATGATCCAAAAGCGAGAAATTACTTTTTCGTAGCCGTTATGATGCCGTGTTTTTCTAATAATTGATGATAAGAGCTCGTTAATTGTTCTTTCCTTGATAGATCGTTATCTTTCGCTAAGGATTCTAAGGTGTTTTCTACGCTGTTGGGCTGATTTTCAAAGGTCTCTTTTTCCTCCAGGATGATCCCAGCTTGCCGGAGGAATTGGTAGCGATAAGCGTGCCGGTCCCAGCGCACAAAATAGGATGGGATTGGCCCCTTATTCTTAGCCCAGATGATGCTGGGGACAAAAAGTTCCGTTTCACTAGCAGGCAGATATAATTTCAAATAGGTTTGCAGCTTTTTGTCCAGTTCCTTTTCGGAGATCTTTTTCCCTGTTCGGGCATATTCCGCCAGAATGAATGTTTTTAGCGCGACCAGGTCACGGTTATAGTGATTAAAATCGTGCATAAGTTTCAGCTTGAAATCAGACGAAAGGAGGTTGTAGGTAGCAGCTCCGATCATGATCTGCCCCCGCACTGCCGCGTGCTGGAGCCGCGCCGCCTGGTTGACCGCGTCACCGATGACGGAGTATTCGATCTTACTCCCCTCATGGCCAAGATTACCGGCGATAACCGTTCCGGTATTCAATCCGACCGTTATACCCAATGGTTTGAGATCATGTTCGCGATAGAACTTTTGCATTTCCGGATCATTATTGACCTTTTGTAGTTCGGTTTGCAGTTGAATAGCCGACCTTACCGCTGCTTCCGTATCGCCTTTTTCCCGCAACGGCACTCCAAAAGCGGCCATGATCGCATCGCCAATGTGTTTATCAACCATTCCGCCGAGCCTGACAATGATCGGGTCAAGGCGGGAAAATATTTTGGACAGCATCTTTACTACTTTACCCGGCTCATCTTTCAGGATATCGGACAGGGCAGTGAATCCCGAAATATCCGCGAACATGATGGTGGCATCATTTATCTTGGTGCCGCGCAGCAGGTCGAACCTGCGCTCCTTTACCAGCTGATGGATCTTTTGCCCCAGATACTGGCGGGTCAGGTCGTTCAACTCGTCCTGCAGAACCTTGATCACTATCCCGGTGGCTGCGTATTTTGCGAAGAGTTTGCCGGCTTCAAACTGCGCCTGGAGCTGTTTAGTGTCCTTTTCGCTCATTTTTCCCGGAATGATCTCCGGGTTGGTGACCTCCAGGGCTCCCAGGCAGACAACTTCTCCCTGTTCATTGAACTTCCACAGGGTGCAGATGAAATATGACTGAACATTGACGATGGTCAGGAGGAATTCATTCTGCGGGCGGACCGCGAAATTCTTGACGTCCTTGATCATATAGCACAAAGGGATGAGGCCCGAGGTCCTGACATTGCCGATCGACCGCTCCAGGCTTTGGTTGACGATCCCGATCTTTTTGCCGGCCTTAGCGGCCGCATTTTCCAGTGCTTCCCCGATCCGGAGCTTTTCATCCCGGCGCTTCGGCTTGGTTGAACTGGCGGAGATCAATTTGATGGTGGACCCTTCCTGGATATAGGGGATTATCTCTCCCGGCTTAAGCCCGGCGTCCGCGACCGCGATCGGCTCCAGATCAACATAAGCGTTCTTGAAATCCTTGATCATTCCCATAAAGGAAGCAAAGGTTCGAACCGCTGCTCCAAATAGTTTACTGATGGTTTGGCCGGCCATATCTTTTGTCATCCCTTCAACCACCAATCCAGCTAACTGCTGCCCAGGCCTGAAGATGCGCCTAAATAATTGTTTATCGCCATCGTTATTTTCCAGGATCAGAAGGTCTTCCCTCATTGCCAATTTGTCCCATTCCTCGATCGTGATAAAGTCGCCGCGCGCGCCGCTTAAGGTTACGGTGCTTTGCTCTTCGGAGAGGGTGAAGCCGTGTTTGTTCTCGCCGTCCTTCTTTTTTAAGGGCATCGCTTCCGCTTTGGAGATATCCAGTCCATCTTGATAGACCACGAAGCGTGGGGTAATACCGAATTTCCCGTCCTTATTGATATCGATCCAGCCCGCCGCTTCCGTTACCGCCGAGCGGCCCACGGTCAGTCGTGCCCATTTGGTGATCACATCGAACATCTCCTGAATGTTTTCCAGCGTGCTTTTGCCGGAACCGCTTTTATAGATGGCGTCCACGATCTCATTGGCGGCTTGCTGGGATAAGCGCAAATGACTTAGCTCGCTAAGATAAGCACCGGTCTTATCTGAAAGCTCGCTGATCTCTTTTTTAACCAGGTCGATCTGGTTGCCCAGAAAAAGCAGGTCTTTTTTGCCGGTCGACAGGACCTGTCGTTCGGTCTGTATGATCAGGTCCATGGCGCGGACGCTTTTTACCGGGACGAGATTATCGAAGAAATTACGGGCGAACCAGTTGCCTAGCTTAAACTGCTGTGGTCGAACGATCCGCAGCTGTTCCAGTTTATCAAATGATATGGCGGTTTCGGGCCGCAGGTTTGCCGGGAGAGCATTATTGACCGCTTCAACAATACTTTCGATCGGCCCGGAAATTGTTGTGCCCATCAAAGTAAGGTTCCGGATCAGTAATTCGCGGGCAAGATTATTGCCGATAACGCTGTAGGCGCGTTGCCCATCGATCGTTTTGGGAAGACCGAGATCATTTGCCAGCCGCTTAGCAATACCATAAACGAACGCCAATTGTTTAGATTGGCCGTTCATCTGATAGCTTTTTACGAGCGGATAGGCTAAAACCCTTAATATTCCCATACTGTACATTTATCGGTGTAAAAGCAAATAATTTCACGCGTTATGTTATAATTCTGGGGTGAAAAAAATCCTTGTAATTCTAGTCATTTTTTCTTTTCTAGCCGGGGCGGCCATTTCTTCTACCGTTGAGTCCTATCCCCGCATTGCCTTGGTCCTCTCGGGCGGCATCGTTACCCGCGGGTTGTCGGAAATCGGCGTGATCAAAGCGCTGGAGGAGGAGCAGATCCCGATCTCTTGTATCGCCGGCACCAGCATGGGTTCGGTCCTGGGCAGTCTGCTGGCGCAGGGCTATTCTGCTTCCGAGATCGAGGCTATTGCTAAATCGATCGATTGGGTTCAGGCTTTTGTTCAGACCACCGATTATAAGAACCTGCTGTTTGGCGAAAAAGAAAAATACGGCCGCTATCTGGTGCGGCTGGAGCTGCAGGGCTTTAAACCGATCATTCCTAGAAGCCTGGTCAGTGAACAGAAACCGGCTTTGCTCTTTACCGAAATTTCAGTCAAAGCGCTGGGAATAACGGATTTTAATCAGTTTAAAATTCCTTTCCGCGCCAATGCCACCGATATCGAAACCGGCAAAGAAGTGGTTTTTTCTTCCGGTTATCTGCCCAAAGTCCTGCAGGCTTCTTCCGCCGTCCCGATGATGTTGGCACCGGTTGAGATGGACGGTAAATTACTTGTCGATGGAGGAATGGTAAACAATCTTCCGGTCAACCTGGTAAAAGAATTTCATCCCGATATTATTGTGGCGGTTAATCTGGGAGCTGAATTGAAAAAAAAGGAGGAACTCAATTCGCTCTTTTCTATCCTGTCGCAGAACCTATCATTTTTGCAGCGTGACAGCGCGGCCAAAAACCGCAAAGCGGCGGATATCCTGATCGAACCGGATATTGCCCAATATGGGTTTGCTGATTTTGACAAGATCGATGAAATTATCGCTGTCGGTTACCAAGCCGCGAAGGCGAAAATGCCGGAATTAAAAAGATTGATAGCAAAAAAAGGAGGGGCTGCTGTCCCGGCGGCCGCACCGGCAGAGCTGGAAGGCTTGATAAAAGATGTTTATATTAACGGCTGCACGGTTTATCCTAAAGCGCTATTACCGACCTTAATCTCGCTTGAAGCCGGAGAGCCTTATAATGCTAAGAGAGCGGAAAATGACCGGAACGCAATCTGGAGCAAGTATTTTAATGACGGTTACAAATTGGCCGAAGTCACAGTTTCTTTTGAGAGCCGGAGCGGAAAACTCAGCTTTGGGATTGAAGAAGGGAAGATCGAAGCGGTCAGCTTTATCGGCCGGGAAAATATGAGCGAAATATTCCTGAAAGAAAAGATCCGGTATAAGCCCATCTTTAATATTGGGGATATTTTTGATGATATCGATCGGTTATATTCCTCCGGCTATTTTGAGAACGTCAGCTTTAACATTGTTCCCGGCCAGAAGGACCACATTTTGGAATATGTGTTAAAGGAGAAGTACCATAATTCATTGGCGATCGGCATGCGCTTCGACAGCTATCAGCAATTGGCGCTCTTGACCGACCTCAATCTCA
>Ga0315287_10003326_pt1 | contig 15485 bp, 10 predicted proteins | sample YL17G11_0_MG_FD_205037 | JGI IMG/M metagenome (GOLD analysis project Ga0315287, IMG submission 205037) | Sediment microbial communities from Yellowstone Lake, YNP, Wyoming, USA - YL17G11_0 | ecosystem: Environmental > Aquatic > Freshwater > Lake > Sediment | place: USA: Wyoming | collected... | reverse complement strand
ACAACTGCCTGCGTACGTCGAACGCGTCGCCTCGGGCGGGCGCGACGTGCCACTGGCGTTGCTGCCGCTGCTGAACGACTTGCGGGCAGTTCGCGGCAGCGCGCTGCTCTCGGAAGGCACGCTGCTGCTGCTGAACCTGCGTTCGGAAGAGCCTGCACGACCGGCGTCGGCGCATGCCGGCGACCGCGAGGTGGCGGATCTCGCCCGGCGCCTGCGGCCGCGCTTCCAGCTTGCGTTGCTCGGTTGGATCCGCGCCGAGAGCGTCGAGTCCAACCTCGGACAGCTTGCGGACATCGCCAATCAGTTCGAGGTGGCCGCGTCCTCCCAGCCGCTCTTCCAGCTCTGGTGGGTCGTCGGCGCGGTGCTGGAGTCGTTGCAGCAAGGCGGCCTCAGCGGCAACGTGTCCATCAAGCGCCTGCTCGGGCACGTTGATCGTGAATTGCGCCGGCTGCAGGACCGTGGCGAACAGGCGTACGCGCAGTCGCCCCCGGTCGAACTGCTGAACAACCTGCTGTTCTATGTGGCGCGCTCGCGCACGACCGGGCCGCGAGTGGATGGCGTGCGGCGGTCGTTCCGCCTCGAACAACTGGTCGCGATGGACGCGGGCGCTGACGACAGCGGCGAGACGCTTTCGGCGCCCAGCGTCCGCCTGATGAAGACGGTCGCCGCCGCGATCCGCGAGGACCTCACGAGGGTGAAGGACGTCCTCGACATCTTCGTGCGCAAGGGCGCAACGCAGGTCGAGGACCTCGTCCCGCAGCTCGAGATGCTGCACAAGATCAGCGACACCCTCGGGGTGCTCGGCCTCGGCGCGCTGCGCGACAGCGTGCAGGGCGAGATCGACTCGCTGCAGGCGATCGTCGATCGCCGACTGGCGCCTGACGACACCGCGCTGCTGAGCATCGCCGCCGCGCTGATCGCGGTCGAGGACAGCCTCGATGGGCAACTGGTGCGGCTGATCCTGCCGGAGGCTGCGCCCGCGGAATCCTCCGGCGAACCGACCGACCAGGAGTTCCGCCTGGTCCGCGATGCGGTGCTGCGCGAATGCATCGTCAACATGGCCCGCATCAAGGAGGCCGTGACCCAGGCTCTCGCGTCGCCGACCGAGGCGCAGGGCCTCGACCAGGTGCCGCAGCTCGTGCGCGGCATCACGGCCGGATTGCTGATGCTCGGCAAGCAGCGGGCGGTCGAGGCCATGGAGGGCGTCGGGCGCGCGCTCGGCACGATCGTCCGACCGGAGCCCGGTGCACTCTCGTCGTCGCGGCTCGATCGCATTGCGGATGCGCTCGTCGCGATCGAGTACTACATGGAGATGCTGCAGGCCGGACGCGCGGACCAGTGGCAGATGCTCGAGGCGGCCGCGGCACGCTTGAGCGAGGTCGATGGCGCCGCTGCGAGGGTGGTCACCCTGCCGGCTGCTCGGCCGGTTCAGCCGACTCAGCCGACTCAGCCGACCCAGCCGTCGCCTGCGCCGTCGGTCGAATCGCCCGTGGCAAGCCGGCCGTCCGTGGAACCGTCGCCGGTGATGGCGGATCCCGAATTCGTGCAGCTCTTCATCGAGGAAGCCCACGAGAATATCGCCCGACTGCAGACGCTGTTTCCGCAGTGGGAGCACAATCCGCTCGACTCCGAGGCGCTGCGCGACGTGCGCCGCGCATTCCACACTCTGAAGGGCAGCGGCCGAATGGTCGGTGCCCGGCGCGTCGGCGAGTTCTCGTGGAGCATCGAGAGCGTGCTGAATCGCCTGATCAGCCAGACGCTGCCTCGTTCGCCCGACATCGTCGCTGTCGTGCGGGATGCGGTCGCTGCGATGCCCTGCCTAGTCGAGGAAATAGAGCTGGGCAGGGCGACGTCGACCGACGTCGCCGAAATCATGGCGCGTGCGGATCAGCTTTCCGGGCGTGAGGCCACTGCGTTGCCACCCGTTCCGGAGGTCGCGCCCGTTGCGGCGGCGACCCCCGAAGTCGAACCCGAGGCGGAAGCAGATGCGACCGCGGGTATGGACCCGGTGCTGCAGGAGATCTTCCGCAAGGAAACGGCGGGGCACATCGCCGTAGTGCGCGAGTTCATCGAGCGCTGTGGCCGTGGCTTCGGACCGCATCCGATTTCCGAGGCGCTTTACCGCGCCTGCCATACGTTGAGCGGCATCTCCAAGACCGCCGGCGCGCGCCAGGGCATCAAGGTAGCCGAGCCCATGGAGCACTACGTCCGCAAGCTGTTCGACAACGGCCACGGCCTGCCGGATCAGGGACTGGCGCTGTTGCGCGATACCGTGCGCCTGCTGGAGACGGTTTCCGAGCACGTTGACGAGACGACTGCGTTCTATCCAGAACAAGGCCGGCTCGTCGCCGCGTGGCACGACCTCGAGCACGCGCTCGACGAAGAACTCAAGCGCCTGGCGGAGGCTGCGGAGCAGACGGTCGCGGAACTCTGGCAGCCGGCGGACGAGCTGCAGGTTGCCGGGGAGTCGGCCGTTGCAGAGGCTCCGTCGGATGGAGCCGTCGCGGCCACGCCGCCACCCGACGCGGTGACCGAGCCGCCGTTGCACGAATTGCCCGAGCAGGCGGCTGTCGCGGCGGAATCCGACGTGGACCTCGCCGCGCCCCACGAGGCGATCGTCGACGCCGGCGCCCGACGTGATGCCGAGTTCGACGCCGACATCGCCGCGATTTTCGGCGAGGAGGCGACAGAACTGCTCGAACAGGCCGACGCGGCCCTGTCGCGCTGGTCACGCGACTGCGCGGACCTCGGCCAAGTCACCGAGTTGAAGCGCCTGCTGCACACGCTGAAGGGCGGGGCGCGAATGGCCGGCATCGCCACGATGGGCGACGTCAGCCATGAACTCGAGTCGTTCCTGGCAGCGGTTGAGGGCGGTACCGTCACGGCGGATGCCCCGGCCATCGAGCTGCTGCAGCGATCGCTGGACGAACTGCAGCGAATGCGCGAACTCGCCAGCAGCGGGCAACGCATTGCGCCGGCCATCGAGCTGCTCGCGCGCATCCGGGCGGTGGCGGGCGCCGCGACCCCAGTGGTGCCTCCGGTCCAGGTGGCGGAGATGCCCACGGCGCCGGTCGAAGAGCCGACGGCCGGGATCGAAGCGGAGGCGGATGCAATCGGCGATGACGCCGCATGGCAGGCGCCGGAGCGTGACGAGTCGATCGAAACGGCGGCGGCGGAGGCCAGCGCTGCCGCCGCACCGCCGATCCTGCCCGGCCGCGAGCCGGTGCTGCCGAGCGAACGCCAGGAACTTGCGCGAGTCGATGCGGACCTGCTCGATGAACTGCTCAACAACTCCGGTGAAGTGAGTATTTTCCGCGCGCGCATCGAGCAGCAGATGACCTCGATCGAGTTCAATCTCGCCGAGCTCGACCGCACCGTGACCCGGCTGCGTGAGCAGCTGCGCAAGCTCGAAATCGAAACCGAGGCGCAGATCCTCCACAAGCACCAGGAGGACGTGAGCCAGCGCACGGACTTCGACCCGCTCGAGCTCGACCGGTATTCGACGATCCAGCAGCTGTCGCGTGCGCTGGCCGAGTCGGTGAGCGACGTGGGCAGCATCGAAGGCCTGCTCGAGAACCTCAACCGCGAGACGCAGAACCTGTTGCAGCAGCAGGGCCGCGTGGTCGCCGAAATGCAGAACGGCCTGATGCGAACGCGTATGGTCCCGTTCCAGCGCCACGCGCAGCGCCTGTCACGGCTGGTGCGACAGGCGGCCCAGGAAGCCGGCAAGAAGGTCGACCTGGTCGTCGAGGGCGGCTCGGGCGAGATCGACCGCCAGGTGCTCGAACGGATGTTGCCGCCATTCGAGCACATGCTGCGCAACTCGATCGTGCACGGCATCGAGCGACCCGAGGAGCGCCTCGCGGCCGGCAAGCCGGAGAGCGGGTCGATCACGATGCGGTTGCAGCGCGAGGGCGCCGAGGTGGTGATCCTCGTCGAGGACGACGGCGCCGGTCTGAATGTCGCCGCCATTCGCGCCAAGGCGCGGCAGATGGGCCTGCTGCGCCCGGAGCAGGACCTGACAGACGAGCAGGCGCTGCAACTCATTCTCGAACCGGGCTTCAGCACGGCCGACCGACTGACCCAGCAGGCTGGCCGCGGTGTCGGCATGGACGTCGTAGCGACGGAAGTGAAGAAGCTCGGCGGCGGGCTCTTTATCGAATCCACGCCGGGACTGGGCGCCCGCTTCACGATCCGGTTGCCGTTTACGCTGGCGATTACGCAGGCGCTCATCGTGCGGGTGCACGACGAATTCTTCGCGCTGCCGGTGGCGACGGTGGAAGGGGTGGCTCGCCTCGCCCGCCACGAGATCGAACGTCACCTGGCCGAGGAGCAACCCACTTTCAATTATGGCGGCAATCTCTATCGCTTCCAGCACCTCGGTTCGTTCGTCGGCACCGGGCCGTCGAAGCTGCCCGAGACCGATACGTCGCTGGCCGTGATCCTGGTTCGCGCAGGCGAGCATTCCACCGCCCTGGTCACGGACGAACTCGTCGGCAGCCGGGAGATCGTCGTCAAGTCGGTCGGGCCGCAGGTTGCCAGCATCCGCGGCATCTCCGGTGCGACCATCCTCGGCGACGGCCGCATCGTCATCATCCTCGACGTGGGCGCGCTGGTGCGTTCCGAGTGGCGCGCGCGCCCGGCGGATACCGCCGTGCGTGTCTCTCGCGACGACCGCATTTTCGCGCTGGTCGTGGACGACTCGATCACCGTGCGCCGCGTCACCCAGCGCCTCCTCGAGCGCAACGGCATGCGCGTGATCACGGCGAAGGACGGCATCGAGGCCATGGCCCTGCTCCAGGAGCACACGCCGGACGTGATCCTGCTCGACATCGAGATGCCGCGCATGGACGGCTACGAGGTCGCCGCCCAGGTGCGCAACGACCCCCGGCTCACCGACGTGCCGATCATCATGATCACGTCGCGCGTGGGCGACAAGCATCGTGCGCGCGCGATCGAACTCGGCGTGGACGACTACCTCGGCAAGCCGTACCAGGAAAGCCAGTTGCTTGACGCCATCGAGCCGCTCGTGCTGGCGCGGCGCCGCCAGCAGGACTGACCGCGAGGCCGACATGACTGCAGCAAGCGATGAACTCTACTGCCTGCTGGCGCCGCTCGCCGAGGACCGGCTGCTGTTGCCGCGCTCGTGCATTACCGAAGTGATCAATTACCAGGCGCCGACGCCGATGGAAGGTGCGCCCGCGTGGTATCTCGGCACGATCGCGTGGGGCGGGCGCCGGGTCCCGCTCGTTTCCTTCGAGGCCGCCTGCGGGCGCACTCCGCCGCGCACCAGCGGCCGTACGCGGATCGTGGTGATGCAGGCTGTCAGCGGGAAGATGTCGGGCCAGCACTTTGCGTTGCTGACCCAGGGGTTCCCGCAACTGGTCCGCGTCAACGCGAACGTGCTGCAGTCGGACGATACGCGCAGCTTCGGCGAGCGCAGCGTCGTCATCTGCCAGGTGCGGATGGTGAACGAGTACCCGCTGATCGCGGACTTCGAGCGCCTCGAGGAGATGATCAGCGAGGAGACGCGCGCGGCGTGAAGACAGCCGCTATCCGCTATTGAAGGTCCCCCCACATCGCCTGCAGCACCGTCAGCGCGACGATGCCGGCGGTTTCGGTGCGCAGCACGCGCGGACCGAGGCGCACGGGTGCGAAGCCAGCCTGCGTGGCACGCTCCAGTTCGCCATCCTCCAGGCCGCCCTCCGGCCCGATCAGCAATTCGATGCGCGCGCCGACGCTCGTGAGGCCAGCAAGCGCCGCCGGTCCGCTCGGATTCAAGACGAGCCGTTGCCCCTCACGAGGGGAGCCTGCCAGATACGATCCCAGTTCCAGCGGAGAGCGGACTTCCGGCGCGACGCTGCGTCCGCACTGCTCGCAGGCCCCGGCGACGATCGCCTGCCAGTGCCGCAGTTTCTTCGCCGCCTGCGGCTCATCGAGGCGCACGACGCTGCGTGCCGAGAGCACCGGCACGATGATGCTCACACCGAGTTCCGTCGCCTTCTGCAGCGTCCAGTCCATCCGCTCGCTGCGCGAGATCGCCTGCACCAGGGTGATGCGCAGCGGCGACTCCGGCAGCCCGGGCACGCGCCTGCCGACGCGGATCCGTACCTTGTCTCCCTCGAGCGCGAGGATTTCGCATTGGAAATCGCTGCCGCGGCCGTCGAATGCGACGAGCGGGGCGCCCGCGCGCAACCGCAGCACGCGGGCGACGTGGTAAGCGGCTGCTTCCGGCAGCAGCAGATCCCGTTCCGGTTGCAGCGGCTGGTCGACGAAGACGCGGATCAGTCGCATGTGGCAGCCTCGATGCCGTCGCGTGCGGTGATGACCAGGCGGTCGATCTGTTCCGGCGTGATCACGTACGGCGGCATGAAATAGACGACGTTGCCGATCGGGCGCAGCAGTGCCTCGTGGGCGAGGCCGTGGCGGTACACGCGCAGGCCACGGCGTTCCTGCCAGGGATACGGCGAGCGCCGGTCGCCTTCGCGAGCCAGTTCGGCGGCGACGATCATTCCGGTCTGGCGCACTTCGGCGACGTGTTGAAGTCCCGCCAGGTGCTCCTGCGCGCGCGCGCCCAGGTGCGCAGCGAGCGCTCGGTTGCGCTCGATGACGCCATCGGACTCGAATATTGCCAGCGTAGCGAGCGCCGCCGTGCAGGCGAGCGGGTTGCCGGTGTAGCTGTGCGAGTGCAGGAACGCGCGCAGCTGCGCGTACTCGTCGTAGAAGGCGGCGTACACCGCCTCGTGCGTCAGCACCACCGACAACGGCAGGTAGCCGCCGGTGAGTCCCTTGGAGAGGCACATGAAATCGGGCGTGATAGCCGCCTGCTCGCACGCGAACAGCGTCCCGGTACGACCGAAGCCGACCGCGATTTCGTCCGCGATCAGGTGTACGTCGTAGCGGTCGCAGGCTTGCCGTAGCAGGCTCAAGTAGATCGGGTGATACATGCGCATGCCGGCCGCGCACTGCACCAGCGGTTCGACGAGCACCGCGCACACTTCGTCGGCGTGCCGGGCCAGCGTCTCCTCCATCGCCGCGAACGCGCGGCGGCTGTGCGCCTCCCAGTCCTCGCCGTCCTCGCGCTCGTAGCAGTCCGGCGAGGGCACGGTGATCACGTCCATCAGCAGCGGCTGGTAGATCTCGCGATAGAGTTCGACGTGACCGACCGCGAGTGCCCCGAGCGTCTCCCCGTGGTAGCTGCTCGACAGCGTTACGAAGCGGCGCTTGGCGGTCCGTCCACAATTGCGCCAGTAGTGGAAGCTCATTTTCAGCGCCACTTCGATCGCGCTGGAGCCGTTGTCGGCGAAGAAGCAGCGGCTGAGTCCCGGCGGGGCGAGGCGCGTCAGGCGCTCCGCGAGCTCGACCGCCGGTTCGTGCGTGAACCCGGCGAGGATGACGTGCTCGAGCCGCCCGAGCTGCGCGGTGATGGCGGCATTGATGCGCGGGTTGGCATGGCCGAACAGGTTGACCCACCAGGAGCTGATGGCGTCGAGGTAGCGCCGGCCATCGTGGTCATACAGCCAGACGCCCTCGCCCCGCGCGATCGGGATCATCGGCAGCGACTCGTGGTCCTTCATCTGGGTGCACGGGTGCCACACGACGCGCAGGTCGCGCTCGGCGAGCGGGTGGTGGGTTGCCTGGATGGTCACGGCAGCCAGTGTAATTCAATCCCGTTGGCGCCCGCGCCGCGGGAGCGGCATGATGTGCGCATGCGCAAACGCCGCCATCCGACGCGCAGCCCCGCAAGGCTCGAGCTCGACCCGGCGACGGGTTTGCTCGGCCGGGCGCGGCAGGTGCCGTCGCCCAACTGCGACGACCGGCCGCAGGGTATGGGTCCGGACCTCGTGGTCCTGCACGGTATCAGCCTGCCACCCGGGGAATTCGGCGGACCCTGGATCGACCTGCTGTTCACGAACAGCCTGCCGGTCGATGCCCACCCGTTCTTTGCGGATCTCGTCGCCCTGCGGGTCTCGTCGCACGTGCTGATCCGCCGCGACGGGGAAATCGTCCAGTACGTGCCATTCCAGCGCCGGGCCTGGCATGCGGGCGAGTCCAGCTGGGAGGGGCGTCCGCGCTGCAACGATTTCTCGATCGGCATCGAACTCGAGGGAACCGATTCGACTCCCTACGAATCCGGTCAATACACCGCGGCCGCTCGCCTGATTGCTGAACTCTGCCATGCCTACCCGGCGCTCGATGCCGGGCGGATCGTCGGCCACGACGACATCGCCCCGGGACGCAAGACCGACCCGGGCCTGGCTTTCGACTGGCCGCTGCTGCGCGCGCTGGTCCGGTTTGAACTGGAGGTCGGTCCGGCATGAACCTGCTCGCCCTGTTGTTCGCGCTGGCCTGCGAGCGGGGGCTCACCCACCTGCTGCACCTGCGCGAACTGCGCTGGCTTGATCGGTACTGCGACTGGGTCGGTGCTCGACTGGTGCCGCAGTCGGGGGCTGTGCTGGTCATTGCGACGCTCGCGGCCATGCTGCTGCCCGTCCTGCCGGTGGCCCTGGCTTCCGGGTTCCTCGGGTCGCGGCTGCTCGGCCTCCCGCAGTTCGTGTTCGCCGTGTTCCTGCTGCTGTTCTCGTTCGGTCCGCGGGATCTCAAGGACGAGGTCGACGACTACGTCGCGGCGCTCGAGCGGGGCGATCAGGAGGCAGCGGCATCGAGCGCGCTGGAACTGCTCGAGAACGACGCGGCCGGCCGCGGCGCCGGCACACGCGAGGCCGTCTACGAAGCGGTCTTCGTGCAGGCCAACAACCGCCTTTTCGGGGTCATCTTCTGGTTCCTCGTGCTCGGTCCGCCGGGCGCGTGGTTGTTCCGGGTGACCGACCTGCTGCGCAGGCGCGCCGCATTCGAAGCCATGCGCGCCGGCGTCTTCGTTTCGGAACCGACCTACGGCGGTGTGCTCGCTCTCGTGCACGGCGTGCTGGCGTGGCTGCCTGCGCGGCTGACCGCGCTGTCCTACGCACTGGCCGGCAGCTTCGAGGACGCGGTCGGCAACTGGCGGGATGCGGTCGATGGAGCCAGCACCGGGTTGCTGGACAGGGCCGAGGACCTGCTGGCGCGAGTCGGGCGCGGGTCGCTGCAGCCGAGCATTGCCGGGGTTCCGGCAGCGGAGCTGGATCTGGCGACCGCACGCGGTGCGTGGCGAATCGTGTCGCGCAGTCTGTGGATCTGGCTGGCCGCAATCGCCGTCCTCGTGCTCGTCGGAAACGCCGCGTGAGGGGCTGGCTCGCCGCGATGGCGCTGCTCTGTGCAGCGCAGGCGGGCGCTGCCGGGCAACGGCTGCGCATCGTTAGTCTGGCGCCGAACCTGACCGAAATCGCCTATGCCGCTGGGGCCGGCGACGCCATCGTCGGCACCGTCGAATACAGCGACTACCCGGAGGCGGCACGCCGCCTGCCGCGCGTCGGTGACGCATGGCGAGTGGACATGGAACAGGTGCTGGCGCTGCACCCGGATCTCGTGCTGATCTGGCCGAGCGGCACGCCTGTCGCGGTGATCGAGCAGTTGCGCAGGCTCGGGCTGAAAGTCGTCGTCGTGCCGACGTTCCGGTTAGCCGACGTGCCCAGCGCCTTGCGTAGCATCGGTGCGCTGGCGGGCAGCGTGGCGCCGGCCGAACGCGCGGCGCAGGCGTTCGAGAGGGATATCGCCGCGCAGCGCCGCGATCACGCGGATCGCGAACCGCTGTCGGTGTTCATCGAGATCGACGACGAGCCGGTGTACACGGTCAATGGGCAGCACGTGATCAGCGAAGTCGTGCAGCTCTGCGGTGGGCGCAACGTGTTCGCCGGGTTGCCGCAGATCGCGCCACCTGTCGCGCTCGAGACCGTGCTGCAGCACGACCCGCAGGTGATCCTGAGCACCGACGACACGATCGACGACCCCCAGGCCCAGTGGTCGCGCTGGCCGCGGCTGCGGGCAGTGCGTGCGGGAACGATCTACTCGCTGCCGGCGGACCTCGTTACACGGGCGACGCCGAGGCTGGCACAGGGAGTGCGCGTGACGTGCGCGGCGCTCGACGACGCACGCCAGCGCCTGGCGAGGTAATCAGTCCGGGCGGCGGTGCCAGAGCACTTCGCTGCCGCCGCCGTGCCTTGCGAGCACGCGCGCAACGACGAACAGCAGGTCGGACAGCCGGTTCAGGTACTGCGGCACCTCCGGCGCGACGTTCTCGACCCTCGCGAGGGCCCAGACCCGCCGTTCGGCGCGCCGCACGACGGTGCGGGCGAGGTGGCAAGCGGCGGCGGCTGGGCCGCCTCCCGGCAGGATGAAGTCCTTGAGCGGCGGCAGGTCCATGTTGAGGCGATCGAGCGTCTGCTCGAGGCGTTCGATGTACGGCGCGTCGATCGCACGGTGTCCGGGAATACAGAGTTCGCCGCCGAGGTCGAACAGGTCGTGCTGGATTTCAGTGAGGGTCGACCGGATCGGCGGCGGCAGGTCGGCGAGCGCGAGCACCACGCCGATGGCGCTGTTCGCTTCGTCCACGGTACCGTAGGCCTCGACGCGCAGGTGCTCCTTCGGCACCCGCATGCCGTCGCCGAGGCCGGTGCTGCCGTCGTCGCCAGTGCGCGTGTAGATCCTGCTCAGTCGGTGACCCATCACTGTCCCCGTTGCGGCGCGTAACGCAGCGTGAGATATACGCCCCGGTCCGGCGTATTGAAAGTACTCGCCAGTTCGTACTGCGAGTTGAGCAGGTTCTCGACCCGCGCGACCAGCGCGAGTGAACGCGTGGCCTGCCACTGCGCGGTCAGGTTCGCGAGCACGTAACCGTCCAGCGTCACCGGCTGCGGGTAGCCGAAGTCCTTGCGATCGCCGGTCGCGAGCATGTCGAAACCGAGCACCACGGGTCCCAGCGCCCGCGCGAGGGACACCGTCAGGCTCTCGCGCGCGCGTCGCAGCAGCACCGAGTCGTCCTGGCGGTTGCGTGGATCCTGGTAGATGGCTTCCACGCGCGCCTGCCAGCCGCGGCCGGCATAGGCCCACGCGGCCTCGACACCTTCGATCCGCGCCTGTGCGACGTTGCGGTTCTCGCCTGCGAACGGGTCGTAGGACAGCGTGACGAACTCGATCAGGTCCGATATATCGTTGCGGAACGCCGAGAATTCGAGCGTCTGGCGTTCGCCCAGCGTGTGCCGCAACCCGGCCTCGATATTGCGGGAGCGTTCCGGCTTCAGGTCGGGATTGCCGCCGAACCCGTACCGGTCGGTCGCATCGGGCGCGCGAAAGCCGCTGCCCGTGAGGCCATACACCTGCGTTCGAGCGCTGAGCGCGTAGCCGTACTCGAGGTTCCAGGTGAGCTGGCTGCCTGCCGTCTGGTGATCGGTATAGCCGAGGGCGACCATCGCCCGGTGAGGTCCCGACGCGATGCGGTCCTGCACGTACAGGTCGAGCGAGTTCGTGTCCGCGTGCATGACCTCGCCATACGATTCGCTGCCGGCCTTCTCGCGTGAAACCATCGCGCCGGTGCCGAGGGACTGCGATGCAGTGGCGGTCCAGTCGAACTGCACGTCCGCGGTGTCGCGCGTCGTGTGCAGGTAATCGCTGGACTGGTTCTGGTCGATCCGGTCCGCGAAGTGATCGACCGTGACCCGTGCCTGTCCGCGCGCGGTCACCGGGAAACGCAGTTCCGCAGCGGTCGTCGCGGTGGAAAAATCCTGGTCGACAGGTGTCAGGAAGAAATCGGAGTACTCGGTGGTGCCTGCCGCGCTCCAGTGCCGCAGCGCGATCTCGGCTTGGCCGAGCTGCGCGCGCAGCTGCCCGCTTGTGCTCAGGTTGTTGAAGCCGCGGTCGGTGCGGTCCGTCGTGCGGGTCGGGAACCCGGCGCTGTCTAGCCATGAGACGCCGAAGTCGAGGTCGGCGTGGTTGCCGAGCGCCGCTCCGCCATTGAGGCTGGCCTTGCGCGTGTCGTAGTCGCCGTAGCCCGCTTCCGCCGACCAGCCGTCGCGCGAGCCGCGGCGGGTGACGATGTTGATCACGCCGCCGATGGCGTCGGTGCCCCACAGCGCGGAGCGCGGGCCCTTCACGACTTCGATGCGCTCGATCATCTCGGGCGGGATGGTCTGCAACGGCGCCAGCCCGATCGTGCCGGGATTGATGCGCACGCCGTCGACGAGCACCAGCGTGTGGTTGCTCTCCGCCCCGCGGATGAACACTGCGGTCGTCTGGCCCGGCCCGCCGTTGCGGCCCAGGTCGAGCCCGGCATGAAATCTCAGCAGGTCGGCGGCATCGGTGGCCGCGCTGCGCTCGATCGTCTCGCGATCGATCACCAGCACCGGTGCGATGACCTCGTCGATCGGCGTGGGCACCCGGGTTGCCGTCACGACGATGTCCGGGTCGATGACCGAACCCGCGACCGCAGGGGCAACGCAGCACGCGGCCAGACCCGACAACGCCAGCCCCGATAAACGATGGAACGACATCAAACGATACAACGACATTTCGAACATCCCATGCACGCCCGCAGGGCCTGGTGACCGGTTCCGGCACGGGCGGGTGGTTGTTGGCGGGCGGGATGGGGGCGCAGCTCGGCCCGAAGCCCGGCCGCTCGCCCTCCGCGAGGCTGGTCTCGCCGGCAGGCCGGTCTCCGGGCTCTCGAGCGGGCCGTGGGCCCGGGCTTGCATCCCCTTCCCGCATGTTGCGCAGTGGGTGCCGGAATTCCGGCTTGATGCGAGCTTGACTCGACTACCGTTGCGGGGGCAGCGCCGGAATCTGACCGGCTTCCCGTTCTCCCGTGCCAAGCACGGAATCACCTGTCGGAGTGGGCACGTTAGGGAAGCGCGCCGGGAGTGTCAAGGAGAATGGCGTTGCGCGTCCCGATGTTGGCAAACTAGCGATCGTCCACGCCCACCCCGGATCCCCACGATGCCGCATTCCGCTCATCTCGACGCCGCGCTGGAGGCAGCGCGCGCTGCCGCCGAGGTCGTGCGGCATTACTACCAAGGCAACCTCAAGGTCACGCTCAAGGCGGACAAGTCCCCGGTGACGGAAGCGGACATCGAGACCGAGAAGACGATCCGCGCGATCCTCGCGGCGAAATTTCCGGCGCACGGGTTCTATGGCGAGGAGACCGGGCAGAGTGCGATGGATGCGGAGTACGTCTGGGTCGTCGATCCGATCGACGGGACCAAGGCATTCGTCCGCGAATACCCGATGTTCTCGACGCAGATCGCGCTGATGCAGCGCGGCCGGCTGATCGTGGGCGTCTCGTCGGCGCCGATCTACGGCGAGCTTGCCTACGGCGAAATTGGCGTCGGCGCGTGGCTGAACGAGCAGCCGATCCGCGTGAGCAGCATCGACACGATCGAGGCCGCCGCGCTGTCGACCGGCAACTTGAAGTCGCTGGCGACCGGGCCGCAGTGGCCCGCGTTCGGTCGTCTCATCGGCCGCCTGAGCCGCATTCGCGGCTACGGCGACTTCCTCCACTACCACCTGCTGGCCTCGGGCCGGATCGATGCTGTCGTCGAATCCGATGTCAACGTACTCGATGTGGGCGCCTGCGCGGTGATCGTCGAGGCCGCCGGCGGGCGTTTCACCGACATGGGCGGCCAGCCGTTCTCGATCACCAGCACCGGGGTGCTGGCGAGCAACGGTCGGCTGCACGACGCCGTGCTCGCGGCAATGCGCGGCTGATCGCCCTCAGCGATCTGCTGCGGTAAGCAGCCGGACTTCCTGCTGCGGCAACGCGATCGCGATGCCGCGTTCGCTGAACGCCCGCACCAGGGTCGTCTAGCGCTGATCCGGCGCGCCGAGCCCAAGTGCGCCCGGGTTCACCAGGCCGCGTTCATCGACCGCGTGCTTGAGCGCCTCGACGAGGCGCCACGCCTCCGGGCGCAGTCCCTCGCGGTATCGGTACGTCTTGCCGATCTGCAGGTGAGTCGCGCCTCGCGCCAGGAACAGGGCCGTCAGGCGCCCGCGCACGGTCTTCACCAGCGCTTCGCCCTGCGGGTTTTCGGGGAAGTCCTGGAACTTCGCGCGCGAGGCGTCGTCCAGCACGCGCTCGTAATAAGCCGTGCGCGGCGCTGGCCAGTAGAACACCGGCTCCAGCACGAAGGCGTTGCTGCCGACGATCGCGGTGAGCACACCGACCTGGATGCCGTGCTCGGCGAATGGCGCCGCGTATTCGTCGAACAAAGCGCGGATTGCGGTCCAGGCGTCGGCTGCGTCCGACAGTGGCAGCAGGGCGTGGACCGGCAGCCAGCGCTCGCCCCGCGGTCCGATCGCGCTCGTCATCCCGACGTAGCGCTGGCCGCGCATCACCTTCGGGATAGTGTTCTCCACCTCGCGGCCGCTGTGCGCCGCGGCGATGCGGCGGATCTCGTCCAGGTCGCCGTGCACCGCGGACTCGGTGCGACCCTCGGTGCCGACGTGCAGCGAATAGGCGACATCGTCGAGAAAGCGCCGGCCGGCAATCGCGACCTTGGCTGCCTCTTTCAGTCCGGACGCGATCCCGCGCGCCGAACCGATCACGCCGGCGACGGCCTTCAAGTCCTGCGCGAGCCCGGCGCGCTTCATGCGCTGGGACTGCAGTACCGGGTCCATGCCGAAGCACTCGGATGCCAGTCCTTCGCGCGCAATGTCGGCCATCGCGCCCGCCATCGCAGGATGATCCGGAAACGCGAACGACGCGGTCTCGAACACCGCGGGCCGGCGGATCAGCCGCAACGTCGCTCGTGTCTTGATGCCGAGCGCTCCCGTGTCGCCGAGGAACGGTCCGGTCAGGTCCGGTCCGTAGTAGCGGAAGAATGGACGGCCGGTGGTGAGCGCGGCGGCTCCGGTGCGCAAAGTGCTGCCGTCCGCGAGCACGACCTCCAGCGCCAGCACGCTTTCGGCCGACACGCCATAGCGCGCCGACCCCCACAGGATCGAGTTCTGCGACAGGCTGCCGCCGATGGTCGCCGTGGCGCCGGACAACGGACCCCAGAACGGAGTGCGGACGCCATGCGGTCGCAGCGCTTCGAGCAGCGATTCCCAGGTGCAGCCGACCTCGACGGTCACGTACATGTCCGCGACGTTGATCTCGACGACGCGGTCGAGTCCGCGCGTATCCACCACCACGGTCTCGTTGCGGGCAGGCACGTAGCCGCCGGTGTAGGAGGACCCGCCGCCGCGCGGGACGACGCTGCAACCGGCCGCCGTGATCGTGGCGATGGCCTGGGCGAGTTGTTCCGGCGTGTCCGGGCGGATCACGCAGGCGGCGACGCAAGCCCCCGGGCCGGCGATGTCCATCGAGAAAAAGCGCCGGTCGGCGTCGCTCGTCAAGACGCGATCGGCCCCGACCACGGTCGCGAGTCGCGACACGAGCTGGGCCATGACTTCGGCGGTGGGTGCGGTGGTGGGTATGTGCACGCGAGGTCCTCGACTGAATGTGCCGGTGCGACAGGCCGGTCTGACAATCTATCGTGCCCGCGTCGCGCGGAAACCTGCGTGTTTCGCGTATGCTCGGCGCCATCCCGGAACCATTCGGTCCGGATCCGGGTCAACGC
>Ga0315287_10003325_pt1 | contig 15489 bp, 14 predicted proteins | sample YL17G11_0_MG_FD_205037 | JGI IMG/M metagenome (GOLD analysis project Ga0315287, IMG submission 205037) | Sediment microbial communities from Yellowstone Lake, YNP, Wyoming, USA - YL17G11_0 | ecosystem: Environmental > Aquatic > Freshwater > Lake > Sediment | place: USA: Wyoming | collected... | reverse complement strand
CCTGCGCGGCCGCGTTGTCGTCCTTCCAGTTGAGTCCGATGATCGGCACCACGTTCTGCCGCGAGATCGCGATCAGCGTCTCGTGCTCCTGGCGGCAACCCCCGCACCAGGTGCCCCAGACGTTGAACACCCAGGTCTTGCCCTTCAGGTCCTTGGACGCCACCTGAAACGTCGGGTCCTGCAGGCTGGGCAGCGAGAACTCGGGTGCCTGCTTGCCGATCAGCGGCGAATCGATCAGCGACGGGTCGCGGTGCAGCCCGATGAAGAGGAACACGCCGAGCGCGGCGAACAGCCCGAACGGGATGATGTACTTCAGCATGGTGCGGATCCTGCGACTCAGGTGGCCTTGGCCGCGCCCGCCGCGCCGACCTTTTCGGCGGCCGCGGCGCGCTTCGGGAGGAAGCGACGATCGGTGATTGCAATCAGGCCGCCGAGCGCCATCACGATCGCGCCCAGCCAGATGAAGCGGACCAGCGGCTTGTACTGCACGCGCATGCTCCAGGCACCGCCGCCCAGGTCTTCGCCCATGGCGACGAACAAGTCACGGTTCCAGCCTACCTGGATCCCCGCTTCCGTCATCGGGCTCTTCTGCACGCGGTACTCACGCTTCTGCGGATGCAGGACCTCGATCACCTTGCCGTTGCGCGAGATCGTCACCTCGGACTGGACGGCGTGGTAGTTGGGACCGTCCACTGACCGGGTGCCGTGGAACTGGAACTCGTAACCGTTAAGCGTGATCGACTCACCCGGCTTGAGCGCGATGTCCTTCTCGATCTTGTAGGTCTGCGTCACGGTGACGCCGATCGCGAACAGGCCGACGCCGATGTGCGCCAGCGACATGCCGACGATGCCGCGCGACAGCGCCTGCCTGTTGCGCAGCCGCTGCACCGGACCATGGAGCGACGAGAGGATGACCCACGCGCCGGCCGTCAGGCCGATCGCGCTCATCACGTTGAAGTTGCCGTAAGCGGCCGCCGTGACGACGACTCCGAACAACGCGGAGGCCGCGAGCATCATCAGCAGCGGGGTCTTCATGTCCTCGAAGCGGGCCTTCTTCCAGCTCGCGTGCATGCCGATCGCGAGCAGTGCGACCAGCGGCAGCATCGGGATGATGAATATGACGTTGAAGTACGGCGGTCCGACCGAGATCTTGCCGAGGTTGAGCGCGTCGAGGAACAGCGGGTACAGCGTCCCGAGCAGGATCAGCGCCGCGGCGATCACCAGCAGCACGTTGTTGAACATCAGGAACGACTCGCGCGAGACCGTGTCGAAGCCGCCTTTGGTGCGGAAGTTCGGGCCGCGCCACGCATACAGTGCCAGCGAGCCGCCGATCACGATGCCGAGGAAAGCCAGGATGAAGAGTCCCCGGCTCGGGTCGGACGCGAACGAGTGCACCGATACCAGCACGCCGGAGCGGACCAGGAACGTGCCGACCAGGCTCAGCGAGAACTGGATGATCGCCAGTAGCAGCGTCCAGCTCTTGAAAAGTCCGCGCTTCTCGGTCACGGCCAGCGAGTGGATCAGCGCCGTACCGACCAGCCAGGGCATGAACGAGGCGTTTTCGACCGGGTCCCAGAACCACCAGCCGCCCCAGCCGAGTTCGTAGTAGGCCCACCAGCTGCCGCCGGCAATGCCCATCGTCAGGAACAGCCACGAGACCGTCGTCCACGGACGCGTCCAGCGCGCCCATTTTTCGTCCAGCTTGCCCTCGAGCATTGCCGCCACCGCAAACGCGAACGCGACGGCCGAGCCGACGTAACCCGCATACAGGGTCGGCGGATGCACGCCGAGTGCGAAGTCCTGCAGCAGCGGATTCAGGTCACGGCCGTCCAGCGCAGCCGGGATCAGGCGCTCGAACGGGCTCGACGTGAACAGGATGAACGACAGGAAACCGATGCTGACGACGCCCAGCACGCCCATCACCCGCGACGCGAAGGTCTCCGGCAGGTTGCGGCTGAAGGCCGCGACCGCGAGCGACCACGTGGACAGCGCGAACGCCCACAGCAGCAGCGAGCCTTCATGCGCGCCCCATACGGCGGTGAAGCGGTAGAACGTCGGCAGCTCCGAATTCGAGTTGTTTGCGACGTACAGCACCGAGAAGTCGTTCTTGTAGAACGCCCAGCACAGCGCGCCGAACGCCAGCGCGACGAACACCCATTGCCCGGCCACCGCCGGTCGGACCGCGCTCATCCATCGACGGTTGCCGAACGCCGGGCCCGCGAGCCCGAGCCAGGCCTGCGCAGCGGCGATCATGAGCGCAATGCTCAGTGCGAAGAGTCCGAGTTCTACGATCACTGGTAATCTCCCTGTTGGCAGCGCTTCAGGTGCTGCCCGGCGCCGGAGTTGCGGCCGCCGCGTCCATGTGGGGTTGCAGGCTGTCCTTGACCTCGGGGGGCATGTAGTTCTCGTCGTGCTTGGCGAGGACCTCCTCGGCGACGAAATGATCCCCATCGGCCATCTTGCCGCGCGCGATGATGCCCTGCCCTTCCCGGAACAGGTCGGGCAGCACGCCGGTGTAGCTGACCATGACCTGGGTCTTGTAGTCGGTCAGCATGAAATGGACTTCGAGGCTGCCGGGTTCGCGCTTGACGCTGCCCTTCTCGACCAGTCCGCCGACCCGGAAGCTGCGCATCGACGGCGCCTCGCCCGCCTTGATCTGAGTCGGGCTGTAGTAATACAGCAGGTTCTTGTTGAACGCCTGCAGAGCAAAAGTGGTGGCGATGCCGACGCCGACCAGGATGGCGGCGACGGTCACCATGCGCTTCTGTCTTGGGGTCATGTGCGTGTCTCCCTGGAGAGTTCGGTGCGACGCTGTGCGCTGGTGCGGGCCTCGGTCTCGCTGCGGTAAGCCGCCCACGTGTTCCACACCAGTACCAGGGCAGTCAGACCGTACGCGGACCAGACAAATCCCGCGTAGCCGCCCATGGCAAAGAATTTCTGCAAATCCATGACTCAGTTCGCCTCTTTCAGCCAGCCGGCGTTGCGCTCGCGACGCAGGATCTCGCCGCGCAGCCGGCGGCACATTGCCCAGCCGTAATAGAGCTGGAACCCGGCCATCATCAGGAACAGCGGGATCAGCATCACCAGCGCGATCGACGGCCGGTCCATCTTGGTCACGCTGGCCGGCTGGTGCAGCGTCGTCCACCACTGCACAGAGTAGTGGATGATCGGCACGTTGATCACGCCGACGATTGCGAGCACGGCGCTCGCGCGATCGGCGCGTTGCGGGTCGTCGAACGACGCACGCAGGGCCATGTAGCCAAGGTACAGGAACAGCAGCAGCAGCTCGGAAGTGAGCCGCGCGTCCCAGACCCACCACGTACCCCACATCGGCTTGCCCCAGATCGACCCGGTGGCCAGCGCCAGGAACGTGAACGATGCGCCGATCGGGGCGCCGGCGGCCGACGCTGCATGCGCGATCTTGATGCGCCAGATGAGCCCGATGGCCGCGGCCACCGCCATCATCACGTAGGCGAACATCGACATCCACGCGCTCGGGGCGTGGATGTAGAGGATCCGGTAGGCATCGCCCTGCTGGTAGTCGGTCGGCGCCTTCCACAGGCCCCACCAAGTCGCGACCAGGATCAAGACCAGCGCGGGCCAGCCGAACCACGGCGCCATCTTGCCGAGGATTCGATAGGCGTGTGGCGGGGAGCCTAGTTTATGGAACCATGTCCACATAATTTGCTTATTGACCTTTGCTGTTCAAATCGGTTCGCTTCAGTTCTCGACGCTTATACGTATTGCCGCCGACATCGCCAGCGGCCCGAGGCTGAGCGCGAGGAAGAAGATCGCGGCCAGCAACTGCAGGGGCCCTGCTGGAGAATCGCCGTCGATCGCCATCGTGACCGCGCGCGCTCCGAAGATCAGCAGCGGCATCGCGAGCGGCAGCACCAGCAGCGACAGCAGCACGCTTCCGCGGCGCACGCCCACCGTCAGCGCGGCGCCGATGCCGCCCAGGACGCTGAGCGTGCCGGTCCCGGCCAGCAGCGACACCACCAGCGTGCCCCAGGCCTCGAACGGCAGGCCGAGCGCCGTGCCGACGATCGGCGACATGAGCACCAGCGGCAGGCCGGTCAGCATCCAGTGCGCCGCCACCTTCGCCAGCAGCAAATACCCCAGCGGCTGCCCCGAGAGCACCCACTGCTCGGTCGTGCCGTCCTCGACGTCGGCGCGGAACAGCGCCTCGAGCGCCAGCAGCGACGACAGCAGCGCGGCCACCCACACCACTCCGCCTGAGATCAATCGCAGCTGCGAAAGTTCTGGCGTCGTGGCCAGCGGAAACATCGTCGTGACCACTACGTAGAAGATCAGCGGCTGCGTCACCTCGTCCCAGCGGCGCCAGGCGAGCGTGAGGTCGCGACGGAACACGAGGCGCGCCGCCTCGAGGATAGGCGTGCGCGTCATGGCTCGAGTTCCAGGCGGCGCAGGATGGCTGCGTCGTCCAGCAGTCGCTGGTGGGCGGCGGCAATCGCGAGTCCTCCGGCGGATACGTGCTCGTGGATCAGTTCCTCGACCAGCGCGATGCCGGCGGTATCGAGGTTGGTGACAGGCTCGTCGAGGATCCACAGGTCCGCATCGGCCAGCACCAGGCGGGCGAGCGCGAGGCGGCGCTTCTGCCCGGCGGAGAGCGAACGGGCCGGCAGGTCGCCGCGGGAGAGGATCCCGACGCGGTCGAGCGCGGCATCCACGTCCGCGGCGGTCAGCGACTGGCGCAGGCCGGAGAGAAACTTGAGGTTTTCGCGGGCGGTGAGATCGGCTTTGAGCGAATTGAGGTGGCCGAGGTAGGCGAGGTCGATGTGGAACTCGTCGGCGGTGCCACGGATGTTGCGGCCTTTCCAGAACATGTCGCCGGTTTCTGCGGGCAGCAGGCCACAGATCACTCGCAACAGGGTCGTCTTGCCGACACCGTTGGGTCCCGTGATCTTCAGAAACTCGCCCGGGTGCACCGTAAAGGACACGTCCCTGAGGATGTGCCGGTCGCCCCGCCACGCATTGATTGCACGGGCCTCGAACAAGGCCCCGTCAGACGCCATCAATCCTCCGCCAAGCGATAGTCCAGGTGGTCGCCCGGAACATGCCCGCTAGGCGACTAAGTGGGCGCGAAGTCTAGCAAAAGAGACTCTGTCCAGCTTGGCATCTTGCGGTGCATGAAACCGCGCCTGGCCCCGCCACTTGGACAACCTGCAACCTGGCCCCTACTGCGCCGGCTCCAGCAGGACCAGGTCGGCGCCCTCCTCGACCCGGTCACCGGCCTTTACGCTGAGGGATTTCACGCGGCCATCCCACGGCGCGAGCAGCGCGTGCTCCATCTTCATCGCCTCCAGCACGACCAGCACGGCACCGGCCGCGACGGTCTGTCCCTCGGCGACCCGCACGTCGAGCACGTGACCCGGCATCGGCGCCCGGAAATGGCCCTCGTGCTCGGCCGACGCGCGGGGCGCGGCGCCCGTATCGTCCTGGAATTCGAAGCGCCGGCACTGGCGGCGCACGGTGAGCCCGTGGGGATCGAGGTCGCAGCGCGCCGTGATCGGGCGGCCGTCCAGGTGGCCGGTCAACTCCCCGACCGCTCGCGCCTCCAGGTCCAGACGGTGGGTCTTGCCCCCGAGGGTCACCCGCAGCCCGGCCCGCTCGCGGGCGACATCGATCCAGTGCGCCTGCGCTCCGAGGCGCAGGGGCACCCGAATTGTCGCGGGCGCGTTGACCCGGAAGCCGGTCGCCGCCTGCCACGGACTTGCCGCGTCGTGGGCCCGCCCGCCCTCGTCACCCGGCAGCCGTTGCACCGCCGCCGCCGCGGCGATCAGCCAGGCGTCCGCCTCCTCCGCATCCTTCGCAACTTCGGTGCCTGACACCGACTGGGACACGGTCTCCAGCATCCGCGTGCTGACATCCCCGCTCCGCACCGCAGCGGAGCCGAGAATTTCCCAGAGGAACCGGGCATTGGTGCGAACACCGTCAACTTCGGTGTGCTCGAGCGCATTGCGCAGCCGGTCGATCGCAGTCAGGCGATCGGGCGCCCACGCGATGATCTTCGCGAGCATCGGGTCGTAGTGGACGCTGACCTCATCGCCCTCCGCTACGCCGGCGTCGACCCGAACGTGTTCGAGCGACTCAGGCAGACGCAGCCGGGAGAGCGTCCCGGTCGACGGCAGGAAGCCGCGCTCGGGATCCTCGGCGTAGAGCCGCGCCTCGACCGCATGACCGTGCCGCTGCACCTGCCCCAGCTGCAACGGCAGCGGCTCGTTGGAGGCGACCCGCAATTGCCACTCCACGAGATCGAGCCCCGTGATCATCTCGGTGACCGGGTGCTCGACCTGCAGACGCGTGTTCATCTCGAGGAAGAAGAACTCGCCGTTGTCGTACAGGAACTCGACGGTGCCCGCGCCCTGGTAGCCGACCGCCTTTGCCGCCGCGATCGCCGCCGCACCCATCGCCGCGCGCGTCGCCTCACTCAACCCCGGCGCCGGCGCCTCTTCGATGACCTTCTGGTGACGCCGCTGCAGCGAGCAGTCGCGCTCGAACAGATGCAGCGCGTTGCCGTGCGCATCGGCGAACACCTGGATTTCGACGTGACGGCCCTTGTCGACGAAGCGCTCGAGCAGCACGCGGTCGTCGTTGAACGCCTTCGCCGCCTCGCGACGCGCACCCGCCAGCGCCTCGGCCAGTTCGCCCGCCGCGCGCACGATGCGCATGCCCTTGCCGCCGCCACCGGCCGTCGGCTTGATCAGCAACGGGAAGCCGACCTTCCTGGCCGCCCTCGAAAGTGTCGCATCCGACTGGTCATCATCGTCATAGCCCGGCAGCACCGGCACGCCCGCCGCTGCCATCAAGCGTCGTGCCTCGCTCTTCGAACCCATCCTGAGGATGGACTCCGGCGGCGGGCCGATGAACACCACGCCCGCATCACGGCACGCCGCCGCAAACGCCGCGTTCTCGGACAGGAATCCGTAGCCCGGATGGATGGACTCTGCGCCGACTTCGCGCGCCACCTCGAGAATCCGCGTGCCGTTCAAGTAACTCTCGCGCGCCGCCGCCGGACCGATGCACACCGCTTCGTCCGCAAGGCGCACGTGCAGCGCCTCCTGATCGGCCTCGGAGTACACCGTGATCGTGCGCAGCCCGAGCCGGCGCGCCGTGCGGACCACCCGGCAGGCGATCTCGCCGCGATTCGCAATCAGGACGCTCTTCAACATGGCGCGCCTCACATCCTGAAAATGCCGTAGGGGGACTCGCCCTCGTCCGGCCGGCACGTCGATGCCGCCAGCGCCAGTGCGAGCACGTTGCGCGTATCGGCGGGATCGATCACGCCGTCGTCCCAAAGTCGTGCGCTCGCGTAGCGCGGATGACCCTGCGACTCGTACTGGCCGCGGATCTCGTCGCGGAACGCACGCTCATCGCTTTCCGGCCACGCTTCCTTGCGCCGTTGCAGACCGTCGCGCTTGACGATCGCCAGCACCGTCGCCGCCTGCTCGCCGCCCATCACCGAGATGCGCGAGTTCGGCCAGGTCCACAGGAAGCGTCCGCCATACGCGCGGCCGCACATCGCATAGTTGCCGGCGCCGAACGAGCCGCCGATGATCACGGTGAACTTCGGCACGCTCGCGCAGGCCACCGCCGTCACCATCTTGGCGCCGTCGCGCGCGATGCCCCCCGCCTCATACTTGCGCCCGACCATGAAGCCGGTGATGTTCTGCAGGAACACCAGTGGAATTCGCCGGCGATTGCAGAGCTCCACGAAGTGCGCGCCCTTGAGCGCGGATTCGGAATACAGCACGCCGTTGTTGGCGAGGATGCCGACCGGGTAACCCGCGATCCGCGCGAACCCGCATACCAGCGTGGTGCCGTACAGCGCCTTGAACTCGTCGAACTCCGAGGCGTCCACCAACCGCGCGATGATCTCGTGAACGTCGTACGGGTGGCGCGTGTCGCGGGGCACGATGCCGTAGACCTCGTCCGTCGCGTATTTGGGTGCGCGGGCGGGCTCGGGTGGAGGCTTCGAGCCGCTGCGATTCAGGTTGAACACCAGCCGCCGCGCCATCCAGAGCGCGTGCGCATCGTTGTCGGCGAGGTGATCGACCACGCCCGACTGTCGCGCGTGCACGTCGCCGCCGCCCAGGGTCTCGGCATCGACCACTTCGCCCGTCGCGGCCTGCACCAGCGGCGGGCCGCCGAGGAAAATCGTGCCCTGCTCGCGCACGATGATCGCCTCGTCGCACATCGCCGGAACGTACGCGCCGCCTGCAGTGCACGAGCCCATCACTACCGCGAGTTGCGGTATGCCGCGCGCGGACATCTGTGCCTGGTTGTAGAAGATGCGCCCGAAGTGCTCCTTGTCGGGAAACACGTCGTCCTGTCGCGGCAGGAACGCGCCGCCGGAGTCGACGAGATAGACGCACGGCAACCGGTTCTCGAGCGCGATCTCCTGCGCGCGCAAGTGCTTCTTGACGGTGATCGGATAGTACGTGCCGCCCTTGACCGTCGCGTCGTTTCCGACGATCACGCACTCGAGCCCGTTCACGCGGCCGATGCCGGCGACGATGCCGCCGGCCGGGATCCAGTCGTCGTAGAGTTCATGGCCCGCAAGCTGGCCGATCTCGAGGAACGGCGAACCCGGGTCGATCAACCGGTCGATGCGGTCGCGCACCAACATCTTGCCGCGACCCTCATGCTGCGCGCGGGCCGAGGCTGAGCCGCCGGCGCGCACCCTGTCGATCAATTCGCGCAGTTCGACGGCGAGACCGCGGTTGGCAGCAGCGTTTGCCGCGAACTCGTCCGATGCGCGATTCACCCTGGATTCGATGACGCTCACGACGTTTCCTCGTGCTTCGGCCGGGGTCAGCGGCCCTTGTTCGCCGCGAGGATGCGCTCGGCCTGGCGCACGTGCGGACGATCGACCAGCCGGTCATCGACCGTCAGCGCACCCTGGCCCGGCGCATCGCGGAATGCGGCGAGCACCTTTTCCGCCCATTCGACTTCCTGGGCCGACGGCATGAACGCGGCATGGATCGCCGCGACCTGCGCGGGATGGATCGCGAGCTTGCCCGCGTAACCGGCGCGCCGCGATGCGCGCGTGCGACGCTCGATCGCGGCCACGTCGCGCACTTCAGTATCGACCGTCTCGATTGCCGTGACGCCGGCCGCGGCCGCGACATACAGGCACATCGTGCTCGCGATCATGTACGGCAGCTCGTACTCGCCTTCAGGTGTCTTGTTGCCGAATGCGCCCAGGTCCGCGGCGAGATCCTCCGCACCCCAGGTCATGCCGATCACGCGGGCCGGCGCGGGAGCGAACGTCGCGGCGCTCAACACGGCGGAGGCGCTCTCGGTGACCATCGGGATCACCTTGATCGAGCCGGGCGCGATGCCGTGCTCGGCCTCGAGCACTTCGAGCCAGTGGTCCAGTTGGCGCACGTCGTCGCCGTTGCGCGCCTTCGGCAGCACGATACCGTCGGGGCGAACCGTGCCGATCGCCGCGATGTCGCTTAGCGCGTCGCTGGTCGCGATCGGGTTGATGCGGACCCACAGCGGCACGTTGCGCGCGGATTTCGCGAGGTAGCTCACGATCTCGTGGCGCGCGCGCGGACGGCCCTCCGGCCTGACGGCGTCCTCGAGGTCGAGGATCACCGCGTCGGCGCCGCTCGCCTCGGCCTTGGCAAAGCGCTCGGGACGGTCCCCGGGGACGAACAGCATGGATCGCATCGACGTGTACCTCTTCTCAGGCGGTGACGGCGAACAGCTCGCGGCCGATCAGCATGCGCCGAATCTCGCTGGTGCCCGCGCCGATCTCGTAGAGCTTGGCGTCGCGCAGCAGCCGGCCCGCCGGATAGTCGTTTATGTAGCCGTTGCCGCCGAGCATCTGGATCGCCTGCAGCGCCATCTGCGTCGCGCGCTCGGACGCGAGCAGGATGCAACCGGCCGCATCGGCCCGCGTGGTCCTGCCGGCATCGCACGCGCGGGCGACGGCGTAGACATAGGCGCTGCTCGAACTCGCCGCGGTGTACATGTCGGCGAGCTTGCCCTGCATCAGCTGGAAGCTGCCGATCGGTTCGCCGAACTGGTGGCGGTCATGCACGTACGGCACCACGAGGTCGAGGCACGCACGCATCAGGCCGAGCGGTCCGCCGGCGAGCACGACGCGCTCGTAATCGAGGCCGCTCATCAGTACGCGGGCGCCCTTGCCTGCTTCGCCGAGCACGTTGTCGACGGGGACTTCGGCTTCGCGGAACACGAGCTCGCAGGTGTCGGAGCCGCGCATGCCGAGCTTGTCGAGCTTCTGCGCGGTCGAGAATCCGTTGCACCCCTTCTCGACCAGGAATGCGGTGACGCCCTGGTGGCCGAGTGCGGGGTCGATCGTCGCGTAGACCACCAGCACGTCGGCGGTCGGGCCGTTGGTGATCCACATCTTGTTGCCGTTCAGGATGAACCGGTCGCCGCGACGTTCGGCGCGCAGCTTCATCCCCATCACGTCCGAGCCGGCGCTGGGTTCGCTCATCGCGAGCGCGCCGAGGTGCTCGCCGCTGACGAGCTTCGGCAGGTAGCGACGCTTCTGCTCGGGCGTGCCCCAGCGATGGATCTGGTTGATGCAGAGGTTGGAGTGCGCGCCGTAGGAGAGCCCGACCGAGCCCGACGCACGGCTGATTTCCTCGAGCGCGACGACGTGTGCGAGGTACCCCATGCCGGTGCCGCCCCACTCGGTGCCGACGGTGATGCCGTGCAGGCCGAGGTCGCCCAGCTTCGGCCAGAGGTCGCGCGGGAACTGGTTGGTGCGGTCGATCTCGTCGGCGCGGCCGGCAATCTCGCTCGACGCGAAGGAGCGCACCGTTTCGCGCAGCAGGTCGATGTCTTCGCCAAGGCCGAAATCGAAGTCGAGCATCGTCGTGGCCCCCGGGGCTTGCCATGGTCGGTAGTCGGCGTATATTGTCCGACAATCGGACTGTTCGTCAACTATGGTGTGCGGCCCGTGAGACCTGTTCCCCGACCGCTGCCCAGGGAGCCTTACCCCCGTGAACGCGTCCAGCCGTAAACCTCCCCTGTTCGAGCCCATTGCCCGGCAGCCGGCCTACCAGCGGGTGGCATCCGCAATCGAGCAGAAGATCCTGCGCCGGAGCCTGAAACCGGGGGATGCGCTGCCGACCGAGGCAGAGTTGGCCGAGCAGTTCGCGGTGAACCGGTCCACCGTGCGCGAGGCGCTGCGGCGCCTCGAGTCGGCGGGACTCGTCGGGCGGACGGCGGGAGCCAAGCGGCTGCTGGTGACGCGGCCGGATCGCGACGACACGGCGACGACCGTAGGGCGCGCGCTGACGCTTGACGACGTCACATTCATCGAGTTGTGGGAGGCGATGCGGGCCGTGGCGCCGCGGACCGCTGCGCTGGCGGCGGAGCACGGCGAGGCGGAGGGACTCGCGCGGCTGGAGGCGATCATCATGGCGGTGGAGTCGGCGCGCGGGGCCGATGCCGTCGTCGAACGGGTCGTGGAGTTCTTCGGGGCCCTGGCGGAACTGAGCGCGAACCGGGTGCTGATGCTGGCGATGCAGCCCGTCACGCGGCTGCTGGCGCCTTCACTGCGCCGGATGATCGATCGCGTGCCGCAGGGACGGGCGCGGATCCTGGTCGCCCAGCGGTGCATCGTCGAGGCGATGCGCTCCGGCAAGCCGGCCGAGGCCGAGTCGTGGATGAACCGGCACGTTCAGGATTTCCGTCGCGGCTACGAACTGGCCGGCATCGCGCTGGATACCCGGGTGTAGGTCCGCTGCCTTCAAGCTAACGATTGCGGCCGTACTGCTCGTGACTGGACACCCACTCCTCCGCGACGACCGCGGAGCCGAGTGAGATCTCGCCGCAGAGCACAGTCGCAGCGACGATCTCCGCCAACTTCCGCACCTTCCCGGTCCCGTCGCAGCCGAGCATTCGCAGGCACTCGCGCTGGGTCGCCAGGCCGGTGCCGCCGCCGTGCGTCGCGACGATCAGCGCCGGGAGAGTAATGGAAAAGTAGTAGTCCCCCGCCGGGGTCACCTCCGCGTGCACGAGCGCGGCGGACGATTCCGCGACGTTCGCTGCGTCCTGCCCGGTCGCGATGAAGATCGCCGCGATCGCGTTGGCCGAGTGCGCGCCGTTGTTGTTGGTCCCGGACAGCATTGCGCCAAGATTGCTGACGAGCCGCGCGCGGAACAGCGCCGCCGGATCCGTGTGCATGACGTCTCGAATCAGCTCCGCCGGCATCGTCGCCTCGGCCACGACCCGCTTGCCGCGGGTCCGCAGCATGTTGATGCGCGAACTCTTCTTGTCGGTCGCGAAATTCGCCTCGAGGAAATAGTGCTCGAGCGGTCCGGGGTAATGGGCGCGGATCCAGTCGCACGCGGCCTTGGTCGCCCTGCCGACCATGTTCTGGCCGGCCGCGTCACCCGTCGTGTAGTTGAAGCGCAGGTAACGGAACCGGGCGGCCGAGTACTGCTCGATGTCGCGCAGTTTGCCCGAGCGCGTCGTGGTCTCGGCGTGGGCCTTGATCTCGTCGAAGTGCTCCGTGACCCAAGCGCCGAACTCGCGCGCCTGGCGCGCGTTCTCGAAGATGAATGCAGGGGCCCGCTGCATCGCATCGTCCACGATCGTCGTCGTGACACCGCCCGCTGCGCGCAGCAACTTCATGCCGCGGTTGTAGCTCGCGACCAACGTACCCTCGGTGGTGGCGAGGGGAACGAAGAACTCGCCCTTGGCGTGCTCGCCATTGACCAGCAGCGGACCCGCGATGCCGATCGGCACCTGCGCGACGCCGGTGAAGTGCTCGATGTTGCCGGGCAGCGTGCCCGGGTCGAACGAGTAATGCCCGACGTGCTCGAGCGGCACGCCGCTGGTGGCCTGCACGAACTTGCGGCGGGCATCGGCGGCCGGCTCGCTGTAGTCGTCGTCCTTCGAGCGCGGGATTTTTTTCATCGGGTGACGCGGTGTCAGGCTTGCAGGATGCATGAGGTTGGATCCAGGTCGGCGCCATCATGCACAACTTGCAAACCTGACACCAACAGGCCCCAGCCGGGCCGGGATCCCTTACACTGCGCCCGGAATCGAACGGACGCCTTCCACCGGCCCCGGTGGCGAAACTGGTAGACGCTTCGGACTTAAAATCCGCTGGCCGCAAGGCCGTGCCGGTTCGAATCCGGCCCGGGGCACCAGGCGCTGTATGCGGACGATGTGTTGGATGCATCTGCGCCCACCGAACTGTGAGCCAGTTCCACGCGCACTGGGGTTCGTCCGTGGGACACTGCAAGCGCAGTTTAAGCAATGGCAAACCCGTCGCAAGGCGGGGACGCAAAGCCTCCGGTCCTCGGGCGCGAGTCGCTCACGGGATAGCGGGGTTGCCCGGCAGCTAGCGTCGACTTTCCCTGCGCTGAGCCGCTGCAACCCATCTACTCCCGCGCCCCGCCCCCGGCCCGCCCACATTGGCGTCGCAGGAGCCGCGGAATATGTTCGAGAAAATTGCAGTTGGCAACCAACCGACGACGGGGCTGGGAATCGCCGCTCTCATTTGCGCACTCACGCTGCCTTTGGCCGGTTGCTTCGACGGCAATAAACCAGCGACGCCAAACTCCGGCGGCACCGCCGGCGAAGTTGCGCCGCCCCCGGCGCCGACGCCCACTCCGACGAACAGCGCACCGACGATCTCCGGCACGCCGGCGACCGGCGTGACGAGCGGTCAGGCCTATTCGTTCCAGCCGATGGCGGCGGACCCGGACGGGCAGACGCTGGCGTTCGGCATCGCCAACAAGCCGAGCTGGGCCTCGTTCAGTACGACCACCGGTCGCCTCTCGGGCACACCGGCCGCGGCCAACGCAGGCACCTTCGCGAACATCGTGATCTCGGCGTCGGACGGTACGGCCACGGCGACACTGCCCGAATTCAGCATCGTTGTGTCGGCGCCGTCCATCGGCTCGGCTACCCTCAGCTGGATCGCGCCGACGCAGAACACGGACGGCACCGCGCTCACCAATCTGGCGGGCTACAAGGTGCGCTACGGCAGCTCGGCCACCACGCCCGACCTGCTCGTGGAAATCCCGAGCCCGGCGATTACCAGCGCCACGATCGAGGGGCTGACTTCCGGGACCTGGTATTTCACCATGATTTCGTACACGAACACGGGCGTCGAGAGCGCCCCGACGAGTGCCGTGTCGAAAACGATCTCCTGAACGCGCACGCCGATCGACACGCGGCGCGGCTTCGAGGTTGAGCCACTTGGGGGTATCAACGGCAGGCACGCCAACCGAAAGAGGACTCCGACGATGCGCGGTGCACCGCGACCCCGCAGCGATGACGGGGGGCTTGTCGCAGTGCTGAATCTCGCCAACGGTGGTGGTGCTTGGTCTTCCGCCGGGGAACCGTAGCGACGGATCAAGCACAGCGCGTCTCGTTGGCTGTCGTCGGACGGTGCCGGGTCAGGCCCGATCGCGGGCTGAAAACACGATGTGGAGGCTAGGGTCGGAATCGAACCGGCGTACACGGCTTTGCAGGCCGCTGCATGACCACTCTGCCACCTAGCCCCAAATTGCGGTGACTATAAACGCGTAACCCCGGATTGCCCGGGGTTACGACACAAAATGGAGCGGGTAACGAGGCTCGAACTCGTGACCTCGACCTTGGCAAGGTCGCGCTCTACCAACTGAGCTACACCCGCTTGGGCTCACGAAGCAACCTTCGCGAGCCCTTAATTTTGGCGTCCGGATCCCTGCCTGTCAAGGGACGTTGCTGCGGCGCAACTCAGGCCAGGCCGCCTGGAGGTAGGCCACCATCGACCAGAGCGTCAGCGCCGCGGCGATCACCAGCAGCACGACGCCGATCTCGTACATCGGCAGCCCGAACACGTCCTGGCGGAACATCATCAGGCTCAGGCCCGTCATCTGCACGATGGTCTTCATCTTTGCGGTCCCTGACACCGCAACTTTGGCGCGAGCGCCGACGTGCGCCATCCACTCGCGGAGCGCGGACACCGTGATCTCTCGCCCGATGATCACGGCTGCCGTGATGACGATGAACGGCCGCGTGTCGTGCCCGACCAGCAGCACCAGCGCGACGGCGACGATCAGCTTGTCGGCGACGGGATCGAGGAACGCGCCGAGCGGCGTGGTGATGCCCATGCGTCGCGCGAGGTATCCGTCGAACGCGTCCGTGATCGCGGCGGCGATGAATACCGCCGCCGCGAGCGGATGCGCCCAGGGATGCGTCCAGTAGAACAGCAGCACCAGCAGCGGCACGGAGACGATCCGCGCGAGCGTCAGGACATTCGGCAAGGCGTTGAGATTCACGGCGACTCAGGCCCCGGGATTCATTCGTTCGAAGACCTGCTCGGCGAGTTGTCGGCTGATTCCGTGCACTTTCGCAAGGTCCTCGACCGATGCCTGCCGAACACCTTGCAGTCCGCCGAACGCCTTCAGCAGTTCGCGGCGCCGCTTGGGCCCGAGGCCGGGGATTTCTTCCAGCAGCGATTCACGCCGCGCCCGGTCCCTC
>Ga0315287_10003323_pt1 | contig 15494 bp, 13 predicted proteins | sample YL17G11_0_MG_FD_205037 | JGI IMG/M metagenome (GOLD analysis project Ga0315287, IMG submission 205037) | Sediment microbial communities from Yellowstone Lake, YNP, Wyoming, USA - YL17G11_0 | ecosystem: Environmental > Aquatic > Freshwater > Lake > Sediment | place: USA: Wyoming | collected... | reverse complement strand
TCGCCAGGATGTCACCCGTTTCGACATCCAAGACCACTGCCGCCATGCCCGGACCGCAGTAACCGGCATGGGGGTAGTTGCGCAGGTATTCCTCAAGGGTCTCCTGAAGCTCGATGTCGATCGTCAGGTGCACGTCTTGACCGAGCCGGCTGGCGATCCTACGGCTCACCGTACCGTCCACGTCATACACGACCTTGCCGCGCCTTCCCCGAAGGACCGCCTCGCACACATACTCCACTCCATCTTCCCTGCCGCAGACCTCCCCATCGAGATAGCGGGCGTACGGATCTGTGGCGAATAGTTCCCGGTCCTGTTCCTGGCTGGCCTCGCCTACCCACCCGATCGTCTGTGCAGCGGCGGTCTTGTACGGGTAGACCCGGACCGGGTCAGGCACGATGGCGATTCCGTCGACGTCCATGAACTCGAGTTGGGCGACGAGCACATCGCTGTCGGTCTTGAGTTCGACCAAGGGCCAACTACCGTGCATCTCGGCTATATCCACGTCCGCTGCGAGGATCAGCCGGCGGTTGGGGTCAGGGACGTTCCGTTCAAAGTCAGCCAGCGCATCGGAGGACTTGACCGAGAGCATATCCGCTGCGTGTTGCCTGAAAAAATCCGACTGGGTGCAGTGGTTGCGCCAGGCCTGAAAGGCCCGCTGGTCCCAGATCCGATCGTTGTATCGCTGAATGGTCTGTTCGATGACCTCGCACGGATCGCCAAACCGCGAGCACTTGCCGATGACCTCGCGTAGGACCGCCAGGTTGGCGTCTATGGCCTGATTGACCTCGGCGATGGCCTTGTCCGCATGGGTCTTCTTGAGGGCCTGCATACGTTTGGCCTTCTGGATGCGGCCGTCCAGATAGCGGCTCAGGTCATAGCGGATCCGCACCTTGAAGATCGGTTCGTCATAAGCCACGACCCGACCAAGCCGGTCCAGGATCTTGCCTCGCACGGTCTTGAGCGGTTGGCTGCGACCCCGCTGATCTTTGAGTTGGGAGATCCTGTCTTGAAGGGCTGGGTTCGCCCCAAGTTGCAGATAGGCAAGCCGTGCCACGATCACCATCAGCCCAATGAGGCTGCTGACCGCAAATATCCTGACGCGTGCGCTGTACATGAGTATGCCAAGGCCTCCGTGACGTCCTTTCGCGGATGCCCCGCTGTCCCCATTATAGAGTTTCTACCGGTTTTGGCGAGGGAACTATCGCAGGCCCAGGCGATAACGCTTATCCTGGAGTTGCATCAACCACTCAAGGGGGATGAAGACCATGGGCCCCAGGACCGCAGAATACAAGGGTCCAAGCAAGACGTGGCTCAGAATGTCCTCCGGCACTGGTACGCCCTTGGCCTGGGACAGGACGCGGCTGAGGCCGGATGAAATCGCTCCGGCGGCCAGGATCACGATGGCTTGGTAAGGGACCTTACGAATCTGGATGTACCGTCTGACAGTCGAGAGCACCGTTCCACAGAGGCCGAAGCTGATCATCTGCGGTCCGACCGTCCAGCCAATTAGATCACACGCCAGTCCGACTACAAAGGACGTGACCACCGCGTCAGCAGGGAGCCCATACACGGCGAAATAGACCATCACGGCCAACAGGAGGTTCGGTCGGACGTCCCTTGATGTGACCGCCATCGCGTCGCCAAGGCTGGCCTGCAGGACCATAGTCGCCAGGATCAGGATGGCAAAGCGTATCCAATGCATTGAATGCATCCTCCGCCAGGATTTTGCTGGCTGGCTTCATTGCCAAGGACCCGCGAAGAAATAACTGACCCATCTTCCATCTCATCTTCAGGCCATCTTGGGCCGCTCCTCAATCGCGAAATCCTCAACGTAGCAGAACTACGCCTCCGGTTTCGCTCAATCGATCGCGACCCAATCTGACCCGAATCTGAGCGGCAAATGTATCACTTATTTCTTCGCGGGTCCTTATAACCCCTCCTACGGCGATCCCGACACGATCACCCAGACCATGCCTATATGGTCCAGGTCGCATTTAGGTTGGACCCTTATCTCCCAAAGCACGGGCTCCTGATCGTCAACGCCGCACTGGACTACAGTGCCCACCACCATCGGAGCATCCAGCAGACCAGGGATTTTCTGGGCATAGACGGTCTCGCCGACCTTGGCAGGGCACGGGGGTCTGACCCTTATCTCCATAAAGCCGTCCCCACGTCCGCACAGGATGCCCTGAACGTTGGATGGCTGTACGCTGACGGGCAGCTTGTAGGTGCCGCTGGTGACCAGCTCTACTTTGGCAGTGTGGGTTCCCAATCCCGTGATTGTCCCAATGATCGCATTATCGGCCAGGACAAGGTGCCCCTTGGTCAGGTCGTCCACCGTACCGCGATTGATAAGCAGATGCTGGGGATCAGTTCGCGTCACTGCATCGGCCGGCAGGAAGGCCATCCGCTCCCAGGCCTTGACCTGACGGAACCCAGCCAGTTGACCGATCTGTTGTTGCTGTTGTAACAGCGTAGCCTCGATTGTATCGATGTGATTCTGCAATTGCTGGTTCTGCTTGACCACCGTCTGGTAGTCTCTCCGGGCGACCATCCCACCGGTAGAGGCGACGGTCTGCGCCGCAAGTGCAATCGTACGACCGGATCGGATCGGGAGGCGAAACAGATCCAGGAAGGCGAACTGAAGCATGCTGGTCATGGTGTGCGGGATCAATAAGAGAATGCCTCCGGCCAGCATGAACCACGTCAGCAACACACGTCTGGGCATTTGTGTATGTCGTCTGGCCATGGGCTATGGAAGAACCCTCGGGCAACCGTATCTTCACGTTCGCAGTAGAGGAGCTGCCTGTCCGGAGAGACACCCAAGGCTACTCCCACCCTCGTTCGTTGTGTTCCATCGTGTCCTTCCAGCTCTCCAGGTTTTCCAGGTAGACGTATGTGCCGCGGGCCACACAACTGAGTGGATCTTCCACTGGATGGACCGTCAACCCGGTGGCATTGGCCAGGACTCGATCCATCCCTCGCAACAGCGACCCGCCGCCGCAGATATGGATGCCGTTATCGATGAGGTCGGCGGCCAACTCCGGTTCGGCCCTCTCGAGGGTCCCGGTGACGGTATCGATTATAGATGCGATGGGTTCGCGCAGGGCCTCGCGGATCTCCTCACTGGTGATGACGATCTTGCGCGGCAGGCCCGAGATGGTGTCCCGGCCGGCGATCTCCATGGTCAGCTCTTCCTCCAAGGGCGAGGCCGAACCGATCTGGATCTTGATTCTCTCCGCACGAGGCTCGCCGATCAACAGATTGTAGGTCCGTTTGAGGTGATTGACGATCGCCTCATCCATGTCGTCGCCGCCGGTGCGGATGGAGTCGGCGGTGGCCAGGTCAGCCAGACTCATGATCGCCACCTCCGTGGTGCCTCCCCCGATATCGACGATCATGGAGGCCGTAGGTTCGGTTATGGGCAGTCCAGCCCCGATACCGGCGGCCATGGGTTCGTCAACCAGATATACCTTGCGGGCGCCGGCCCGCTCTGCGCTATCGATCACCGCCCTGCGCTCAACGGCCGTGATGCCGCTGGGTACCGCAATGACCACTCGAGGTCTGACCAGACCCCCCCGGCCATGGACCTTGCGGATGAAGTAACTGAGCATCGCCTCGGTAATCTCGAAGTCGCTGATGACTCCGTCCTTGAGGGGCCGGACTGCCGTGATTGAGCCTGGGGTCTTGCCCAACATCTCCCTGGCCACCAGGCCCACGGCCTGGCCATTATTGAGGACGACGTTCGTGCCCTTGCGGACGGCCACTACAGAAGGCTCGTTGAGGATAATCCCCTTGTCGCGGACACAAACCAGGGTGTTGCAGGTACCCAGATCGATACCCATATCCATGCTGAACCAGCCTAGGATTGTGTCCAGTATCACGGTCCGACTCCTTTCGCGCATTGAGCGGCTTTAGCCGTAATTATAGGGAACTCCATGCCGCCGTCAACCGTGTAGGAAGGTTTACAGCCTTGTTATTGAGGTATGGAAAAGAGGGTCCCGTACTGCGAAAGGCACTTGAATGCGAGGAAAGCCGCGGTAGCGACCAGCATACCCAGGCTTATACCTAGAAAGGCCGTATACACATTACTGCCTGTCAACGCCTTGCGAGTCCCGGTTGGAGCCGTTGGATTCATTGTGCCGCTACCCGATCGTCAGTGTAATCCTTAATATTAGTACTGAAACCTAGAGATTGGTGGCTACCACGTCGCCGGCCTTGGGCGTCTGTTGGACCAGATCAAGGATGCCAACGGCCTTCTGTGCCTCCACCTCCAACACCAAGATATTGCAGATGAACTGGTCACCACGGGTGACGTAGAACTTCATCTCCTGCCTGACCCCGTCAGCAGAGCCGATAGAGATCTCAGCCAGGGAATTCTCCATATCGATACGGGTGATAACACCCTTGAGGCCGAGGTCCCTGGCCAAGGGCCTTGCTGGCTGCACAACCGGCTTTGGCCCGGTCGGAGCAGGCGGCACAACTGCCTTGCCGTATTGGCGGAGCAGTTGCTCCAGCTTTCCCTGCAAGTCGGTCTTTTCCTCTATCAGACGCCTGATTTGCTCGGTTTGGGCCGTAATAATGGCCATCTTTTCAACGATGCTATCGTTGATCTCCTTCAATTCGCCGTCTTTCTTGACCTGCTCCGTCCGAATGGCATCAAGCTGCTCCTTGGCCTTCTGGTACAGTTCAGTCTGCTGTTTGGCTAGGGTGTTGGCCGTCTGAATGATGGCGTCCTTGGCGGTGAGATCGTTGCCAATCTGTGCCCTCGTACGCTCAGACATGGCTAGGTCGTTGGTCAGTCTGGAAATGGTGTCATTCAGCTCTGCGATTTTCTTGTTCAATCCGGCGAATTCCTGGTCCTTAGCAGCCTTGAACTGCTCGAAGTCCTGCTGGGTGGCCTCTTTCTGTTGGTTGGCTTTACTGGCTCTGGACCGCTCTTCCTCATACATCCGCTTATAGTTGTCCGCTGTAGCCACATAGGTTACCACCAAGCCGCACAGGACAAGTGCCACTACGACCTGCAACACGATTAGGACCTTAGTAAGCGTGCTCAAACTGGGCTCCTTTCGCTCCTACCTTGCACTCGTGCGACCCGCAAACACCCTCCGTCAATATAGACGGTACACACTCAGTCGGTGAGGCATTGACGAAAACCCCATAACGGCAGAGATGATGTATGAGCCTCCATACCTATCCTGCCTACACACAACATAATTCTACGGGATAACTTTTCCCAGGTCAAGTCATTTCTTGCAAATGCCCAGGCACAATGCTACAGACAGGTCCTATAAAACTTGTAGCCTATCTGGGGGAGTTTCTTCCTCCCTGCATGAAAACAGCCTTGGCTGCTGCCAACTGGACGAACCTCGACCTATCGTCGAGCAGACGCGGAAGCCATCTGACAAGCGGCTCTGATCCAATCTCGCCTATGGCCATGGTGGCAAGCACCTTAACCCTGGACTGTTCACTGTTCTCTCGAAGGTCGGAATAGGATGGAAGGTCCTTTCCAAGGAATTCTAGGACCTTGGTCTGGCCTGCTGGATCATGAAGTCTGCCAAGCTGCTCTGCGGCGGCCAGTCGGACCTCAACGACACTGTCGTCCAACATCGTTCTTATTGCATCCCTAGCCTGTTGATTGCCCAAGGCCCCCATGGCCCTTATGCTATCGATCCGGTCGTTCGCATAGGCATTAATCGACTTGGCCAAGACCTTCTGAAAGATACGGGGATCCCCCAGCATGGCAATGGATTGCATGGCCTGTACTAGGACCCGGTCGTCGGAGTCCTTGTCTTGGATCGCCCAATATAGGATGTCCAGGGCCCTGGTGTCACCAATTTTACCCAGGACCAGGGCCGCATTGGCCCTGACAGTTTGGCTGCTGCTGGTGATGGCCTTGAGGGGATAGTCTGCGTATTGGGTAGCACCCAGCCGGAACAATGCATAGGCCGCTGCCAGGCGGACGTTGGGGTCTTCTTTGACTTCATCAAAGATCTGTTGCATGTCGGCCTTGACCATGGCATATCGCAGGTCGCCAATGGCCAGGATGGCGGCAAATCGCACGGGTACGATTGGGTCCCGGTACAGTCTCCGCAACGCAGGCGTAAGCCTGAGTTGTCTTGTGGAGGCCACGACTTCAGACGCGATGGCCCGTATCCTGGGGTCCGGATCGGAAAGGGCCGCGGAGACGATCCGATTGGCCTTCCCAAACATGCCATCCGATCTCAGGGAAGACCCATCGATTTCATTCTGGGCGGATTGCTCACAGCCTGCCATCCAGCATGCGCCCATAAGGAGAACTACAGCCGGTATATGTAGGCCAACTCCGTTACGGATTGGCCTGGGCGACGTCCTGTTCATTGTTTTCGGTTTCCCATGGAACTGCACCCGCGGCCATGACTGCCTAAGTGCTTGGACAATGCCAGGAGAACCCCTGCGGTCAACAAGACCGCACACAAATTGTCCAGCCATCGGCCGTATAGGCTGAAGGCACTTACCCTCTTATCTATCGGCATCCTGTCGCTAAACCATCCAGCCATGCCGGCCCGGTTGAGGGCCTTGACGGGAAATCCAGCACTTGACGCGAGGAAGCCATCGTGAACACGGCCGCAGGAGTCGATCAGGCAACTGATGCCGGTGTTGACGCTTCTCAGTATTGGTAGGCGGTTTTCCACGGCCCGGAATGTGCATACGGCCACGTGCTGGGCCAGCTCCGCGCTGGGTCGAACCTTGAGAGGATGGCCGGAGAACCGCACGAACCACCCGTCGTTGCTGATGTTGACCAGCCAATCGACCCGCTTGCGGCCTTGCTCATCAAGGGCAAAGCGTCGGCCCAACCAGGGGATGGTGTCCTCGTAGCATATGAGCGTGCCGAACCTCGATGCGCCGGCAGCAGCCGTTGCCCGATTCAGGTCCATAGTGAAGACCGTGTATTGTTCGCCCGGATCGAGGGTGTAGTCATAATTGTAGGGCGTACACTTCATCAAGAGATCGTACAACCACCGGAGGTTCTTTAAGGGCAGGTACTCGCCAAACAGGACCAGATGGATCTTGTCGTACCGTTGGGGGTCCTGGGTGCCGTCTGGTCTGTAAAGAAACGCGGAATTGAACCTGTCAAGGCCCCGTTCGTCCTGCCTGATCCGGACGCCGTACGCCCCCACTAATACATAGCTCTTATCCTTGGCGTGGTCTCTCAGGGCCTTGTCGAACTGAGCGCGAGTAGGGTCTTCGTTCAGAAATGGCCACGTCTCATTGTTCAAGACGGCCTGCACCGTGGTCTCAGGCCAGACGATCAATTCGGCCCCAGCCCGAGCACCTGCCTTGCTCATCTGCATCAGATCTGTGAAGATTTCCTCAGATGCCTGGAATGTGCGTTTGACCGACTGCGGGACGTTGGATTGGACCGAGACCACCAGCGGGCCGGGCTCCGTTGATTCGGCCGTTTGAGCAATCCTCCACCGTCCATAGGCCAGTGTCCCGACCACGGCTGCGCCGACCAGGACCGATCTGGCAAGGCTAGCCGTCCGTATGAGTCTGCCTCCCCTGGCCATGATGAAGAGATCGGCGACAAGGCCACTGACCATTGCGATCACGAATGACACGCCTGCTGCGCCGAATAGGTCCGCGATCTGGATCAGAGTTGGGTTCTGGAATTGGCTGTGGCCGAGGAACCGCCAGAAAAAACCTCCCAAAGGAAAGCCTTGGAGTCGTTCGGACCCTACGACAACGACCGCGACTGCGACCGAAAGTGGGACGTTTTTTCTGCGGCCGTACTGCAGGGCTAGGGCCATGACCGGCCAAAGCAGGGCCATGTACAGGCAAAAGGCGATCCAGCCCAAGATCGTGACGGGGACGATCCAGTAGAGGTTCCCAAGCCAATACACAACCCCTATCCCATATGCGGTCAGTCCAAGGTTTCGTTTGGAGATACTCGGGCCACACGCCAGGACAAAGGGGACATACGCCACCCAGGCCAGCGAGGCCCAGCCCAGGGGCGGGTGAATGGCAGTCAAGAGTAGGGCACTGGCGCCCAGCCCAAGGATGGCGAAGGTCATGTGAAGGTTTGGACCTCTCAAAAGAGCTCCTTTGCCCCGGACAGGACCTGTTCGGGATGGTAGTCCTTGGCCGAGTTCATCCGAACGCGAAGCTGATTCGCGACCCATCTCAACAGGTGCGGGTTGTAGGCCAGTTGTTTGGGAGCCACCTTCATGTCCGAGAGCAGTCGCCGCAGACAATCTTATTGAGCAGGTCGTTCATGGCGGACATATTACCTGATCCAGCCGCGAACACAAGGAGCCGCTCCCTGCCTACCGCCTGCCTGTCGGCAGACAGGGCAGGCAGGCCTGCCCTGCGACAGACGTTCCTGAAAGGGTATAACGACCGCGACCTGCCTGACGAACAGACCCACTCGTTAGAACTAAGGCTGCCTGTCCGCCGGATTGGGCTTGGCATTGTCCTCCGGCCTTTGCCGGAGAAGCTGCTCCAGGATGCCCTGCATCTGATTGCCCTCCGGCCGTTGCTGGAGGAGCTGTTCCAGGAGTCTCTGCATCTGTTGCATCTGTTCGTGCAGGCCTTTGACCTGGCCATGGAGATCCTCAACCTGTGCCTGAAGGCCCTGGATGCGATCGGGCATCACAACCCGTCCCATTCGCGCATCGCGTGGAGAAGACGCCTCGGCTTCCGGCCGAAGCGGCTCACCCGGCATACGACGCACGGCACCGGGTGTCACCACTTCTCGCTGCTGCGGGCCGGTAACGTCACGTCTGCCGCGGTCTGCCTGCAGCCGCTCCTGTTCAAATGCCTCCGGCCTGCGCCGGATCTGCTGCATCTCGCGTTCCGTTGCAGCGATCTTCTCCCGGACCTGGTTAAGCGATTCTTGAAGGGCCCCGGCCTCGCTGCCCTCCTTGTCGCCTGACCTCTGCAGTCTGTTTTGGATCTCCTCAGCCAGTCGTCTAAGCTCCTGCAGTCTCGCTGCCTTTTCTGAGGCCTGTCTGGCCATCTGGTCCTCAATGGGCTGGGGCATCCTGGGGTCTCGATCGAGATTGCGGAGCTGTCTTTCAACGATCTGGATCTGCTCCTGCAAGGCCGCACGCTCTGAGCGGAGGATCTGCGTCTCTTCCCCCATTGCCTCCGGATGCTCGGCCAAGGCCTTCTCCGTCTCACGGGCCTGGTCGCGAAGCTGCTCGATCAGCCGTTTGAGCACATTCCTGCGCCCGGCAACCACCAGGTCCTGCCTTTCTTGAACCTGTAATGCCCCTGGCTGCGGGGGTCTTCGTGACTCGGGTCCTGCAGGCCGTGGCTGTGCGAACGCGGCACCTACGGCGATGATCGCTGTGACAGTACCCACTCCAAGCGTCCAAGGCCGTCCAACCCTGGGATTGCCACACTCTTCTTTGACGATCCTGCGAATCCTCTCTTTCATGGTATGTCCCTTTCCAACAATAGCCGGCAACAACGTGATAGGTCTCTGCGGTGATAGGTCCAGGAGCGATTCGGCATAGTTGACCCCTGCCTGCCCGCACGCCAATACCCAATCGTCACACACCTGTTCGCTGAGCCTCAAGAGCCGCGCCCGTGCCCACCACATCAGGGGATGCCACGGGACCGCGCAGACCATGATCTCTGCAAAGAGCGAGCTCAGGTGGTCCAACCTCTTCCAGTGCGCAAATTCGTGACAGAATATGCCTACCCAGTCCTCCGAAGCAGCGTGCTGCTCCGCATCCTTGGGCACGAGCACTACCGGCTCGCTGGTCCAACCCCAGAGTATGGGGCTGGAGACCCGCATACTGGATCTAACATGAACGGAGCAACGGATTCCGAGCCTGGCCTTAGCTGTATCTGCCGCCCTACAAAGAGCTTCATGCTTCAGCTCGTCTGACGTCCGCACCAGAAGCAGACCCAGGATGAAACGGAGCACAATCCGACCCAGAAGCACTGCGGTCGCCACGATCCAGCAGACACCCAACACGGTCTCCCACGGCAGGTGTGTCGCTGTAGGTTCTTGAACTGCCCCCGCAATGGGCGCAGGCTCGGCGACCGTCAAGACCGCAGTGGAATCCATCTCCGGTCCGGGCAGATCACCGGTGACGGCCTCTGCAGGCCCCAGCGTAGTGACCATCTCATGCAGCGGTGCAGGGGCCTGTGAAACAAACAGCCCGAGATCGAGGTGATTGACGAGCAAGGTGAGGCAGGGCAGGATCACGGACATCAACAGGCCCACCACCAGGACCTGATGGGCCCTGGCGGTCCTGTGCCTGAATCGATAGCTGGCCGCCAGGCCGGTACCAATGCACAGGGTGCCCTGGACCAGAAGGAGCACCCCGGGGCTGCTCCCAAAGAGACCCTCGCCGGTCATTTTTGCATCTCCTTTCTCTTGTCGTCGATCATCTTCTTCAGTTCACGCAGATCGTCCTGGCTCAGGTCGCTCTGCCGGATGAGATGCTGAAACAGGACCACCGCATCGCCGTTGAACGCGCGATTAAGGAACTGTTGGACCGATCCGGCCCCAGCCTCGTCTCGGTTTCGCGTGGGCACATACACGTAGCGGTTGCCTTCCTGGCGGTGGTCAAGCCATCCGGCCTTCTCGAGCTTCTGCATGACGGTCAGCACCGTAGTGTAAGCGAGCTGCCGCTTGCGTTCCAGGTGGAGGCGTACGTCACGTACGCTGGCCTCGCCCAATTGCCAGACCACCTCCATCGCTGCCCGTTGAAGCTCACCCAGGCTGTCGAGTGAATGCCGGCTCATTCCATCTATCTCCTAACAGACGGACTTGTTTGATGCCTACGATAGGCTAGAGTACTACATACAATAGTATACGTCAATAAGAATCTGTAAAAAAATAATATACTAACCAGGCCCTCTCGGTTGTTGTATAGGCGACAATCGGTTGTCCTGGAACAAGGAGACCTTCAATGTTGGATGATAAACTCTTGATATGGCAGTTCAATAGGGGCCGAGTAGAGGCCCTGCACCGGATCTATGAAAAGTACAAACACGATCTGGTAACCCTGGCGGCGTCTCTGCTTACGGATCTGGCCCTGGCTGAGGATGTGGTCCACGATGTGTTCATCGGATTCATCCGATCCTCCGGCCGGTTCCAATTGACCGGCAGTCTCAAGGGCTACCTTTCTACATGTGTGGCGAATGCCGCGCGCAACTGCAACAAGGCAGAGTGGCGACGTCGTCATGGGGCGATTGATGAAGCAGAACCGCCCGTCTCTGTGGCCGACAATCCAATATCGCAGGTTGTGTTGGATGAGGAGTTCGGTCGCCTTTCACGGGCCCTGGATCAATTGCCGTACGAGCAGCGGGAGGTCCTGGTCCTGCGGGTCTATGCCGGCATGACGTTTGCCGCGATCGCGGCCCAGCAGAATGTATCCATCTATACCGCGCAGGGGCGTTACCGTTACGCCCTGGACAAGATGCGGTCCCTGTTCATGAGATCGGAACTCAAAACAGTGAAACTGTTCCCTGGGATTCCTGCCTAAGATCAAGAGAGGTGACACCATGAGACCTGATAAGAACATAATCGACTATATGAAGTCCGTAAGAATCAAGGCCAATGCCAGGCTGGATAGCCGCGTTCACAGCGGGATCGACCGGGCCCTGGCCGAATCCCAACAGACCATAAAGGTTCACATGGAACCGAATCGAAGGAGAATTTTTATGAAGAATCCCATTAGGAAAATCGCTGCAGCCGCCATGGTGGCCATAACCTCTACGGCCGGTATCCTGTTCATGCTGGGCGGTAAACCCGCCTTTGCCAAGGTAATCCAGCCCATCCTGCACGCACGCACCGTGGTCTTCGACTTCTTTGTCGGGGACGAGGCCGCCAGCGCGGTGATGCACGACGAGGTTGTGGGGTCCCGCATCCGGCGGACCTTCTCCAACATGCCCACGGTCCTGGTCCTTGACCTGGACAAGGGCCGGATGCTCACCCTCGACCCTCCAAGCAAGACCGCGGTCTACATGGACATCCAGGGACCGCTCGTTGAAGGTACGCGGAGCATCATGAAGCTGGTCCAGGACATCGTCAAGGAGATCGAGGATAATCCCGGCCAGGTGCAGGATCTGGGGCGGCGGGAGATGAACGGTCGCATCGCGGTCGGCTACCAGGTCAAAGGCTATGGCACCAAGCTCCATATCTGGGCCGACGTGGCAACGGCCACCCCTGTCCGGATCGAGCTGTACGGATCGCAGTCCGTCACGGTCCTCAAGAACATCGAGTTCGACGTGCCCATGGACGAGTCCCTGGTCAGCATGGATGTGCCGGCCGGATATGCAGAGCAGAAGGCCGAGCTGAGTATGGGCAACCTCACGGAACAGGATTTCGTGGAGAGTCTCCGTGTCTGGGCCCAGTTGATCAACGGCGGAGCCTTCCCTGACACAGTCAGTGTGGAGGTGGCCATGCAGCAGATGCCGGTGCTTGGGGCGAAGATCGGCCAAATGAATCTCTCGGCCGAGGAAGGGACAAAGACGGGTGTCGCCTTTGGAAAGGGATTGGGCTTCCTGCAGATGCTGGACTACCAGGGCGAGTGGCACTACGCCGGCAAGGGTGTGACATTCGGCGACGCCAAGACCGCGGTCTTCTGGTATCGCAAGGGCGATGCCAAGACCTATCGCGTCATCTACGGCGACCTTCACGTGGAGGACGTGGAACTGGATCGTATGCCGAAATAGGCTGCGGCCTCGGGAATTCTGAAGGCAAGGGTAACGGCGAGATAGGACCCGCCGTAGGCCGCCAACACAACGGCGGCCATTCCTATTGGATGCCAGCCGATCACCAACATCTTGACCGTCCACGCCGCGGCAGCCCCGATGAGGGCTGCGATCCAGAGCCGCAGGAGCAATGAGATCGGCAGGGCTGTACGGCCGATCCGCTGGATGATCGCGCGCCGCAGCAGGACGTACTCGACGATGCCGGCCAGGGCAGAGGTGAGGGTCAGGCCCGCAATTCCCCAACGCCTCTCGATACCCAGCAGTCCGGGCAGATACATGGCCGCGCTATACCCCAGTGTGGTTGCCAGAAATACACGCACCAGGGAGAACCTCAGAGGGGTTCGGGTGTTGCCTTGGGCATAAAAGGCAGAGGCGTATAGTCGCCCCAGGGTCGATGCCGGCAGGCCAAGGCTTGCCCCTGCCAGGATGGCCCAGACATAGGTGCCGTCTGCTGCAGTGAAGCGTCCCGACCTATAGATAGCGGCTACCACCACGTCGCCCAGGGCCGCAAAGGCCACGACCGACGGGACGATGAGAAATGCAATCCTACGCAACCCCGAGTCGAGTCTGGCCCTAAGGCCGGCTGCGACTTCCTCGGTGGTGCCCAGGGCACTCGACAGGGCCGGCAGTTCCGCGGCAGATACCGACATCCCGAATAGACTTACTGGCAGCAGATACAAGGTCTGGGCATAACCCAGGGCGGCCACTGCCCCGGTAGGCAGCAGGCTGGCGATCATGGAATCCACGTAGGCGCTGATCTGCACCACGCCGCGGCTGAAGAACACAGGCACGAAGTTCCTCAAGACCGGCCTGACCTCGGCGAGCCTTGGCTTCAGGGAGAATCCGATCGGACCGGCCAATCTGAAGACCACCGGCAGTTGGACTCCCAATTGCAGGAGACTGCCCAGTACCGACCCCCAGGCGGCGATGCCCGCCAGCGCGGATTGTTCGCGAATCACGCCGAAGCCAAGCAGGGCGGCGATGATGGCGGCGTTCCAGATCACCGGGGCCGCATAGGAGAGGAAGAAGCGGCGGTGGCTGTTCAGGATTCCCAGGCACCAGGCAGACAAGACCAATAGACCAGCGCCGGGGAAGAAGATCCGAACCAACCGGATGGTCAGGTCGCGCTTGTCACCTTCAAAGCCTGGGGCGATCAGATCGATCAGCAGGGGGGTGATCCCAATGCCGATCACGACCAATACCGACATCAACAGGCCGAGCAGGGCGGCGATGACACCCGCGACTTCTGCGGCTTCCTTCTCCTTGCGCCGGGCCAACAGCCCTGCATAGACCGGGATGAAGGAGGCGGACAAGACCCCTTCGCCGAATAGGTTCTGTAGGAAGTTGGGTATGCGGAAGGCCGCGCGAAAGGCGTCCGCAGCAGCGGAGTTGCCGAAGTAGTGGGCAAACACGCGGTCCCGGATCAGCCCCACCACACGGCTCAAGAGGATCCCAGCTCCCACCAGAAAGGCGGAACGCCCTGCGCTGGTCACAGAATGCCGTGTGTTCCCTACTGCGGCCATAGTCCTGCCGGTTTAAGGCGAGTCCATTCAACGAGATTCATAATCCCATTGTAGGGACCCATGCAAGACTTGTCCACCTGGAGGCCGGGACGCCTTGTCTGTTGACAGGCTCCTGAAGGCCTGATACCGTTCATCCCGCGAACGAGTGGTGGCTTATCCATCGGGTCGCACACAGGCAGGGAGTCAAGGCATGGCGATGGCGGCGATGAACGTAGTGGGCAGTAAAGGGGGCGTGAGGGGCAGTACTCCTACCTCTACCCAGTCGAAGCTGCTTGACTGAGGTGGTCTACACCCATGTATTGAATCATTGTTAGGTGGCAAGAATCACATGAGCAATCCCACGACAAACGAACCAGAAGTCACCCACGAGGATGAGCCGGTTTATTTTTGCTTCAGCGCATCGTTGCGTATCTTCGGCGACGGCTTGGATATTGATGAGATTTCACGGACTCTCGGACTCACTCCGACGCACTCGCATCGGAAGGGAGCGAGGCGGGGTTCTCGTTCCGTACCGTGGCCGCACGACATGTGGTCGTATGAGCCGGCAGTTGACGAGGCGCGACCGCTCCATGAGCACATTATGGCGCTTTGGGACGCAGTTCGGCCTCACATTCCATATCTGCGGGACCTCAAGCGGAAGTTTCATGTGGATGTTTTCTGCGGCTACCGCAGTAATAGTGGCACAGCAGGTTTCGAGGTTGATCACCGTTGCCTTGGACTATTTGCCGAGCTTGAGGTTCCGTTCGGAGTTTCTGTGATCGTTGCATGAGTTCTATGATGCCAAAATGAACAAGACTTCGCAGCGGACCGACAGGTCCGTCTGCAAGTCGTGGTTGAACCGAGCCGAATTAAGGAATAGGAAATGAAAACTAACTCTGCGTGTCTTTTGGCAGTAGTGCTGTCCCTTGCTGCCAGTCACGTGGCTGCCGCAGATTGGCGTGTGTGGACCGTGACGGAAACCAGGCACGTGCTGCGCAGTGAGCTACCTGGCAGCGGGCTGGCTGTCAAGGTCGGCGCTGCACGGAACGAATGGGTAGGCTTCCAGATCCTCCTTCGCTCGGATGAGCCGGTCAATGCCGTACGCGTAAAGGCCGATGAACTGCGCGGGCAGGGAGCAGCGGTGTTGCATACGTCGGAGAGCTGGCTCTTTCGTCAGCTTCAGCTTTATATCGAGGTCGGCACCTATCGAAACGACGCGCATAGGCCGGATTGGTATCCCGACCCATTGATCCCTTTTCAGCATCCGCTGCCCGG
>Ga0315287_10003322_pt1 | contig 15494 bp, 17 predicted proteins | sample YL17G11_0_MG_FD_205037 | JGI IMG/M metagenome (GOLD analysis project Ga0315287, IMG submission 205037) | Sediment microbial communities from Yellowstone Lake, YNP, Wyoming, USA - YL17G11_0 | ecosystem: Environmental > Aquatic > Freshwater > Lake > Sediment | place: USA: Wyoming | collected... | reverse complement strand
AGATGGTCGTCTATGTCGACATGACGGGCGTCAAGGTTGGCCAGCCCGTCGCGATCGAGCTCAGTTCGGGCGCCACCAAGACGGTCGTTAACGGCAAGGCCGCGACCGATGAGATGAGCGGCTTCATATTTGCAAAGGCCGAGAAATTTCCCATCAAGCCGGTGATCGATCTCTTTGCCAGCAAGGGCATCGTGACGGTAAAGACGGGTCCGGTCGTCACGAAGCTGCCGGACACGGGGAGAGGGCCGGAAATCGCCAGCTTCGCCAAGGCCTGCAAACTGAACTAGGGCTTAGCGATAAACGCCGGAAGGAGCGCGACGCCCTCCCCGATGTGCTAACGTCGCGGCTAGTCAACATTCCCCTCAAACAACGAGGCGCTTCCGCATGTTCAGGCTCTCGGCGCGCGCCGCACTTGCTTCCATGGCTCTCCTCACAATGACGGCGCTTGTAGCGCAGGCCGACGACAGATCGGTCTGGACGGGAAAGGCCAATGGCGGCCTGGCGACGCTGAGCTACGGCTCGATCGACATGACCAAGAGCCCGGCATTCCTTCTCTCCTGCTTCAATGGCATGGGCATTGCGGTGCTCGATATTCGCGAGGCCGTCTCCGGCGTGGAGCCAGGTAAGCCCTTGACCGTTCAGCTTTCGGCTGGAACTCAGACTGTCGAAATCAAAGCAGAGGCGGCGCGCGACGGGACGGATAAATCCACCTACGCGGAAGCGAGCGAGGTTCAGGTGAAGCCGATCCTCACCGTGTTGGGCGAGGCCGGACCTGTGACTTTGAAGATCGGCGAGGCGAGTGCGAGTTTCTCCGATCTCGGGCGGAGCGACGCCTTGAAGACTTTCAGCGAGCAATGCTCGATCGATTGACGCAGTGGCTAATCCAGTCGCCGCTTTCGATCACGCGCCGGATGGGTGGCGGGGCACCAAGCGAGTAAGCCTCAAGCCTGAGCGAGGAGCCGTCGTCGAACAGCACGTCGATCTCGATGCGTGAGAGCGGCGATCCCGGCTCTTCCGTTCCCTCAAAATGGTCCAACTCGCGCAACAGGCGGCCGTCGCGGGGCAGCTCGAAAATTTCGCCGATGACGCGGCTCTTATGCTCAGTGCCGAACATTGCGGCAGGATAGCGCCCGAGATCGTAGAGGATGCCCGGGGCAGAACCTCTACCAAGCAGGCGCCCCTGGCTCCGCAATTTCACCGCCAAGGGATGCGGGCTTTCCGATCGCAGGCTGCCATAGACGAAGAGATGTAAGGTGCCGGGCACGCTCAATCCGGCAGCTGGATGCAGCCGTCCTCGTCCAACGGCCAAAACGGATTGAAGGCGACTTCCCAGACATGGCCGTCGGCATCGGCGAAATAGCCGTCATAGCCGCCCCAGAACGTTTTTGCCGCAGACTTCAAAATGCGGGCTCCTGCCTCCTCCGCGCGCGCCATCATGGCGTCGACCTCGGCTTCGCTGGCGACATTCTGCGCGAGCGTCATGCCGCCATTGCCAGTCCAGAGCTCGCCGGCCTGCCCATCCTCCTTCAGCGACTCCCTGCCGAACAGGGCAAGCACCACGGACCCGGCCCGGAAAAAGCTGATAGGCGGCTGGCTTGCCTGTTTCGAGCGGACGAAGCCGAGCCGCTCGTAGAAGGACGTCGCCTTTGCGATGTCGGCCACACCAAGGGTGATGAGACTGATATGGGGCGGCATGGCGTCACCCCTCGATCTTGGAGAAGTCGGCGACGGTCAAGGTGGTGGCGCGGATGCGGTTCAAGAGCCGCAAGCGATTGGCGCGGAGCTTGGCGTCATCGGTGTTGACGGTGACATGATCGAAGAATTCATCGACGGGTTTGCGGAGCTTGGCCATGGCAGCCATCGCGGCCTCGAAATCTTCTTTGTCAATCGCTTCGGCCGCGGCGCGCTCAACCTCGTCGACGGCCTGGGCCAGCGCCTTCTCCTCTTTCAGATCGAAGAGGTTGGCGTCAGGCGGCTGATCGTAGGTCTTGCCGTCCTTCTTCTCCTCGATGCGGAGGATGTTGATGGCGCGCTTGGTGCCGGTGAGGAGGTGCTCGCCGTCCTCGGTGTCGAGAAATTTTCCCAGCGCGTTGACGCGGGCAACGATCATTAAGAGATCGTCTTGCCCGGGAAGCGAGAACACGGCGTCGATCAGATCGTGCCGCGCGCCCTGATCGCGGAGATGCACTTTGAGTCGGTCGGCGAAGAAAGCGAGAAGATTGTGTGCAACGTCACCACTTGCTCCGTCATCACCGGGCTTGTCCCGGTGATCCACGTTTTTCCTTTTCGTGAAATCGTGGATGGCCGGGTCAAGCCCGGCCATGACGTGGTGGAAATTTAGGTGCTTCAACAACGAAAGCCGGATGCCATTCTCCAGCACTATGCGGATGACACCGAGCGCGGCGCGGCGAAGTGCGTAAGGATCCTTGCTCCCGGTCGGCTTCTCGTCAATCGCCCAGAAGCCCACCAGCATGTCGAGCTTGTCGGCGAGCGCGACCGCTATTGCGATAGGCTCGCGCGGCACTTCGTCCGAAGGCCCCACCGGCTTGTAATGCGCGGCGATGGCGTCGGCCACGAGCGGGTCTTCCTCTTGATCGAGCGCATAGTAACGGCCCATGACGCCTTGCAGCTCGGGGAATTGGCCGACCATGCCGGAGACGAGATCGGCCTTGGCTACGATCGCCGCGCGCTCGGCGAGATCGGGATCGGCGCCGACGAGAGGCGCCAATTCACGGGCCAATGGCCAAACGCGATGCACCCGATCGTATTGGGTCCCCAGTTTGTCATGGAAGATGACGTCCTTCAGCTTCGGCACCCAGATTTCGAGCCCGATATCGCGGTCCTGCTCGTAGAAGAATTTGGCGTCGGCAAGCCTTGCAGCGATGACCCGCTCATTGCCGGCGACGATAGATTTGCCGCCGTCCTCGGCCTGGAGGTTGGCGACCAAGATGAATCGGTTGGCGAGGTTTTCTCCGCGCTTCAGTGAGAAACATTTCTGGTGCGCCTTCATCGAGGTGGAAAGCACTTCGGCAGGCACTTCCAAAAAGCTTTCGTCGAAGGAACCGATCAGCGGCACAGGCCATTCGGTAAGGCCCGCATTCTCGGCGAGCAACGCCTCATCCTCGACGAGATCGAGGTCTTCATTCTTCGCGAGCGCGCGTGCGGCATTGGCGATCATCTGGGCGCGGTCCGAGGCATCGAGGGTCACGAAAGCCTTGCGCAGCTTTGTCTCGTAGTCGGCGAAATTCTTCACGGCAATAGGCTTCGGCGCCATGAAACGATGACCGCGCGTCTCGTTGCCGGTGGCGATGCCGTCGATCTCGAACGGCACGATTTTACCGTCGAACAGGCAAAGTATGGAATGCAGCGGCCGCACCCAGTGAAGCATACCGTTGCCCCAGCGCATCGATTTCGGCCAAGGGAAGCTCGCAACGATCGTGGGCACTATTGCGGCCACGACTTCTTCGGTAGCGCGGCCCGGGCGCTCGATGCGGGCGACATAGAAATCGCCCTTCTTGTCTTGTTGCACCTCCGCGTCCTTGATCGACTTAAGTCCAGCGGCTTTGACAAAACCCTGGATGGCGGCATCGGGTGCGCCGACGCGCGGTCCCTTCTTTTCTTCGGAGGTATCCGGCGAGCGCTTCGGCAAGCCATCGATGACGACTGTGAGCCGGCGCGGCGTGACGAAGGAGCGGGCGGTTTTGAATTCAAGTCCCGCGTCCTTCAATGCATCGCCAAGAAAACGCGCGAGCTCGTCGGAGGCGCGGGCTTGCATGCGCGCCGGAATTTCCTCCGAGAACAACTCAAGCAGCAGCTCAGCCATGGGCGCCGCCAGCTTCGGTCTTGAGCCAGGCGGTACAACAGGCCTTGGCGAGATCGCGCACGCGCAAAATATAAGCCTGCCGCTCGGTCACCGAGATCACGCCGCGCGCATCGAGCAGATTGAAGATATGCGAGGCCTTGATGCATTGATCGTAGGCCGGCAGCACCATCATATGACGATCGCCTTTGTCGCCCTTTGCCAACAGCGATTTGCACTCGGCCTCGGCGTCGCGGAAATGATCGAGCAAGAGCTTGGTGCCGGCGTACTCGAAATTGTAACGCGAATATTCCTGCTCGGCCTGCAGGAACACGTCGCCATAGGTCACCTTGTCCTTGCCTTCGCCTCCGTTGAAATTCAGATCGAAGACATTGTCGACGCCTTGCACATACATAGCGAGGCGCTCGAGCCCGTAAGTCAGCTCGCCGGCGACAGGATCGCAATCGAAGCCGCCGACCTGCTGAAAGTAAGTGAATTGCGAGACCTCCATGCCGTCGCACCAAACCTCCCAGCCGAGGCCCCAGGCGCCGAGTGTCGGGCTCTCCCAATCGTCCTCGACGAAGCGGATGTCGTGATTGTTGGGATCGATGCCGATGGCGTAGAGGCTTTCGAGATAAAGGTTCTGGATGTCGGGCGGCGACGGCTTCAGCACCACTTGGTACTGGTAATAATGCTGGAGCCGGTTGGGGTTCTCGCCGTAGCGGCCATCCTTCGGCCGGCGCGAGGGCTGGACGAAGGCGGCGCGCCAAGGTTTCGGACCCAGCGCCCGGAGGATGGTCGCCGGATGAAAAGTGCCAGCCCCCATCTCCATGTCGTAAGGCTGGAGGATGACGCAGCCCTGGTCGGCCCAATAGCTCTCGAGCATCAGGATCAAATCCTGGAAGGAAAGCGCCTTGGTTCCCGGCTTGAGGGATTTGGTCATTTGGCCTGTGGAGCGAATCGCGGGCAGCAAAACGGCTAGATCGGCCCGCACGCTATTAGCCAGGGGGGGAAAGGGTCAAGGGACGGAAATCGTCCTAGCCTTGCTTCGGCCGGTAGACGCCGCTCAAGGGATCGCGCTCCAGCCGGATAATGCTTTCGGCATCCTGGCGCTCCATGGCCTCTTGAGCGCGCTTGAGTTCGGCTGAGATGCGCATGCGCTCCTGATTGTACCAGCGGCGCGCGACCATGAGGCCGGCGGCGACAGCAGCAAGGAAAAAGACTTGCGGCATGGCTCTATAATCCAAAGCGCGACCAAAGCGCGCGCGTCTCCACTGCGGAGATAAGATCGTCGGCAAGGCCGGCAGTTGCAAGGCCAAATCCGAAAGATCGCTCGCCCAAGGCAACGCCATGCTTGCGGCGGAACCAACCGCGCTCCGGCGTCACCAGCTTGAAGCGCACGTCCTCGCCGTAGAGCTCGCGCATCTTGCCACGCAGGTCGGCCAGGCCGTCGATCAAGCCAAGCTCGACGGCCTTCTTCCCCGACCAAAACTCGCCGGTGAAGAGACTGTCGCCGGCAGCTTCGATCTTCTTGCCGCGCCGCGCCTTGACCAGAGCGATGAACTCGGCGTGCACGTCGCGCTGGATCGATTTCACGCGCTCGACGTCCTCGGGCTTCTCAGGCAAGAACGGGTCGAGAATGTCCTTGTTGGCGCCGGCGGTAATCACGCGACGTTGGATACCGATCTTGTTGATCAGCTCATTCAGGCCGAAGCTGGCGCTGATCACGCCGATCGAGCCGACGATCGAGCTGGCATCGGCGTAGATGGCATCGCCCGCGAGCGCGAGCAGATAGCCGCCGGATGCGGCGACATCCTCGGCGAAGACATAGACCTTCAGGCCTTTCTCCTCGGCCAGGCTGCGGATGCGCCGGTAGATCAGCGTCGACTGCACGGGTGAGCCGCCTGGAGAATTAAGCTGGATGGCGATGGCCCTCGCGTTCCGCATCGAGAAGGCTTTTTCGATGGCAGACGCCGAGGTGGACAGCGAAAGTCCGGGGCGGAGCGGCGTGACCATGCCGATCGGACCGTTGAATCTCAGCACCGGAATGAGCGGGCCGGAAGCAACCCAAGAGGACGGGAGGTAGCTCTTCACGGTATCGAGCCAGCTTGGTTTGTTAAAGTCGTCGCGATTTTCCATGGCTCTAGGGTACAGCGGGGCAAGGCTAAATCAAGGCTTGGAATGAACGCCTGGAGCGCGGGTTGCGCTCGATCACGCCGACCGAACTTCCCGACTAGGCTGCGGCATAATCTGTAGGGCCAGCACGAAATGTTGATCGGCCATAAGTCGGTCTCGTTCACTTGCTAGGGGGCTAACTTACCGACGGAGGAATCCGTTCGCGGCGCCTCCCCTGCGGCGCCGCGCCCTGAAGGAGAATCGATATGAACAAGACAGTGACGGCTCTGATCGCCGCGTTCATCGCGGTGTTAATCGCGCTTCCTCTCGATACGGCGTTCGCCGGACGTGGCGGCGGTGGTGGTGGCCATGGCGGAGGTGGCCATGGTGGCGGCGGCCATATGGGTGGCGGGCGCATCGGTGGCGGTGGGCATTTCGGCGGCGGCAATGTTGGTGGCAGGCATATTGGCGGGCATGTCGGGGGATATAACGGCTATGCGTCGCACAGTTATCGCGGTCATAACAACTGGCATGGGCACAACTACGCCTACAACAATTATCACGGGAAAAATTGGCACGGCTATCACCACTACGGACATGGCTATGGCCGGTATTACGGCTGGGGCTATTGGCCGGGGATCTACGCCGGAACCGGCTACAGCTCTCGCCGTTGTTATTCCCCGATTTATGGCTGGGTTCCCTGCCGGTATAGCTATTACGGCTATTACTACTAGAACTTGGCTCTAGTTTTTTAGGCCGGCTTCATATCTGGCGGCTAGGCTTTCGCCATCCTAACGGTGAGCGGCTTTGCGCCGCTGGAGGTCTGAAATGAAGAAGCTAGCGACAATGTTGGTGGCCCTGGGGGCGCTCGCCGCCCTCTTTGTCGCCTTCACCCCTGACAGCGCGTACGCCGGTTGGCGCCGCTGGGGCTATGGCGGCTGGGGCTACGGCCCTGGCGTGGGCGTCTATGTCGGCCCGCGCTACGGCTATTACGGCTATTACCCATCTTATGCCTATGGCTACCGTCCTTACGCCTATTACCCCTATTGGCGCGGGCGGCATTTTTATCGCCGGCATTACGGCTGGTACTAGCCGATCGGCGCTTCTCGGGCGCCTATAAGAATTGCAAAGGGCCATTCCTGGTCACCCCGGGACTGGCCCTTTTGCTTGCCTCTGGCCTCGCCAGACGGCGCTTTTTCACTGAACGCCAAATGAATGGCGGTCTCAGGCTTGGTTCAGAGCGCCCCAGCTAAAACGGGATCATGAGCGAGGGCGCTTCCTCAGCTCAGACCAATCAAAGACGCGAATCCCCGCGTCGCAAGCTGGAGGTTGACCCCAATGTTCAAGAAGATCCTTCTCACCGCCGCCGCCCTCTCCGCCATGATGTTTGGTGCTTCTGCGGCGAATGCTCATTACAACAGCCATGGCTACAACAACTATGGCTATAGCTACAACTACCGCCCTGCCTACTCCTACTCTTACAGCTCCTATCAGCCGACCTGCTATTACAAGTCTGTTCCGGCCACCATCCGGGTGTGGAACGACTATTACTGCGAATACACCTACAAGACCGTCTATCGCAGCGTTAAGTCCTGCTACTAGCCGGTTTTGCCCGCGCCCGAGCCCCCGCCTCACACTCGGGCCGTTTAAGAGCCGCCGCCCTCCCCCCGGGCGGCGGCTTTTTTGTCTACCGACCGAGGTCGAGGCGTTCGCCTTCCCGCAGGACGGCTTCGGCCGCGGCCCTATAGGCGCCGTCGGGGCCGTGAAGGATGAGCCCAGGCAAAAGGCGCATGGCGGCGCGGCTCCCCTTGTTCGCCTGAACGATGATCCGCGTCGCGGCTGCGCCCTCTGTTGGGAAGAGGGGGTAGATCGAGATGCCGCCGCAGCCTCCTTCGAGCAGGGCAAGCAGATGCGGAAGCCGCTCGGGGAGATGAATGAGGGTGAGCGTGCCCTTCGCCGCCATCATGCGAACGAGGAATCGCGTCCAAGCCTCCAAGCCGTCTTGCTTCATGACATGGGCTGAAGCACGCTCGGGCGCGGTGCGCACGCTGCCTTCGGCATGATAAGGCGGGTTGGCCATGACCTGATCATAGGTTTCCGCGACGAGACCCTTGGCGTGGAGAGTTTTGTGTTGCGCTCTCACATCGGCCTCGATTGTCGTGAAGCGAGCAGTGAACCCGTTCCGTGCCGCGTTCGATTCTGCGAGCGCGCAAAGTTCAGAGTCGATTTCGACGGCGGTGACGCGAGTTCCTGGCACTCTCGCCAGGAGGCAGAGTCCCGCCACGCCGACACCCGCGCCGGCATCGAGCACGCGATCGCCCTTCCCTGCCGGCACGGCGGCTTGCAGCCAGACGGCGTCGCTGCCTGAGCGATGGCCTTTTCGCGGCTGGAGAACAGAGATGCGGCCGCCGAGAAAATCGTCGGCGGTGTTGGCCCGCGCATCAGGGGCCGGCCGCTCAGGCTTGGTCGTCTTCGGCGAGGGCATGGCCAATTCCGGCCTCGGTTAGAATGCGGCGGGCGCGGGCAAGCTGATCTTCTTCCACCAGGACCCGCCGTGGCAAAGCCCCAATCGAGCCTTCCAGCACGCTCATATTGGTGTCGGCGACGCTGAAGCCTACGCCTCCCTCCTCCAGAAGTGCGCTGACGAAGGAAATGAGCACGGGGTCGTTGGAGCGGAGTAATTCCTTCACCTCACCCTCGCTTGCGACGTATGAGCGGCTTGACCACCCAGCCATACGACCGACTATAGTCCCCGGCAAAAGCCATTCGACCTTAGGAGCAGTCCCTTGGGCGTTGTCGTAAAGCTTACCGGGTCACATGATCCGCGCGCGAGCCTCGCGCCGCTGCTAGCGCTTGTCGAGGAGGACATGACCCATGTCAACCGCATCATCCTCGACCGAGCCCGCTCCAATGTCGATCTGATCCCAGAGCTGGCGCGGCATTTGATCGATTCCGGGGGAAAACGCTTGCGCCCGATGCTGACGCTCGCCACGGCAAAACTGTGCGGCTATGCGGGCGATGGGCATGTGCGGCTGGCGGCATCCGTCGAATTCATGCACACGGCGACGCTGCTGCACGACGACGTAGTCGATGAGAGCGATGTGCGGCGGGGCAAGACGGCGGCGCGGCTGCTTTGGGGCAACGAGGCGAGCGTGCTCGTCGGCGATTTCCTGCTGGGGCAAGCCTTCAAGATGATGGTCGATGTCGGCTCGCTCGGGGCTTTGCGCATTCTCTCCGATGCGGCGGCGGTGATCGCCGAAGGCGAGGTGATGCAGCTCATCACCGCCAAGAACACCGAAACCACCGAGGACGATTATCTCGCGGTGATTGACGCTAAGACGGCAGCCTTGTTCGCGGCAGCCGCGGAGGTTGGAGCGGTGATCGCAGGAAGGCCGAAATCCGAAGCCGCGGGTTTGCGGTCCTACGGCCGCAATCTCGGCATCGCCTTCCAGCTCGTGGACGACGCACTGGATTATTCCGGCGAGCAGGCGACGCTGGGCAAGAGCGTCGGCGACGATTTCCGCGAAGGCAAGCTCACGCTTCCCGTCGTGCTCTGCTATCGCCGCGGCAACGAGGCCGAGCGGTCTTTCTGGCGGCGGACATTGCAAGACGGAAAGATCGAGGACGGCGACCTCGAACAGGCCATGAATTTCATGCGCGAGCACAATACCTTGAGCGATACCATGGAACGCGCGCGCCATTACGGCGCCATTGCCCGCGACGCGATGGCGATCTTCCCGGATTCCGACGCCAAATCGGCGCTGCTGGAAGCCATCGAGTTCTGCGTCGATCGGCCGTTCTAGAGCGAAATCCGTTTGGTTGAATTTCACTCCTTGACGCATAATCTTGTCTGGAAAGTCTGCAACTTTTCCGGATTATGCTCTAGGTCGAACCGAGACTGCCGGCTTTCACCCACCAATTGGGTTGCCGCCTGGAAAGCGCATGGGCCGCGCTCGCGGCCTCTTGCGGCGAGTCAAATAGCGCAAAACAGGTTGCGCCGCTGCCCGAAAGCCGCGTCAGACCGGGGCCGAAATCCGAGAGTGAGGCCAAGACTTCCCCGATGATTGGTGCGAGCTTCATCGCCGGAGCTTCGAGATCGTTGGTTCGCGCCCGTGCATAATCGACCAGACGCTCAAAGCTGTCTTCGAATTGCGGGAGGGCCTCCGCGCGATTGTCATCGTCGCGGCAAGGCTTGGCATCGAGCGCGGCATAGACTTTGGCGGTTGCGAGTCCGACGCCAGGATTGGCCAGAAGCACGCCACAGATCGGGAACCCGGCGACCTCGCTCACCACTTCGCCGCGTCCCGTCATCAAGGCAGGCTTGCTCGCTAGACAAGCCGTAGCATCGGAGCCGAGCTTGCCCGCGATCTCCGTTAGCGCATCCGGTCGAAGCTTGCCCTGATTGGCGCGGGCGAGGAGACGAAGGGCGGCCGCGCCATCGGCGGACCCGCCTCCGAGACCTGAAGCGATGGGAAGCTCCTTGATCAGCCGGAAGCGGCCGAGCGTGAGATCAGGACAGATCGCCTTTGCAGCTTCAGCGGCGGTAAGAATGAGATTTTCGTGGGTGCCAAGCGCCGGCGCAAAGAGCCCATCGATCTCCAGACTAAGCTCAGGTGCCGGTTCCAACTCGACGCCGTCGCCGAAATCGGTGAAAGCGACAAGGCTTCGGAGCTCGTGATAGCGGTCGGGTCGGCGCCCCTTCACTTCGAGGGTGAGATTGAGTTTGGCTCTTGCGGTCTCGTGCAACATCGTTCGCCCGGAGCTAGTTTGTCATGCCCGCGAAGGCGGGCACCCAGTAACGCGCGAACTCCTTTGTAGAATTGCTACTTGCACCGATTACTGGATTTCCGCCTTCGCGGGAATGACGCGGAGCGGGTGGCGGTACAAAGCGCACATGGCGCAACTTATCGCTGCAGCTTATGACCGGCGTCACCCGTGCGGTCGGCTGCCTTGGTTTCTGGCGTTTCGGGAAGCCCGGTCTTGATCTTTTTCTCAAGCTCAACGAGCTGCTCGCTCTCAGGCTTCAGCGACAAAGACTGCTGCCATTGATACTTAGCTTCCAGCTTGCGGCCAATGCGCCAATAGGCGTCGCCCAAATGATCGTTGATGATGGGATCATCCGGCCTTAGTTCGACGGCGCGCTCGAGCTGCTCGACGGCGGCGGGGAGATTTCCGAGCCGGAAATAGGCCCAGCCGAGACTGTCGACATAGTAGCCATCTTCGGGTTTTAGCTTCACGGCTTTGCGGATGTAATCCATCGCCGTCTTCAGGTGCATGCCCTGATCGACCCAGGAATAGCCAAGATAGTTGAGCACGACCGATTCTTCCGGCGAGAGCGCAAGCGCTCGCTTCAAATCGGCTTCTGCGGCGGGCCAGTTCTTCAAGCGCTCGTTGCAGACACCGCGCGAGTAGAACAGCGCCCAATTATCTTTCGTCGGCTTCGGCAGCAGCGCAATGGCCCGAGAGTAAGCATCTCGCGCATCGGCATAGCGCTCATGCGAGCGCATGATATTGCCGAGCGCATCGAGCGGGCGGATGTCCTTGGGATTTTTCGCGATCAGGCTGTCGAGGAGCGCCTTCGACTCGTCAACGCGCTCGAGCGAATTCAGCGCAAAGGCCTTCTGGATCTGCACGCTCAGCCAAAGCGGCGAAGCTTCCGGGATGCGATCGAAAGCTTGCAATTCGAGGTCGTAGCGCTTGGCGTTGTCATAGGCCTCGGCCAGCGCCACATGCGCCAGCGGAAAGTCGGGCTTCAGGTAGAGGGAGAACTGCAAGAAGATGATGCCCATGTCGAGGCCACCCTCACCGGCCAGCGCATCGCCAATGCCGTAAAAGACTTCGGCGAGACCGTCTGTGGGCGAAACCACCAGCAGCGGCGGGACCTGACCCGCGTTGATGTCGTCGAGCAGCGCGCGGCTTAAGGGATGACCGGCCGTCTTGCCGATATGGGTCTTCAATATCTGCAGCGCGAGCTTGCGGTTGTTGCTGTTCATGGCGTGGCGAGCATAGGCCTCGCTCACGCGAAGCGTCCCGGGATTCTTCTTGAAGGCCACGGCGAGAGACTCCGCGGCGATATCGCGCTTGCCGGCGACGTCGGCGATCAGTCCGCGATGGTAGCGCTGATAAAATTGCGCCCAGTCGGCGTCGCTCAAGGAATCGAGAATGGCAAAGGCCTCGTCGGGCTTGCCGGCTGCTTCCTTCACCCAGGCCCGCGCGAGCGTGGAGGTGAGATCGGCGATCGGGCCCTGGCGCGCCTCGGCGAAATGCTGATCGGCCTCGTCATATTTGCCCTGCTTGAAGGCCTCGCAGCCGAGCAGGAATTGCGCGATGCGATGGGCCGGCTCGATCTTGACGAGATCATGGGCGAATTGGAGAGCGCGGTCCCAATGGGCCGACCCCGTTTCGAGCAAGAAGGCCTGCTCCAGGATCACTTCGTTGGAAGGGTCTTCGGCGAGCGCCTTGGTGTAGAAATCCGCGGCGGTGGCAGTATCGTGATCGCCGCGCGCGATGCGTCCCGACAGATAATTGCCGAGCAACGTGCCGGGGTCTTGATTGTCAAAGGACGCAAGCTCGACCTCGGAATAGGCTGCGGGCGCGGCAAGAAGAGCCGCGACGATCAAAGCTTTCTGCGTCCACCGGCGAACCGTGGCTTTATCAAATTTCGGCATATTTTCTGCGGTTTGGGGCCGCCCCGACTGTCGTTACGATGACTGCTAAAGGGTGAGGCCTTTTAGGAGGCTCCGCAACCCCAAATCCTTGTTTGCCTCGGAAAGGGGGCTCCTTTGTGGCCGCGCGTGAAAGGCCAGCCTCACATATTCATATAGCTCGGGCCCTCACCGCCTTCCGGCGGCACCCAATTGATATTCTGGGCCGGGTCCTTGATGTCGCAGGTCTTGCAGTGGACGCAGTTCTGCGCGTTGATCTGGAAACGCACCGTCCCGCCTTCCTGCACCACCTCATAGACTTGCGCCGGGCAATAACGCTGAGCGGGCTCGGCGAAGAGCGGCAAGTTGCGGTCGATCGGAATTGCGGGGTCGGTCAGCACCAGATGCACGGGCTCGTTCTCGTCGTGATTGGTGCCCGACAGAAATACCGAGGAAAGAATATCGAAGCTGAAGACGCCGTCGGGCTTCGGATAATCGATCGGCTTCGCGGCGTCCGCCATCGTCAGGCTCGCATGGTCCGCCTTCTTGTGCCGCAGCGTGTGAGTGAGGAACGGGAAGAGGGTGTTGAGCCACATGTCGAGGCCGCCGAACATGACACCTAACCTCGTGCCGAGTCGCGACCAGAGCGGCTTCACGTTGCGCACGCGCTTCAGCTCCTTCGCCAGAGAGCTGGTCTTCAGCGTTTGTGGATAGGCTTCCAGCACGTCGCCGGAACGGCCCGCCATGACCGCATCGAAGGCGGCTTCGGCGGCAAACATGCCGCTCAGCATTGCGTTATGCGAACCCTTGATGCGCGGCACATTCATGAAGCCGGCGGCACAGCCGATCAGCGCGCCGCCCGGGAACGCCAGCTCAGGGATCGCCTGCCAGCCGCCCTCGGTCAGCGCCCGCGCGCCATAAGAGATGCGCTTGCCGCCTTCGAGCTGCGCGGCAATCAATGAATGGGTCTTGGCGCGCTGAAATTCCTTGAACGGGTTGAGATAGGGATTGGCGTAGTCGAGATGCACGACGAAGCCGACCGAGACCAGGTTCTCACCGAAATGATAGAGGAAGGAGCCGCCACCGGTTCTGTCCTCGAGCGGCCACCCCATGGTGTGCTGCACGAAGCCGGGCTTGTGCTTGGCTTGCGGGATCTCCCACAGCTCCTTCAGACCGATGCCGTATTTTTGCGGTCCACTCTTCGCATCCAATCCAAATTTCTGGATGAGCTGCTTGGTGAGCGAGCCCCGCGCGCCCTCGGCAAGGAGAGTGTATTTGCCGCGCAGCGCGATGCCGGGCGTGTAACTGTCCTTGTGCGAGCCGTCTTTGGCTACGCCCATGTCGCCGGTGATGACGCCTTCGATGGCGCCGTTCTCGCCGACAATCGCTTCGGTGACGGAGATGCCCGGATAAATTTCCACGCCCAAAGCTTCGGCCTGCTCGCCGAGCCAGCGGCAAAGCGCGCCGAGGCTTCCGGTATAGCAGCCGTGATTATTCATCAGCGGCGGCATGAAAATATTGGGGATGCGGATGCCGCCGGTCTTCCAGAGATAATGGAAGCGATCCTCGGAGACTTGCGTGGTCAGCGGCGAGCCCTGGTTCCGCCAATCCGGCAGCAGCTTGTCGAGACCGATGGGATCGATCACGGCCCCGGAGAGGATGTGGCTGCCGATCTCGGCGCCTTTCTCCAGGACGACGACCGAAATTTCCTTACTCTGCTCGGCTGCGAGCTGCTTCAGCCTGATGCTGGCGGCAAGGCCCGCAGGGCCGCCGCCGACGATGACGACGTCGAACTCCATGGTTTCGCGTTCGATGGCATCACTCAAAGGTCACGCTCCAGGTCGTTTGAGTGGGCTTGAGGCAAAACGGCCTCTTGCGGGCGCAAGCCGGGCAATGCCACATTTGAGCCGAGTTGCGAAGGGCCAATGGCAAATCCACAAGATGATGCGGCAATAAAGCTTCTCGCCTGGTACGAGGCGATGGGCGTGGACGAGGCGATCGGCCATGAGCCGGTCGATGCCTTCGCCGCCTTTGCACGCCCCGTGGCAGCACCTGTCCTGGACCGGAAAAATGCGCCCCCTCCCCGCCCCGCGATTCCGCCACGCGCGCCTGACGCGGCAAGCTCGGTGCGGCAAGCGATGGTTGAAGGCGCCACGAGCCTCGCCAATCTCAGAATTCTGCTCGAACAATTTGACGGCTGCACGCTGAAGCGTACGGCGAAGAGCCTTTGTTTCGCCAGAGGCAACGATGCCGCGCCGCTCATGCTGATCGGCGAAGCGCCTGGCCGCGACGAGGACATCGCCGGCAAGCCATTCGTCGGCCGCGCGGGGCAATTGCTCGATCGCATGCTGGCATCGATCGGTCTCGACGAGAGCGGCGTCTATATCACTAATGTCGTCTACTGGCGGCCGCCAGGGAACCGCACGCCGACGCCGGAAGAAGTCGAGGCTTGCGCGCCGTTTCTCGCGCGGCAGATCGAGCTCGTATCGCCGAAAGTGCTGGTGCTGCTGGGTGGCGCCGCGGCGAAGAGCATGCTCGGCGTGAGCGAAGGCATTATGCGGCTCAGGGGCAAGTGGTTGAACTATGGGGCACGCGGCGGAAATATTTCCACGCTCGCCACGCTGCACCCGGCCTATTTGTTGCGAAACCCGTCCGCCAAGCGACTGGCCTGGCGCGATCTGTTGATGGTGAAAGCAGCATTGGATGCTTGAACGCGTCGCCCCACGATCAATGTCATTCCCGCGAAGGCGGGAATCCAGTAGCCTAAAGAGCCAGAGCAATTCTTGGGAGCCAGTGTTTACTGGATGCCCGCCTTCGCGGGCATGACAAAAATATGAACCGCATCGACGAAACTCGACCCTTCATTCCGCTCCGCATCGCCGTGCTCACGGTCTCCGATACGCGCACGCAGAAGACCGACAAGTCAGGTCCACTGC
>Ga0315287_10003321_pt1 | contig 15495 bp, 11 predicted proteins | sample YL17G11_0_MG_FD_205037 | JGI IMG/M metagenome (GOLD analysis project Ga0315287, IMG submission 205037) | Sediment microbial communities from Yellowstone Lake, YNP, Wyoming, USA - YL17G11_0 | ecosystem: Environmental > Aquatic > Freshwater > Lake > Sediment | place: USA: Wyoming | collected... | reverse complement strand
TGCCGCACGTGCAGCATGCGGCCGCGTGCAGCATTCCGGATTACGCCGACGAGACGAGCCTGGGTGCGATGGCCGAGCGCGTGCTGGCGGGCGCGCCGCCGACGTTCGCGGTCGCCGGCCATTCGATGGGCGGTCGCGTCGCGCTCGAGATTGTCCGCCGCGCACCGGAACGCGTCGAGCGGCTTGCGCTGCTCGACACGGGCTGCCGCGCGCGCCCGCCCGGCGCCGCGGGCGACGCCGAGCGTGCCGGCCGGCTTGCGCTGCTGGCAACGGCGCGCGAGCGCGGGATGCGCGAAATGGCGCGCGCGTGGGTGCAGCCGATGGTCCATCCGGAGCGGCTCGCCGATGATGCGTTGATCGAGGCGATCCTCGCCATGTTCGCGCGCCAGACCCCGCTGCAGTTCGAAGGCCAGATCGAGGCGCTGCTCGCCCGCCCCGACGCCACCGACGTGCTCCGCGCGGTCAGCTGCCCCGCGCTGGCCCTGTGCGGGCGTGAGGACGGCTGGGCGCCGCCGGCGCAGCACGAGGAAATGGCGGCGCTGATGCCCGGCAGCCGGCTGGCGATTCTCGATCGCTGCGGCCATATGGCGCCGATGGAGCGGCCCGACGCGGTCGGGGCGGCGCTGGTCGAGTGGCTCGGTGCGACACGAGCGCCGGAAGCAAAGGATGTCCATTGCGCGGGCTGAGGGTCGCGGCCCGATTTGTTGAGCCTGATGGAAATGGGTGACAAACACTCCGTCGTGGCGGGAACGCGCGGCGCCGCGACGTGCCGCGCGAGAGAATCCGGTTTGCGCATGCGCGATGAGCGCGTGCGATTCGACACGATGCATTACCCACGAAGGAGGAAACCATGAAGAAGCGAATGTTTGAAAACCGCCGCCGCGTGCTGCAGGGCGTCGCGCTCGCGGCCACGCTCTGCGCGCTGCACGGTACCGCGCTCGCCGCCGATCCGTTGAAGATCGGCCTGATCCTGCCGCTCACCGGCCCGTTCGCGTCGACCGGCAAGCAGATCGAGGCGGCCGCGCGGCTGTACATCGCGAAGAACGGTGACACGGTCGCGGGCCGCAAGGTCGAGCTGATCGTCAAGGACGACACCGGCCTGGCGCCGGAGACCACCAAGCGCATCGCGCAGGAAATGGTCGTGCAGGACAAGGTGAGCGTGCTGGCCGGGTTCGGGCTGACGCCGCTCGCGCTCGCCGCGGCGCCCGTCGCGACCGAAGCCAAGGTGCCGATGGTCGTGATGGCCGCGGCGACGGGCATGATCCCGACGCGCTCGCCGTACATCGTGCGCACCGGCTTCACGCTGCCGCAGGTCACGGCGCCGATCGCCGAATGGGCGCTCAAGAACAAGATCAAGCGCGTCGTCACGATGGTGACCGACTATGGCCCGGGCCTCGACGCCGAGAAGACGTTCCAGGCGGTGTTCAAGGCCGGCGGCGGCGAAATCGTCGAGGCGATCCGCACGCCGCTGCGCAATCCCGACTACGCGCCGTTCCTGCAGCGCGCGAAGGACGCGAAGCCCGACGCGCTGTTCGTGTTCGTGCCGTCCGGCGAGGGCCTCGCCGTGATGAAGCAGTTCGACGAGCGGGGACTGAAGCAGGCCGGCATCCGCCTGATCGGCACCGGCGACGTGACCGACGACGACCTGCTCGAGACCATGGGTGCCCCGGCGGTCGGCATCATCACGTCGTTCCACTACTCGGCCGCGCACGATTCGCCGGAGAACAAGGCGTACGTCGACGGCATGATGAAGGCGAACAACGGCATGCGCCCGAACTTCCACTCGGTCGGTGGCTACGACGGCATGCACCTCATCTACGAGGCGGTCAAGAAGGCAGGCCCCAATGCCACCGGCGAGCAGCTGGTGGAGGCGATGAAGGGCATGAAGTGGGTCAGCCCGCGCGGCCCGATGTCCATCGACCCGGCGACGCGGCAGGCGATCCAGAACGTCTACCTGCGCGAAGTGAAGATGGTCAACGGCAAGCCGTGGAACGTCGAGTTCGACAAGTTCGAGAACGTGAAGGATCCGGGGAACTGACCGTTCGCCGGTCCGACGGAAACGCGCCATGCTCGGGAACCTGGCCGGCGTGCTGTTCGACGGCATCGCTTACGGCAGCCTGCTGTTCATCATCAGCATCGGGCTGTCCGTGACGATGGGGTTGATGAACTTCGTCAACCTCGCGCATGGCGCCTTCGCGATGGTCGGCGGCTACGCGTGCGTGATGCTGATGACGCGCGCGGGGGTCCCGTTCCTGGCGACGCTGCCGGTGGCGTTCCTCGCCGCCGCCGCCGTCGGCATCGTGCTGGAGCGCACGCTCTACCAGCGGCTGTACAAGGCGACGCACCTCGACCAGGTGATGTTCTCGATCGGCCTGGTGTTCATGTCCGTGGCGGCGGCGACGTACTTCTTCGGGCCGTCGCAGCAGCCGGTGCGGCTGCCCGATTTCCTGCGCGGACAGGTGCGCGTGCTGGGGCTCGACGTGGGCGCCTACCGGCTGTTCCTCATCGGCATGGTCGCCGTCGTGACGGTCGCGCTGCACTTCATGCTGGTGCGCACGCGCTTCGGCGCGCAGGTGCGGGCGTCCGTGGACAACGCCGTTGCGTCTGCCGGCCTCGGCATCAACGTGAACCGCGTGTTCGGCGTCACGTTCGCGCTGGGCTCGGGGCTCGCGGGGCTGGGCGGCGGTTTGGGCATCGACGTGCTCGGGCTCGACCCGACGTTTCCGCTGAAGTACATGGTGTATTTCCTGCTCGTCGTCGCGATCGGCGGCGCGGGCACGATCAAGGGCGGGCTCGTCGCCGCGATGATCCTCGGCATCTGCGACGTCGCGGGCAAGTACTACGTCCCGCAGATCGGCTCGTTCATCATCTACTTCCTGATGGTCGCGCTGATGATCGCGTTCCCCGCCGGGCTGTATGGGAGGCGCGCATGAGCGCGGCGGGCGAGGCCCACCCTCATTCCCGACCCTTCTCCCGCGAGCGGGAGAAGGGAGCACGCTGCTCCCCTCGCCCCGAAGGGGAGAGGGGCGGGGGGGTGAGGGGCTTGCGCAGCGCGAATCTGCCGATGCCGACGCGTGATGTGTCCTTCCGCGAGCAGGGCCGAGACTTCATCGCGGCAACCGCAGTTGCGGAAGAGGTTGCCTCGTGAGCGAAGCACGCGTCGTGGCAGGTGCGCCGGCCGCCGCGCCCGTCCGGACCATCGTCGCGCTCCTGCCCACCGACCGATGGCGCGCGCTCGAGATCGCGTTCTGGCTGCTGCCGGTCGCGGCCTTCTTCCTGTTTCCGAGTCACCGTGTCCTCGGCAGCCAGATCCTCATCACGGGACTCTTCGCCGTCACGCTCGACCTGATCCTGGGCTACGCCGGCATCGTGTCGCTCGGTCACGCCGCGTTCTTCGGCATGGGCGCCTATGCGGCCGGGCTCCTCGCCGCGCACGGCTGGGGCGAGCCGATCTCCGGCCTCTTCGTCGCCGGCGCGGCCGGCGCGCTCGTCGGCTTCGCGACGAGCTTTCTCGTCGTCCGCGGATCGGATCTCGCGCGGCTGATGGTGACGCTGGGCATCGGGCTCATGCTGTTCGAGGTGGCGAACCAGATCCCGTCGATCACCGGCGGCGCCGACGGCCTGTCCGGCGTGACGATGGGCAAGGTCCTCGGGATCTTCGCGTTCGACATGACCGGCACCACCGCCTACGTCTACAGCCTCGTCGTGCTGTTCGTGCTGTTCGTCGTCATGCGCCGCATCGTGAGCTCGCCGTTCGGGCTGAGCTTGCGCGGCGTGCGCGAGAACGTGCGCCGGATGCCCGCCATCGGCGCGCCGGTCACGCGGCGGCTGATCGCGATCTACACGGTGAGCGCCGGGCTGGCCGGCGTGGCGGGGGGCCTGCTGGCGCAGACCACGCAGTTCGTCGGCCTCGACGTGTTCGGGTTTCCGCGTTCTGCCGACCTGATGATCATGCTCGTGCTGGGCGGCGCCGGCCGCCTTTACGGCGGGCTCATCGGCGCGACGGCATTCATGATCGCGCACCACTATCTGTCCGGCATGAATCCGGTGTACTGGCAGTTCTGGCTCGGGCTGCTGCTGGTGGTCGTCGTGCTGTTCGCGCGCGGCGGCATCATGGGCGCGTTCGACGTCGTCGCGAACCGTGTGCGCGGGACGCGGACATGACGGCGGCGCTTTCGACCACCGGCCTGTCGAAGCACTTCGGCGCGTTCCACGCGAACAGCGACGTCACGCTCGCGTTCCCGCAGGGCGTGCGCCACGCGCTGATCGGCCCGAACGGCGCGGGAAAGACCACGCTGATCAACCTGCTGACCGGCGCGCTCCCGGCCACGTCCGGCGACGTGTACCTCGAGGGCGAGCGCATCACCGGGCTCGCGCAGCACGAACGGGTGAAGCGCGGCATGACGCGCACGTTCCAGATCAACACGCTGTTCGCCGGACTCACCGTCCTCGAGTCCGCGACGCTCGCCGTATGCGAGCGCACGGGGCGCGCCGGCATCTGGCACCGCACGGTGGCGCGGCAGCGGGACGAGGCGGACGAGGCGCTGGCGCTGCTCGGAATGTTGGGGCTCGCCGCCGAGGCGAACACGCTGACGCGCAACCTGCCGTACGGCAAGCAGCGGCTGGTCGAGATCGCGCTGGCGCTCGCTACGAAGCCGCGCATCCTGCTGCTCGACGAGCCCGCCGCCGGCATTCCGGCCGGCGAGAGCGCGGAATTGTTCGCGGTGATCGCCGCGCTGCCGAAGGACGTGACGATCCTGTTCATCGAGCACGACATGGGGCTCGTGTTCCGGTTCGCCGAGCGCATCACCGTGCTCGTCGGCGGCCGCGTGCTCACGGAGGGCACGCCGGCCGAGATCGCTGCCGATCCGCGCGTGCGCGAGGTGTACCTGGGCGAGGCGCAGCATGGCTGAGCTGCTGGCGGTCGAAGGCGTCACCGCGGGCTACGGGGACGGCATCGTGCTGGAGGATGTCTCACTCGCCATGGACGAAGGCGGCAGCCTCGCGCTGCTCGGGCGCAACGGCATGGGCAAGACGACGCTGCTGGTCACGCTGATGGGGCTGACGCGCGTGCGCGCGGGCAGGATGCGCTGGCGCGGCAAGGATCTCGCCGCGCTGCCCACCTATCGCCGGAGCCAGGCGGGCCTGGGCTGGGTGCCGCAGGAGCGGTTCATGTTTCCGTCGCTCACGGTCGAGGAGCACCTGACGGCGGTGGCGCGACCCGGGCACTGGAACGTGGCCCGCGTCTACGAGGTCTTTCCGCGCCTCGCGGAGCGGCGCGGCAACTTCGGCAACCAGCTCTCCGGCGGCGAGCAGCAGATGCTCGCGATCGGCCGCGCGCTGATGGTCAATCCGAGCCTCTTGCTGCTGGACGAGCCGATGGAGGGGTTGGCGCCGATCATCGTGCAGGAGCTGATGAACGTGATCCGCGATCTCCTCACGCAGAGCGGCATGGCCGTGATCGTCGTCGAGCAGCACGCGAAGCTCGCGCTCTCGCTCACGCGGCAGGCGGTCGTGCTGGAGCGGGGCCGCGTCGTGCACCGGTCGGCGAGCGTGGCGCTGCTGGCCGACGACGCCACGCTGCACCGGCTGGTGTCGGTGGCGTGATCCGCGACAGGGGAGCCCAAGCGACATGAAGGCGATCGCGATCATCCAGGACGAGCACCGCGCCATCACCGCGGTGATCGAGGCGCTGCGCCATCTGGTGGCGGAGATCGCCGCCGGGCGGATGGCGCCCGACCACGCGCTGCTCGCCGCGCTGTTCCGCTACATCGAGGAATTTCCCGAGCGCCTGCATCACCCGAAGGAGGACGACTTCCTGTTCGCGCGGCTGCGCGTGCGCCGGCCGGAGACCGCGCCGCTGCTCGATGGCCTCCACCGCGAACACGCGATCGGCGGCGAGCGCTTCGTGGAGCTCAAGTCGATGTGGGAGCGCTTTCGCGCCGATCCCGCGGCGCTGTCGCTGTTCGTCGAAGGCGTGGAGCAATACTCGTACTTCCACTGGCGGCACATGCGCAAGGAAGAGGAGCAGGTGCTGCCGGTGGCCGCCGAGGCGCTCCTTCCCGAAGACTGGGACGCGATCGACGCGGCATTCGCATCGAACGACGATCCCGTGGTCGGCGCCTCGGCGGGCAAGGCGTTCCGCGAGCTCTTCCGGCGCCTCGTGGCGATCCTGCCGCCGCCCTACGGCGTCGGCCCCGCGCCGGCCGTGCCGCGCCGGGACTAGGCAGACTCCGCGCGCGGCGGTGGCCAACCGTGGCCACCCGCCCATCCCCTCGGCCGTCCGCCATTCAGGGGACAAGGGCCGGCATTCCAATCGCGTGGAGCGACGCGCACCCCCGTCGCGCGTCCTCTGGAATAATGTCCGCGATGCAGACGCCCCCACACTTCCGGTTCGGCGACACCGTGATCGACGCCGCCGAGCGGCACGTCAAGGTCGGCGGCCGGCCGGCGAAGCTCGGCGCGCGCGTTCGACCTGCTGCTCGCGCTCGTCGAGCGGCGCGATCGCGTGGTCTCGAAGAACGAATTGCTGGACATCGTGTGGCCGAAGCTCGTCGTCGAGGAGAACAACCTCCAGGTGCAGGTCGGGGCGCTGCGCAAGCTGCTCGGGCCGCACGCGATCGCGACCATACCCGGCCGTGGGTACAGGTTCGCCCAGCCGCTCGCCGAGGACGCTCCGGCCGCGGCGAATCCCGACGCTGCGCCCGCCCCCGCACCCGTGTCCATCCGTCACGGCAACCTGCCGGCCGTGACGCCACGGCTCTTCGGCCGCGACGCCGATCTGGCCGAGGTCGCTAGCCTGGTCGACGCACATCGCCTCGTGTCGATCGTCGGCGCCGGCGGCATCGGCAAGACGACTGTCGCGCTCGCCGTCGCCGCGTCGCTGCGGGAGCGGTTCCCGGACGGCGCCTGGTGGATCGAACTGGCCGCGCTGACCGACGGCAGCCTGGTCGCGGCGACGATCGCGCGCACCGTGGGCGTGGGCCTCGCGCCGGACCGCCCGGCGGCGGAGGCGCTCGCGACCGCGCTCGCGGACGCCCGGTTGCTGCTGGCGCTCGACAACTGCGAACACCTGCTCGACGCCATCGCTCCGGTCGTCGAAGTGCTGATCAACCAGGCGCCGGGCGTGCGCATTCTCGTCACGTCGCAGGAGACGCTGAAGGCCGCCGCCGAGCACGCCTATCGCCTGGGAACGCTCGCGGTCCCGGAGCCCGACGCGGCTTTCGCCGACGCCGAACGGTGCGGCGCGGTCGCGCTGTTCGTCGAGCGTGCTGCCGCGGCCGATCCGCGTTTCCGCCTGACAGTGGACACGCTTCCCGCGGTCGCCGACGTTTGCGCGCGGCTCGATGGCATCCCGCTCGCGATCGAGTTGGCGGCGGCGCGCGTGCCGCTGCTCGGCGTCGACGGCCTGCGCGCGCGACTCGACGAGCGCTTCCGCCTGCTGACGGCCGGCGCCCGCACGGTGCTGCGCCGGCACCAGACGCTGCGCGCCGCGCTGGAGTGGAGTCACGGCCTGCTCGGCACGCAGGAGCAGGTGGTCTTCCGCCGCCTGGGCGCGTGCGCCGGCGGCTTCACGCTGGAGTTCGCGCAGCAGGTGGCCGCGGACGCGACGCTCGACGAGTGGGCGGTGCTCGACGCGCTCGGTCAGCTGGTCGACAAGTCGCTCGTGATCGCCGAAGGCGCGGGCGTTCCCCGCTATCGCCTGCTCGAGACGACGCGCGCGTTCGCCGTCGAGTGCCTCGCCGCCTCGGGCGAGATGCATGCGGTCCTGCGCCGGCACGCGCAGGGGGTCGTCGCGCTGCTGCAACGGATGGGCGCTGGCCGCCTTTCCTTAGACCGCGCGCACGACGCGGTGTTTGCCGTGGAGATCGACAACGTGCGCGCGGCGCTCGAATGGGCGGCGGGCCCGGACGGCGACCGCGCGCTGGGCGTGATGCTCGCCGCGGAGTCGAACGTCGTCTGGCTGAGCAACGCGAGCCAGGCCGAGGGGTTGCGGCGCGTGCGCGCGTTCGAGCCGGACGTCACGGAAGCGACGCCGGCGGCGCTGGCCGCGCGCTACTGCCTGGCCGTGGCCACGCTCGGCCTGTTCTCGATCGACCGCAATTGCTTCGAGGCCGCCGCGCGCGCGGCCGACCTCTACCGCGCGCAGGGCGTTCGCGAGCGGCTGTACGAGGCGCTGATCGTGCGCGCGGCGATCGGCGCACGACGGCGTGACTTCGCGGCAGCCGAGCCCGCGCTGGTCGAGGCCGCGCGCCTCGAAAACCCCGAATGGCCGCCCCAGTGGAAGGCGAGACTCGCGTTCGCGCAGTGGATCGTCGCCCTCAACGCCGAACGCTACGCCGAAGCCCGGCAGCACGCGCGGCGGCAGGCGGATCTCAGCCGCGAGGCGGGCATCGCGTTGAGCGAGCAACTGGCCCGCGGCAACGTCGCAACCTGCGACGTCTGGGGCGGCGAGCCCGCCCGGGCGATTCCGGTGCTGCGCTCGGTGATCGCCGAACTCGACCGCCTCGGCGCCGGCTCGTCGGCGGGCCACATGGTGTACAACCTCGCCGAAGCGCTGCGCCAGACCGGCGAACTCGACGAAGCGCTGGTGCAGGCGCGCCGCGCGTATGCGTTGCTGCGCCGCGAGGGCGACCAGAACATCCTGTTCGACGTGCTGCCGCGCCTCGCGGCGGCCCGCGGGCGCCACAAGGCCGCCGTCCGGTTCGTCGGCTACGCGCTGCGCATGCGCGTACGGATGGGGATCCCCGACGAGGGATTCACGGCACGGGCCGAGGAAGGCGTCCCGGACACGTTGACCGAGGACTTGCGCGTACGCCTGCGAGACGAAGGCGCGGCGCGCAGCGAAGATCAGGCCTTCGCGCTCGTGCTCGCGGACGGGGCCTGAAGCCGCCCGCCCGCATCGGATAGCGCTCGAGGACTCGGCGAAAGGGTGCGAGTTGTTCGAAATGAAACCGGAAGATTGCCGGCAGGTCGTGCCCACCCCATAGCGTGCGGAACGGAGGGCGTCATGCGCTACTTGTTCGTCCGATTTGCGGCAATCGCGCTGCTTGGCGCATGCGCTTCCGCGCAGCCGTTGCGCGCTCCCGAGCAACCGGCGCTGGCCGCGCTGGCGATGCCGTACGTTCCGGACCTTCGCGCGCTCGGAATCACGCGTCTCGTTTCCCCCGGAGGTGGCGCGCTGGTGCGTGTCGAAACCGCGTGGGGCGCGGTCTACGTCCCGTATCCGCGCGACGTGCCGCCCGTCGCATTCGAACTGGAAATCGACGAGGGAGGCGTGCGCGCCGCCGCCGACTCGTTCGACGCCGAACGTGATTCCCGTGCGCTCGCATCGCTCATGCCGGCCGTCTTTCGCGAGACTGCGAGCAACAACACGATGCAATGGTGGCGCGCCAACCCTTGGAGATAGACGAACGCGCAGGCAAGGTTCACCACTGACATGCATCGCCCGGGTTTGCGGCGTCGACAGCCGCAACGTCGTATCCTGGCAGCGCCGCGACGAATGCGACGATGCGCATTGCGCCTTCGTACTTTGAGCCCGTCAGCGAGAGCGTCCCGCGCCGACGGCACCCGCCAGCCCTCCGTTCGTCCCCGCCAGCCGCCATTCGTCGCGGCGCACCCGGCGCCGCGCCGCCTCCGCTACCATCACGGGCTCGCGATCCGTTCCCGTCAACGCCACGGCCGCCGCGCACGATGCGCGGCCGTGCCTCCGCATGGACACCAACACCATGAGCCAGCAAGGTTATTTGCGCCAACCGACGATCCGCGGCGATGCGATCGTCTTCGTCTGCGACGACGACCTGTGGTCGGTGAGCGCCGACGGCGGCGTCGCGCGGCGCCTGACGGCAGGACTGGGGGAGCCGTCCACACCGAGCCTTTCGCCCGACGGCACGCAGTTGGCGTTCGTCGGCCGCGACGAGCAGCATCCGGAGGTCTACGTGATGCCGGCGGAAGGCGGCCCGGCGCGGCGCCTGACGTGGCTCGGTCCCGACGTGATGGTGCGCGGCTGGACGCCGGAAGGGCACGTGCTGTTCGTGACGACGCACGGCCAGCCGTTCTTCCGCAACTACCGCGCGTTCACGTTGGACCCCGCGGGCGGCATGCCGCAGGTCCTGCCTCTGGGACAGGTCAACCACCTTGCGCTGGGCCCGGGCAACGCGAAGGTCATCGGCCGCAACACCGCCGACCCCGCGCGCTGGAAGCGCTATCGCGGCGGCACGGCCGGACACCTGTGGATCGACGCGAACGGCGGCGGCACGTTCCGGCGGATGACGGAATTGTCCGGCAACATCACGAGCCCGATGTGGATCGGCGACCGCGTGTACTACCTGTCGGATGCCGAGGGCGTGGGCAATCTCTACTCGTGCCGGCCCGACGGCTCGGACCGGCTCCGGCACACCGATCACGACGAATTCTACGCGCGGCACGCGCAGACCGACGGCGCGCGCATCGTCTACCAGTGCGGCGCGGACCTCTGGTGCTTCGATCCGAAGGCGAACGCGACGCGCCGGATCCCGATCGACGTCCCGGCGCATCGCACGCAGGCGGCGCGCAAGTTCGTGCCTGCTGCCGACAACCTCTCCGGTTTCGCCGTGCATCCGGCGGGCCACAGTCTCGCGCTCGACGTGCGCGGCAAGCTGGTCACGCTCGGCCTGTGGGAAGGCGCGGTACGCCAGCACGGCACGGCGGAAGGCGCGCGGCGTCGGCATGGCCAGTGGCTCGCCGACGGCACGACGCTCGTCGCCGTCAGCGACGAATCGGGCGAGGAGCGCGTGCACGTGTTCAAGGACGGCGCGGCGCGCATGCTGCCGTGGGACGTCGGCCGCGTGATCGAGATGCGCGCCGCGCCGCGCGGCGCGCAGGTGGCGATCGCCAACCATCGCAACGAGGTGCTGCTGGGCGACGTCGACACCGGCGCGCTGGCCGTGGTCGACCGCAGCGACGCGGGACGCACGGAGGACCTCGCGTGGTCGCCGGATGCCGGCTGGATCGCGTACCAGTTCTGGACCGACGCGCGGCACTGCGCGATCAAGCTCCACGATGTTGCGAACAAGACCGCGACGCTCGTCACGCAGCCGGAGTTCCGCGACTACGCGCCCGCGTTCGACGCGGAAGGCCGCTACCTGTATTTCCTGTCGGTGCGCACGTTCGACCCGGTGTACGACAGCGTGCAGTTCGAGCTGTCGTTCCCGCGCGCCGCGCGTCCCTACCTGATCGCGCTCCAGGCCGGCGCGCCGCCGCCGTTCGATCCGGCGCCGAAGGGCCTGAAGCCGGAGGATCCCGTCGCCGCCGCCAAGGCCGCCGCGGACAGGGCGTCCGCGCCGCTGCGCGTCGACCTCCCGGGCATCGAGCGCCGCGTCGCCGCGTTTCCCGTGGCGGAAGGGAAGTTCGGGCAGATCGCGGGGGTCGCGGGCAACAAGGTGATCTGGACGCTGCTGCCGATCGTCGGCGCGCATGGGCGCGGCGGCCACAAGGAAGCGCCCGGCCGTCTCGAGCTCTTCGACTTCGAGACGCTGCGCGCGGAGCCCCTCGTCGAGAAGGTCGACCGCTTCGTGCTGGCCGACGACCGCACGACGCTCGTCATTCGCGACGGCAAGCGGCTGCGCGCGCTGGCCGCGAACCGCAAGGCGGACCCGCACGACAAGGCGGCGCAGTCCGACGCGCCGTCGCGCAAGAGCGGCTGGATCGATCTCGCGCGCGTGCGCGTCGCCGTCGACCCGCCGGGCGAATGGCGGCAGATGCTGCGCGAAATCTGGCGCCTGCAGCGCGACCATTTCTGGACGCCGGACATGTCCGGCATCGACTGGAAGGCGGTCTACGACCGCTATGCGCCGCTGCTGCCGCGGGTCGCGACGCGCAGCGAGCTCTCCGATCTCGTCTGGGAAATGCAGGGCGAGCTCGGCACGTCGCACGCCTACGAGATGGGCGGCGACCATCGCAAGCCACCCGCGCTGCCGCTCGGTCACCTCGGCGCCGACTTGAAGCTGGCCGCGGACGGCGCGAGCTACGAGATCGCGCGCATCGTCGAAGGCGATCCGTGGGAGCCGGGTGCGGACTCTCCGCTGAACGCGATCGGCGTCGAGGCGCAGGTCGGCGAGCGCATCGTGGCCGTCAACGGCCAGCCGGTGTCGCGCGCGGTGCCGCCGCAGGCGCTGCTCGTGCATCAGGCGAACGCCAAGGTGGAGATCTCGCTTGCCGGCGCCGACGGCGCCACGCGCGCGGCGCTCGTCACGACGCTGGCCGACGAGGTGCCGGCGCGCTATCGCGAATGGGTGGAGCGCAACCGCGACTGGGTGCACGCGCAGTCGGGTGGCCGTGTCGGGTATTTCCACCTGCCCGACATGCAGTCGGCGGGATTCGCCGAGTTCCACCGCTACTTCAGCACCGAGTGCGACCGCGACGCGCTGATCGTCGACGTCCGCTACAACCGCGGCGGCCACGTGTCACAGCTGCTGCTCGAGAAGATCGCGCGCAAGCGCACCGGCTACGACCTTGCGCGCTGGATGCGCCCGACGCCCTATCCGAGCGAATCGGTGATGGGGCCGGTGGTCACGCTGACCAACGAGCACGCGGGTTCGGACGGCGACATCTTCTCGCACAACTTCAAGCTGATGGGCATCGGTCCGCTGGTCGGCACCCGCACGTGGGGCGGCGTGATCGGCATCTGGCCGCGGCACGCGCTCGTGGACGGGACGGAAACCACGCAGCCGGAGTTCTCGTTCTGGTTTTCCGACGTGGGCTTCGGCGTCGAGAACTACGGGACCGATCCGCAGATCGAGATCGACAACGCGCCGCAGGACGTGGCCGGCGGCCACGACCGGCAGCTCGAGACGGCGCTGAAGACGGCGCTCGACCTGGTCGACAAGCAGCGCCCGGGCATGCCCGACTTCGGCCCGCGGCCGTCGCTCGCGCGAGGGCCGTTGCCGCCCAGGAAATAGGCGCATTGAGGTCGGGCCCTTAACATGAAGCAAACTGCACGTTAAGGGTCAGACCCTTAGCCACGCGTCCCCAGAAGGCAGTCAAGAAGGTGTTGACGGGGCCCCCTAATCTGCCTCATTCCGAGCGAAGCGAGGAACCTGCTTCTGAACGAAATCAATCGATTGCCGAGAGCAGATTTCTCGCTTCGCTCGGAATGAGGCGAACGAGAGAGCATCGTCGATTCCGTTCAACAGCCTCTTGAGGGTCAGACCCGTGACTGCGCGGGGATCGATCGGGGTCGACGCAGCGACTTGGCCCGCGACCGGGGTTGGCGCTGTAATATTTCCCGTGGGCGCGCCAGTGCTGTTCCTTGAACGGCGAGCGTGAACACTCCAGCGCCGACCCCAAAACCGCCATGGACGAACGCAGAGCACTCGCGGCGACCGCCGTACGCGCGGTCGAGACCGCCGATCGCGCACGCACGAACTGGACCGACGCCGACCGCGCGTGGGCGAGCCGCGCTGCGGCCGAGGTCGTGGGCGCGGACGCGCCGCCCGCGCAGTTCGTCGGGCGCCGCGCGCAGCTGGCGCTCGAACGGCTCGCGCAACGCGGTCATCCGGTGGCGCGGCTCGCCGGCGCGTGGCGCTGGCGCGGCTGGGTCGGCAGCGTGATCATCGCGGCGGCCTTCGTCGTCGGCGCAGCGGCGGACGCGGTCGGCGGCGTCCACCGGATCAACGTGCTGCATTCGCCGGTACTTCCGCTGCTCGTGTGGAACCTCGCCGTGTACGCCGTGCTCGCCGCCGGCTTCGTCGTCCGCTATGGCGAGCCGGGCGCGCCAGGGCCGCTGCGGCGGGCGGTCGCGTGGATTGCCGGCGTGACCCGCCATCCCCGTGGCGCCGCAGCGGCCGATACCGATTCCGCCGCGCGCGCGCTCGCCGCCTTCGCCACGGATTGGACGGCACGCGCGACACCGCTCTACGCGGCGCGCGCCGCGCGCATCCTGCATGCGGCGGCCGCGGCGCTGGCGCTCGGCGTCATCGCGGGGCTGTACGTGCGCGGCCTCGTGTTCGAGTACCGCGCGACGTGGGAGAGCACGTTCCTCGACGCGCCAGCGGTGCGGGCAATCCTCGCCGCCGCGTACTGGCCGGGCGCGCGCCTGCTCGGAGTCGCAGTGCCCGACGCTGCGCAGATCGCGGCGATCCGCGCGCCGGCGAGCGAAAACGCCGCGCTGTGGCTGCATCTGATGGCGGCCACGCTCCTGATGGTCGTCATCGTGCCGCGCGTGGCGCTCGCCGCCGGCGTCGCGCTGGTCGAGCGCCATCGTGCCGAGCACCTGTCCGATGATCTCGGCGATCCGTACTTCGCGCGGCTGCTGCGCGGTTTTCGCCCCGGGACCGCGCAGGTGCGCGTCGTGCCGTACAGCTACACGGCGGAGCCCGCCGCGCTCGCGAGTCTCGAAGCGCTGCTCGCGCGCGCGCTCGGAGGCAACGTCGCGCTGGCCGTCGCCACGCCCGTCGCGTACGGCGACGAGGATATGGCGGCGCGCGCACTCGATGCCGATGCGCGCGTGCCGGTGATCGCGCTCTTCAGCGCGACGGCCACACCGGAACCGGAAGCACACGGCCGCTTCCTCGAAGCGCTCGCCGCGCACGCGCGGCCGCTGGTCGTCGTCGTCGACGAGGCCGCGTTGAACGCGCGCTGGCGGGACGAGCCCGGCAAGCGCGAGGAGCGCCGCGCACTGTGGAGCGACGCCACCGCGCGCCAGCGCGTCGCGCCCGTGTTCGTCGACCTGCTGGCGCCGGACGCGGACGCCGCCGAGACGGCGCTCGACGCGGCCCTCGACGGATCGCACGCGTGATGGCCCTCGACCCAACGCGAGCCCCGTGAACGAGACCGGCACCACCATCGCGCTGTCGCTCATCTCGCACACGAACGCGGGCAAGACCACGCTCGCGCGCACGCTGCTCGCGCGCGACGTCGGCGAGGTGCGGGACGCGCCGCACGTGACGACCGAGGCGACCGCGTACCCGCTGATCGAGACCGACCGCGGCGACGCGCTGATGCTCTGGGACACGCCGGGCTTCGGCGACAGCGCGCGCCTCGCGCGCCGGCTGGCGCAGGAAGGCAACCCGGTCGGCTGGTTCCTCTCGCAGGTGTGGGACCGCTGGCGCGACCGGCCGTTCTGGCTCACGCAGCTCGCGGTGCGCAACGTGCGCGACCACGCGGACGTGATTCTCTACCTCGTCAACGCGGCGGAGAACCCCGGGGACGCCGGCTATCTCGCGCCCGAACTCGCGGTGCTCGCGTGGATGGGCAAGCCCGTGCTGGTGCTGCTCAACCAGACGGGTCCGCCGCGCGCGTCCGACGAGGAGGCGCAGGACGTCGCGCGCTGGCGCACCGCGCTCGGCGCCCACGCGCACGTGCGCGACGTGCTCGCGCTCGACGCGTTCGCGCGCTGCTGGGTGCAGGAGTTCGCGCTGTTCGCGGCGATCGAGCCCGTGCTGCCGCCCGACCGGCGGCCCCCGTTCGCGCGGCTCGCGGCCGCGTGGCGCGCGCGGCGTTGGGCGCAGTTCGACG
>Ga0315287_10003319_pt1 | contig 15498 bp, 5 predicted proteins | sample YL17G11_0_MG_FD_205037 | JGI IMG/M metagenome (GOLD analysis project Ga0315287, IMG submission 205037) | Sediment microbial communities from Yellowstone Lake, YNP, Wyoming, USA - YL17G11_0 | ecosystem: Environmental > Aquatic > Freshwater > Lake > Sediment | place: USA: Wyoming | collected... | reverse complement strand
AGATGCCCGGACAACAGACGTTCCCCTGGCAATCCCAGCAGGCCTGCACGAAGCGTCAGCAGGTGCGCGGCCAGGTTGCCGCTGTCCACCGAGGACACATAGCGCGGCACCAACGGCTGCAGTGTCTGCGTGTCATACCAGTTGTAGAAATGCCCGCGATACCGCTCCAGGCGCTGCATGGTGCCCAGCGTGCTGGCGGTGCGTTCGATCACCCGGCCGATGCCGAGATAGCCGAAGTCGCGCGCAGCCAGATTCGCCAGCAACCCCAGGCCGATGTTGGTCGGCGAAGTCCGGTGGGCAACCACGACGGCTGGATGCTCCTGCACGTTGTCCGGCGGCAGCCAATTGTCCTCAGGGCCGACCAGGGTCTCGAAAAACGCCCAGGTCTTGCGCGCCATGTGCCGCAAGTATTGTTGCTGTTGGTCCGAAAGCTGGATCGCGACCGCCTGGCGGGGTCGGCTGGTCCACCATGCGAGCGCCGGCGAAACGAACCACGACAGCAGGATCGGCAATGCGACGACCAGCGCCGATGGTCGCTGCAAGGACAACGCGACGACCGTCACCAGCGACAACGCCGGGCCTATCCACATCAACCTGGTCAGCGCCCCAAGCTCATTGCCGCCGGCGCGCGCGACCTCGCTCGAAGGATGCCACTGCAGCAGGCGGCGACGGCTGACGGCCATGCGCCACACCGTCCTCAGTATCGCCTCGATGCTGTAAAAAGCTTCGTGCGGCAGCCAGGCCAGGGTCAGCAGCACGCCGACGAAGCGATGGCCGGCCGAACCAAGCACGACCGCCACGTGCTGATCGGCCACTACATCGTCCGGCTTGTGCACCAGGTCCAGCAGCGTGGCCAGCACGGGCGGCAGCAGCGATATGGCCAGGACCGCGAGGGTCCAGAACACTGGCGACGGCGACATCAGCCATCCGATGAGCAACAGGCCGACCAGCGCCTCCGCGACCAGGCTACGACGCAAGTTGTCCAGGATCTTCCAGACCGACAAGGGCGAAAGAAAATTGCGCTCCCGCCGTCCCCCGCGCACCTTCACCCAGGGCAACAGCCACGGCATCAGTTGCCAGTCGCCGCGAATCCAGCGATGACGGCGGCTGGCGTCGGCGCGATAGCTCGATGGGGCTTCCTCGTACAACTGCACGTCGCTGAGCAGGCCGGAACGCGCGTGGCAACCCTCGATCAGGTCGTGACTGAGGATACGGTTGTCCAGAAACCGCCCGGCCAGCGCGAATTCAAAGGCGTCCACGTCGTAGATGCCCTTGCCGATGAAGGACCCCTCCTTGAAAATATCCTGGTAGACGTCCGAGACGGCGCGCGTGTACGGATCGACTCCCGCGTCGCTGCCGAACAGGCGCGAGTAGTCGGATCGGGCGGTGCTCGACAGGCTGATGCCGATGCGGGGCTGAAGGATTCCATAACCCTGGTCGACCATGCGGGTAGCCTGGTTGCATCGCGGCCTGTTCAGCGGATGGTCCATCGCCCCGATCAGCTGCACGGCCGTTTCGCGCGGCAGTTGGCTGTCGGTATCCAGGGTGATCACATACTTGACGGTGGCAAGGACAGCGGTATCGCCGACCACCCGCGAAAAATTTTCCCTGCCGCCGCCGCGCAACAGTGCGTTGAGATCGGCAAGCTTGCCGCGCTTGCGCTCGAAGCCCATCCATCTCCGTTCCCGCGCATTCCAGCAGCGTGGCCGATGGAAGAGAAAGAAGCGGTTCTCCCCACCGGTCGAGTATTTCGCATTCAACTGCTCGATGCCCTTCTGGGCCCGTTGCAGCAATGGCTCGTCCCGCTCGGTCTCTGCCTGCGGCGCGTCCAGGAAATCGGTCAACAGGCCGAAGTGCAGGTGCTCGCCGCTATTGGCCAGAAACCTGACTTCAAGCGCCTCGACCAGGTCATCGACGCCGCTCTCGCTGGACAACATGGTCGGAACCACGACGAGAGTGCGCGCCTGTGCCGGGATGCCCTTGGAAAAATCCATTCGCGGCAGACCGCTCGGCGAAACCCAAAGCGTCGCCATCCAGTTGACCAGCGCAACCGCCAACTGGCTGGTCGCGATGATGGCGAGGAGCGCGAGCAGCAACAGGATTCCGCCCCGGAACCCACCGTCGCGGGCCATCCGAACCAGTGGCTGCGCGAACAGCAAGGTCAGCCCGACGATCGTCCCCAGATAGAAGGGCAGCGGCCACTTCTGCCAGACCCGCCGCATCCATTCGGCCACGCCGATACGCGCACCGACGGCCTGCTCGAGTTGCCGGAAGCCCTCGCCGAGAAGATAGAAGCCGACATGCACCGCGCGCGTCCGGTCGCCTGCCGATTTCGCCGCTTCGGCCAAGCCGATGGCGGCGCGCGCCACGTCCGACTCGGAGGCATTGCTTCGCCTCGAGATACTTTCGACCACGTGGCGATAGTGATCGCGGGTGGCGAAGTCCATCCCGGCATAGACGCCGGCCGGATCCTCGCGCAAGGTTGTTTCGACCAGGCTCATGGCCTCGACGAATTCGCGCCAGTCGATCGCCGACAGCGCCCGCAAGCTGCCGATGCTGTTGCCGATGGATACCTGGTCCGCGGCCTGTTGCTGCGCTTCCATCTGCACCAGGTGCTCGATGGTGTAGCCGGCGCCTGACAACCAGTGCTCCACCCAAGTCAGCGGCAAGGCCAGCGCCGAACTCTGCCCAAGCAGTCGGCGGGTGAATTCGGCCACGAACGCGCTGGTCATGGGCGGGTCCGAGCGCGCCATGTCGGCGACTGCCAGGACGACGTTCTTGGGATCCCGTTCGACGACATCCATCAACTGGTCGGCCCAATATTCGGCCAGTCGGCGATCGGTCTTTTCGGCGATGACGCGACCGCCGACCCGACGCAGGTTTTCGATCAGCGCCAAGCGCAGCATGATCGGGATCGCCCAAAGCTCGCCCAACTTGAGCGGCGTAACCGACTGGTAGGAAGCGACGAACCTGCGCAGGCTATCGGCGTCGACCCGACCGTCGCCGTGCGAGATCGCTTCCAGCGCAATGTCGTAGACCCGCGGCGCGCCGGCCGACGGCCCCTTGGTCAACCTCGGCAGTTCCCTGCTGTAGCCCTTCGGCAGGTGCCGGTGCGCCGTGCGAATCTGCTCTTCGACCAGGTAGAAATTATCGAGCAGCCATTCCGCGGCAGGCGAAATCCGGCGATCGTCCCGAGCCGCCGAGGTCAGCAGTTCGCAGGCATCGATCAGGACCGTCTCGTTGTCGTCCAGGCGCGCCAGCAGCAGGTCCCGGGGTCGAGCGGCGCTGATCCGGTGCGCCGACGCCAGCGCCCTGCCATGGCGCTCCATCTGATCGGCGCTGAACAGTTCCGAGCGCAGGGCCGGCTCGATGTCCAGCCGCCTGCCCAAGTTCGCCCTGCGCCGGAAATAGGCCCGCCAGCGCGAGAAGTTGAACCATTCGGATCGGCGACTCATCAACCAGGATCCTTCCGATCAGTCCTCGTCTGCGTTGCTCACGCCATGGGGGACGTGACCGGCGGCGACATGTTGCCGTGCGTTCTGCACATTTTGCTGCGAATCATCGAAGAAAATATCGGCGCCAAAGGCTTCCAGGAACGGACCCTTGTCGCGACCGCCAAGAAACAGCGCCTCGTCGAGGCGTACATCCCATTCGCGCAGGGTCAGGATGACACGTTTGTGGGCCGGAGCTGAACGCGCGGTGACCAGCGCGGTGCGAATGGGCGAGTTTTCGACTGGAAAGGCCGATTGCAGGGCATGCAACGCGGCGAGAAACCCGCGGAACGGCCCGCCGCTCAGCGGTTCGTGCGCCCTGCGGGTCTCGTGCGCATGGAAGGCAGCCAACCCGTCTTCCTGGGAGACGCGTTCGGACTCGTCGCCGAAGATCACGGCATCGCCGTCAAATGCGATGCGCAACTGGTCGTGCACCTGCATAGCCGCCTTGGACGGCAGGATCGTCGCCGCGGCGATGCCGTGTTGCAAGGCCTCGCGCACCGATGCCGGATTGGCGGACAGGAACAACTGGGCGCCGAAGGGCTTGATATAGGGCGTGGTCGGGGCGCCGCTGGTGAACGCGGCGCGGGAAATCTTCAGGTGGAAATGCTCGATCGAGTTGAAGATGCGCAACCCGGTGTCCGACGAATTGCGCGACAACAGGACCACTTCGACCCGCGGCGCATCGGCCGGCGCGCCAAGGTTCATCGCCAGCAGCTTCCTGACCAGCGGAAAGGCGATGCCCGGCTCGAGAATCTCGTCCTCGTGGGAACGCTGGTGCTCGGCATAAGCATCCAGGCCATGGTCTTCGAACAGCGCATGGCCCTTTTCGAGGTCGAACAGGGCGCGTGCGGTGATGGCGACGACCAGTTTGTCCGGAGCTTGGGCGGGGACTTCGGCCATTTCCTGCAGCTAGGTGGCAAATTGTTCGTTGAGGATGCGTTCTTCCAGATTATGCTCCGGATCGAACAGCAAGGTCACCGTGCGATCGCGCGATTCCCGTATCCGCACCTCGACCACATTGCGCACCTCGTGTGAATCGGCGGTGGCGCTGACTGGCCGCTTGTAGGGATCGAGGATTTCCAGCTTGATCTCGGTGTCGGCGCGCAGCAGCGCTCCGCGCCAGCGGCGCGGACGGAAGGCGGCGATCGGCGTTAGCGCTATGATCGACGAGCCCAACGGCAGGATCGGCCCGTGCGCGGAAAAGTTGTATGCGGTGCTGCCGGCCGGCGTTGCCACGAGCGCACCGTCGCAGACCAGTTCCTCCAGGCGCACCTGGCCGTTGAGGTGCACGCGCAGATGCGCCGTCTGCCTGGTCTGCCGCAGCACGGACACCTCGTTGTAGGCGAGCAAGGAGATATTGGTGCCAGCCTCGGTGACCGCCACCACCTCGAGCGGCCGCAACACGGCCGGCTCGGCCGCGCGCAACCGGTCAAGCAGGTCCTCGGCGCGATACTGGTTCATGAGGAACCCGACGGCGCCGAGCTTCATCCCGTACACCGGCAATCCGCTGTCCGCATGCTGATGCAGGCTCTGCAGCATGAACCCATCCCCACCCAGCGCGCAGATGACATCGGCATCCTCTGGCCGGTGCTGGTCGTGCACCGACGTCAGTTCCCCGAGCGCCGACTGCGCCTCGGGCGCGGAGCTGGCCAGGAATGCGATTCTCGGTTCGGCCGGAAGGGTCATGGTCTCAGAGTATCCGGGTATGCGCCGTGGCCAACTGCGCGAGGCGTCGAACCGCGACCGACAAGGTTGCGAAGTCCATGACCCGCAAGTTGCGCATGTCGCTGAACATGCTCAACGTGTACTTGAGCGTCGAATCGTCACGGGCCAGCCACTTGCGCACCAGCACATCGGGCTTGGCGCCCGGCGCATCGGAGGCCAGCACCGTGCCGACCAGCGCGCGTTGTTGCGACTGCAATTCATCGCGCAACACGCCGCGCGCCTGGGCGTGCCAGCGACCATCGACCGCAAGCTTTTCGACGCTGTCCATCAGCCAACGGGTGTGCAGGGCATCGGACACGGCGAAGTAGACCAGGCCGACATCGGCGACCGGTAGCTGCCGCTCCAGCGCGACCTCGACGATGTCCAGGCCGTAGGTCAGGTATGGCACGCAGGCCATGGCAAGCGCCAGCTCGGCGGTGAACCCCTGCTGTTGCCACTGTGCGCGATCGGCCTGCAGCGAAGCGCGGCTGCTGGCAGGAAGTATCTTCGGCAAGACCTCGCGCAGGGCCCTCATGGGTTCGGCATAGCGCTCGACCATGCTGGCGATGACGACGATGTCGCCCGGCCGGTTCAGCAACCAGCGGGTCATGTTGCGTTGCAGGTGCCACAGGGCAGTCAGTGCTGCGATCTGCGAAGCTTCGGTCGCCTTGAGGTCGAGCTCGTCGATGCCAGCCCAGAACCAGCGCGCGTCCAGCACCTCGCGACTGACGCTGTAGGCCTTCGCGATCTGCGCCGGCTTTTCGCCGGTATCTTCCTGCATGCGTTGCAGGAAGGTCGAGCCCATGCGATTGACCATGGAGTTGGTCACTGCCGTGGCGATGATCTCCCGGCGCAGGCGGTGGTTTTCCATGTCGGCGAGGAAGCGCTCCTGCAGCGCCTTCGGGAAATAGCGGACCAACTCCTTGGACAGATGCGGATCTTCCGGCACATCCGAATCGAGCAACTCGTTGAAGATCACGATCTTGTCGTAGGATAGTAGTACCGACAGCTCGGGACGTGTCAGCCCCTGCCCGCGCGCCTTGCGCTCGTTCAGTTCGGTGTCGGTCGGCAGGAACTCGATTGCGCGGTCGAGCAGGCCCTGCGCCTCCAGGGTGCGGATGAAGTGACCGAAGGAGCCAAGCCTCGATGTGCTCATCGATTCCATCAGGCTGATTGCCTGGTTCTGCCGGTAGTTGTCGTTGAGCACCAGCCCTCCGACTTCGTCGGTCATGCTTGCCAACAAGGTGTTGCGCTGATCCATGGTCATCTCACCGCGCTTGACGGCGGCGCCAAGCAGGATCTTGATGTTCACCTCATGGTCCGAGGTATCCACGCCGGCCGAGTTGTCGATGAAATCGGTGTTCAACAGCACGCCCTTGAGCGCCGCCTCGATGCGACCGCGCTGGGTCATGCCCAGGTTGCCGCCCTCGCCCACCACCTTGCAGCGCAACTGGTTGCCGTCCACCCGCAGGCCGTTGTTGGCGCGGTCGCCAACCTCCGCGTGCGATTCGCTGCTGGCCTTGACGTAGGTTCCGATGCCGCCGTTCCAGAGCAGGTCGACCGGCGCCTTGAGGATGGCGTTCATCAGCTCGGCCGGCGACATGTGCTCGATGTTCTCGTCGATGCCCAATGCCGCCCTGGCCGACGAACTCAGCGCGATGGTCTTGGCCGACCGCGCATAGATGCCGCCGCCGGCCGAGATCAGGCTTCTGTCGTAATCGTCCCAGCTCGAACGCGGCAGCTTGAACATGCGCTCGCGTTCGGCGAAGGACTTCGCGGAGTCCGGCGTGGGATCGATGAAGATATGCCGATGATCGAACGCGGCCAGCAACTTGATGTGGCGCGACAGCAACATGCCGTTGCCAAACACATCGCCGGACATGTCGCCGACACCGACGACGGTGAAGTCCTGCGTCTGGCAGGCGCGTCCCATCGCGCGGAAATGGCGCATGACCGATTCCCACGCGCCCTTTGCCGTGATGCCCATGCCCTTGTGGTCGTAGCCGACCGAACCGCCCGAGGCGAAAGCGTCGCCCAGCCAGTAGCCGTGCTCGGCGGAAATACCGTTGGCGATGTCGGAGAAGGTGGCCGTGCCCTTGTCCGCAGCCACGACCAGATAGGGATCATCGCCATCGTGCCGGATCACGTCGACCGGGTGCACCACCTTGCCGTCGACCAGGTTGTCGGTGATGTCCAGCAGCCCGTTGATGAAACGCTTGTAGCAGGCAATGCCCTCGGCGAGCACGGCATCGCGATCGCCGCCGACCGGCGAGCGCTTCACGAAAAAGCCGCCCTTGGACCCCACGGGCACGATCACCGTGTTCTTCACCATCTGCGCCTTGACCAGGCCGAGTACTTCGGTACGGAAGTCCTCGCGCCGGTCCGACCAGCGCAAGCCGCCGCGCGCGACTGGACCGAAACGCAGGTGCACGCCCTCGACGAACGGCGAATAGACGAAAATCTCGCGGTAGGGAACCGGCTTGGGCAGGTCGGGGACCTTGGCCGGATCGAACTTGAAGCTGATGTAATCCTTGTGCGTGCCGCCCTCGCCCCGCTTCTGGAAAAAGCTGGTACGCAGCGTCGCGTTGATCACGGCCTGGAAGCCGCGCAGGATACGGTCTTCATCCAGGCTGGAGACCTTCTCCAGCGTTATCGCCAGGGCATCGCCGCAGGCATCGACTTGCGCGTCGCGATCGAGCGCCCGGTCGGCGCCCATCTCTTCCAGGATGGTGGCCAACTCATGGCGTTCGGCAACCGGCACGATCGCGGTAAGCGAAATGCGCAGCGCCTCGCAGGTCTTGCGGTCAGCCTTGATATCGCGGCCGGGCTCGAAGCGCGCCTCGAACAGTTCGACCAGCAGGCGGGCGACCAGCGGATAGCGCGCGAGCGTCTGCTCCATGTAGGCCTGGGAGAAGGTGACTTCGGTCTGCTGCAGGTACTTGCAGTAGCCGCGCAGCATCGCAACCTGCCGCCAGCCCAGTCCGGCGGCCAGGACGAGCCTGTTGAAACCGTCGCTTTCGGCGTCGCCTCGCCACATCGCAGCGAAGGCCTCCTCGAAGCGGTCCCGCACCGAGCCCACATCGACTGTTCCAGAAAGCGGTTCGACCTCGAAGTCCTGGATCACCACGCGGCCGTCATCGAGGTTCAGCTCGTAGGGATGCTCGCTGTTGATGCGCAGGCCAAGGTTTTCCAGCATCGGCAAGGCGTCCGACAGCGCGATTTCCTTGCCGGTGCGGAACAGCTTGAAGCGAAGGCCGCCATCGGCGCTGCGGTATAGCGACAGGTGGAGGTCGTCTTCGCCGGCGAGTGATGCCGCCTGCCCGACATCGCTGGCAGCCAACTCGGGCGTTACCGACTCGACATAACCGGCCGGCATGGCCTTGCCGAAGCGATTGGCCAGCTTGATGCCCGCCTCCTCGCCATGCAATTCCACCAGGCGATCGCGAAGCTGGTCCTGCCAGTTGCGAACGATGCGCACCAGCTCGGCTTCCAGCACCGCCGGATCGACATCGCTGCTCTCACCGGGTTTCGGGCGGATCAAAAGATGCAGCTGCGCCAGCGGCGACTCGCCGATCTGTACTGAAGTGTCCAGGCGCTCGCCCTTGAGCTCGCGCATCAGCATCGCTTCGATCCGCTCGCGGACCTCCGAGCTGAAGCGGTCGCGCGGAATGAAGGCCAGCACCGAAAAATAGCGGCCGTGGCGGTCCCGGCGCAGGAACAGGCGCGTTCGCGCGCGCTCCTGCAGGCCCAGGATGCCCATGCAGGTCCGGGTCAGTTCCTCGACGCTGGACTGGAACAATTCGTCGCGCGGCAGGGTTTCCAGGATATGTCGCAGCGTCTTGCCGCTGTGGCTGTTCTCACCCAGGCCGGATGCGAGCATCACCGCCTCGTGGCGCTGCCTGACCAGCGGGATTTCCCAGGGCCGGCGGTTGTAGGCGCTCGAGGTGTATAGCCCGAGGAAGCGCTGCTCGGCGACGGCGCGGCCGTCGGCGTCGAACTTGAGCACGCCGATGTAATCCATGTAGCCGGGGCGGTGCACGGTCGAGCGCGCATTGGTCTTGGTCAGGATCAGGGGGTCCAGCGTTGCGCCAGGCGGCAAGTCTGCAGCCGCCAGGCCAGCCAGGGGCCGCGGCCTGGCGGCTGCAGACTTTCCGCGCATGACGCCGAGCCCGGAACCGGACACCGCAGTCAGGCTGCGTATGCCCTCGTGCTCGGCCACGACGTATTCCCGGTATCCCAGGAAAGTAAAATGGTTGTCCGCGGCCCAACGCAGGAATTCCTGCGCCTCGGCGCGGGTTTCGCTGCTGGCTGGCATCTGCCGCGAATCGAGATCGGACGCTATCTCCAGCATCTTGCTGCGCATCTGCTCCCAGTCGGCAAACGCGGCGCGCACGTCAGCGAGTGCCGTGGCGATGCTGGCCTGCAACGCCCGCATGTCTTCCTCGCTGGCCTGGCGGTCGACCTCGAGGTGGATCAGCGATTCAGGCACGCCCTCGCCAACGCCAAGCAACTTGCCGTGCGTATCGCGGGTTACCGCGAACACCGGATGAACGATTCCGTGCGAAGCCAGGCCGTGCTTGGCCAAGGCGATTCCCACCGAGTCGACCAGGAACGACATGTCGTCATTGACGATCTGCACGACAGAGTGACCGCCGCTGAAACCCTCGGTCGGACCAGGATTGAAGACCCGGATCTTCGCCTGGCCGGCTTCGCGCTGCTCGGCGAAATCGCGATTGCTGACAGCGATGGCTGCCCAGGCCTCGGCGCTGCGCAGGGCCAGTTCCTCGTCCGGCAGGCGCGCGTAGAAGGCATCGGCGAAGGCGAGCGCGTCCGCAAGGCGGTCGGCCGGGACGATGGCTTTCAAGGCCGACTGGATCGACTCATGGGTGACGACTGGAGCGGTCTGGGTGCTCATTCAGCGTAGTCCTGTCTCGTTGCGCGCAATCACCAGGCGCTGGATCTCGCTGGTGCCCTCGTAGATTTCGGTGATCTTGGCGTCGCGGAAGTAACGCTCCAGCGGCATTTCCTTGGAGTAACCCATGCCGCCATGGATCTGCACGGCCTGGTGGGCGATCCACATGGCCGCTTCCGACGCGGTCAGCTTGGCCACGGCCGCCTCGGTGCTGAACCGGCCGCCATCCTTCTCCGACTTCTGCTTTTTCCAGGCGGCGCGCAAGGTCAGCAACATCGAGGCGTCGAGCTTGCACTTCATGTCGGCGATCTTGGATTGGGTCATCTGGAAGCTGCCGATCGGCGCGCCGAAGGCCTTGCGCTCCCTGGCATAGGCCAGGGTCGCCTCGTAGGCCGCGCGCGCGATTCCGATCGCCTGCGAGGCGATGCCGATCCGACCGGCGTCGAGCACGCCCATCGCGATCTTGAAGCCCTCGCCCTGCTTGCCGACTACTTCATCGGCGGTCGCCACATAGTCCTGGAACTCGATTTCGCAGGTCGCGGACGCGCGAATGCCCAGCTTGGGTTCGGTCTTGCCGCGGAAAAAACCCGGCTTGGCGGTATCGACCATGAATGCACTGATGCCCTTGGCCCCCTTCTCCGGGTCGGTCAAGGCGAACAGCACAATGTACTTGGCGACCGGGCCGGAAGTGATCCAGCTCTTCTTGCCGTTGATGATGAAGCTGCCGTCGGGCTGCTTCGTGGCCCGGCAACGCATCGCCGTGGCGTCGGAACCGGACTGCGGCTCGGTCAGCGCAAAGGCACCGATCTCGCGACCTTCGGCGATGGCTCGCACGTACAACTGCTTCTGCGCCTCGCTGCCGTATTTCAGGATGCCGTTGCAGAACAACGAATTGTTGACCGACACAATGGTGGAGTGCGCGGCGTCGGCCGCAGCGATCTCGATCATCGCCAGCACGTAGCTGATCGGATCCATCCCGGCGCCGCCGTACTCGGTCGGCACCTCGATGCCCATCAGACCGTTTTCACCGAGGGTGCGGATGTTCTCGAGCGGAAATTCACCGGTGCGGTCGTGGTGCTCGGCGCTGGGAGCGATCTTTTCCTGCGCGATGCGCCGGGCGACATCCTGGATCATCAACTGCTCTTCGGTGAAATCGAAATCCACGGCTTCTTCCTCGAAATGAACTGTCCAGCCAGTCATTGTACCGGCAAGCCCGGCACCGATCAGCGAGCGCCGCACGCAATTCGCCTTGACTGCCCCGGCGGCAGCCTCTACGCTGATTCATCTTTAGATCGGGATGAAAGGATAAATATGGATCTCGACGCCTGGTCGGCCTGCCTCAAGGTACTGGCCGACCCAACCCGGGTGCGCTTGCTGGCCTTGCTCGAGCGTGAGGAACTCACTGTCGCCGAGTTGTCGGCCGTAACCCGGCTGGCGCAACCGCGGGTTTCGACCCATCTGGCCAAGCTCAAGGATGCCGACCTGGTGCGCGACCGACGCGCCGGCGTTTCCGCTTACTACCGGTTCAACGAGGACAACCTGGAGCCGGCCGAGCGCGGACTCTGGGAGGCGCTGCGGGCAGGCACGGACGACCCTTTGCTTCGGCAGGATGCCGAGCGCCTGACCGCCGTGCTCGCCACGCGCTCTTCCGACGAGAACTGGGCCGATTCGGTGGCCGGAGACATGGAGCGGCATTACTCGCCGGGCCGGACATGGGAAGCCCTGGCGCGCGCCGCGCTGCCAATGCTGGCCCCCGGCGAGGTGCTCGACGTGGCCTCCGGCGACGGCGTGCTGGCCGAATTGCTGGCGCCGCATGCGCGCCGTTACGTTTGCATCGACAGCAGCACGAAAGTCGTGCTGGCCGCGAGCGAACGGCTGCGCAAGCTTGACCACGTAGAGGTGATGGAGGGCGACATGCAGGCCCTGCCCTTCGACAAGCCGCAGTTCGACCTGGTCTTGCTGATGCACGCGCTGACCTATGCCGACAAGCCGGCGCAGGCGGTGTCCGAAGCCGCGCGGGTCCTGCGCAAGGGCGGTCAATTGCTGGCCACCTGCCTGGCCAAGCACGAACACAAGAGCGCGGTCACGCCGTACGGGCACGTCAACCTGGGGTTCACCGAAAAGGAATTGCGCAAGTTCGCCCTCAAGGCCGGCCTGACCATCCAGGTCTGCGAAGTGGTGACCCGTGAAAAACGACCGCCGCATTTCGAAGTGCTGACCCTGCTGGCGCGCAAGCAATGATCGAACTGCCCTGGAAAGATCCGCACCGCGTTGCCTTGCTGGAAAATGCGCTGGCCGACCGCATCCTGGTCATCGACGGCGCCATGGGCACCATGATCCAGCAGCACTCGCTGGACGAGACCGGCTACCGCGGCGCACGTTTCGCTGAGGGATATGACGATTCGCATTTTTCGGAAGGCGAAGCGCATACGCACGGCCCTGGCTGCGGCTGCGCGGGCGACCTGAAGGGCAACAACGACCTGCTCACGCTGACCCAGCCGCAGATCATTCGCGAGATCCACCTGGCCTACCTCGCGGCGGGCGCCGACCTGATCGAAACCAACACCTTCAACTCGACCCGGGTATCGCAGGCCGACTACAAGCTCGAGCACCTGGTGCCCGAATTGAATCGCGAAGGCGCCCGCCTCGCCCGTGCCTGTTGCGACGAGCACGAGGCGCGCGATCCGGGACGGCCGAGATTCGCGATCGGCATCCTCGGGCCGACTTCGCGCACGGCATCGATGAGCCCGGACGTGAACGATCCCGGCTTCCGGAACATCACTTTCGACGAGTTGGTCGACAACTACGTGGAAGCATCGCGTGCGCTGATCGAAGGCGGCAGCGACGCGATCATGGTCGAGACAGTGTTCGACACGCTCAATGCAAAGGCGGCCCTCTACGCGCTCGATGTGTTGTTCGAACAGCTTGGCGAGCGCGTGCCGGTCATGATTTCCGGCACCATCACCGACCGTTCCGGGCGCACGCTGTCGGGCCAGACGGCCGAAGCCTTCTGGTATTCGCTGCGGCACGCGCGACCGCTCTCCGTTGGGCTCAACTGCGCCCTCGGCGCCAGGGACCTGCGCCCGCACATAGACATGCTGGCGCAGGTGGCCGACAGCCTCGTCAGCTGCCACCCCAATGCCGGCCTGCCCAACGCATTCGGGGGCTATGACGAAGGTCCGGAGGAAATGGCCGGAATGCTCGGGGAATTCGCCCGCGCCGGCCTGCTCAACCTGGTCGGCGGCTGCTGCGGCACCACGCCCGCGCATATCCGGGCCATCGCCGACGCGGTCGCCGGGGTGGCGCCGCGCGTCCTGCCGCAACTGGCGCAACATACGCGCCTGTCGGGGCTGGAGCCCTTCGTCATCACCCCCGAAAGCAACTTCGTCAACGTTGGCGAACGCACCAATGTCACCGGCTCGGCGCAGTTCAAGAAGCTGATCCTGGAAAACCGCTACGACGATGCGCTGGCCGTCGCCCGGCAGCAGGTGGAAAACGGCGCCCAGGTGATCGACGTCAACATGGACGAGGGCATGCTCGACGCCGAGGCCGCGATGGCGCGCTTCCTGCGCCTGATCGCCGCCGAGCCGGACATCGCGCGGGTACCCTTGATGATCGACTCCTCGAAATGGAGCGTCATCGAGTCCGGCCTGAAGTGCGTGCAGGGCAAGGCAATCGTCAATTCGATCTCGATGAAGGAAGGCGAGCAGGCCTTCCTGCAGCAAGCCGCCAAGGTGCGCCGTTACGGCGCCGCGGTCGTGGTGATGGCGTTCGACGAACAGGGCCAGGCCGACACCTTCGAGCGCAAGGTCGAGATCTGCTCGCGCGCCCATGCGCTGCTGACGGAAAAGGCAGGGTTCGCGCCGGAAGACATCATCTTCGACCCGAACATCTTTGCCATCGCCACCGGCATCGAAGAACACAACGACTACGCCGTGGCCTTCATCAACGCCACCCGCGAACTCAAGAAGCGCTTCCCGCTCAGCCACGTTTCCGGCGGCGTATCCAATGTGTCGTTTTCGTTTCGCGGCAACAACGCGGTGCGCGAGGCCATCCATGCGGTATTCCTCTACCACGCCATCCAGGCTGGCATGGACATGGGCATCGTCAATGCCGGCGGTCTGCCGATCCTCGACGATATCGAGCCGTCCCTGCGCGAGGCGGTCGAAGACGTGGTGCTCAATCGCCGCGACGATGCCACCGAGCGATTGCTCACGGAGGCGGACAAGCACAAGTCGAAAAAGGGCGAGGTGCGCAGCGAGGATCTGTCCTGGCGCGACAAGCCGGTCAACCTGCGCATCCAGCATGCACTGGTGCATGGCATCGACAAGTTCATAGAAATCGACGCGGAACAGTCGCGGCAGGAAGCGGCGCGCCCGCTCGATGTCATCGAAGGACCGCTGATGGACGGCATGAACATCGTCGGCGACCTGTTCGGCGCCGGCAAGATGTTCCTTCCGCAGGTGGTGAAGTCGGCGCGCGTCATGAAGCGGGCGGTCGCCCATCTGATTCCCTACATCGAGGAGGAGAAGCTGCGCACCGGCGACGCCGGCAAGGCGAAGGGCAAGGTGCTGATGGCCACGGTCAAGGGCGACGTGCACGACATCGGCAAGAACATCGTCGGCGTGGTCCTGGCCTGCAACAATTTCGACGTGGTGGACCTGGGCGTGATGGTTGCGACCCAGACCATCATCGACCGCGCCCTCGAGGAGAAGGCCGACATCATCGGTCTTTCCGGCCTGATCACCCCGTCACTGGAAGAGATGAGCCACGTCGCCAGGGAAATGAAGCGGCAAGGGTTGACGCTGCCGCTGCTGATCGGCGGCGCCACCACCTCGCGCGCGCACACGGCGTTGAAGATCGCACCCCACTATGCGGAGCCCGTGGTCTGGGTGAAGGATGCCTCGCGCGCCGTCGGCGTCGTGCAGAGCCTGCTCAGCCCGGATCTGCGCGGGCCACTGGTGGCGCAGGTCGCCGCCGACTATGCCGAAGTGCGCGCGCGACACGCCAATCGCGGCGACGCAAAGCCGCTCATGTCACTGGAGCGCGCGCGCAGCAAGCACTTTGATGGCGGCTGGGAAAGCTACACGCCACCGACGCCGCAGCGACCGGGCATCACCATATTCGACGATGTACCGCTGGCGGAATTGCGCGAGATCATCGACTGGACGCCGTTCTTCCAGACCTGGGAACTGTCCGGCCGCTATCCCCAGATCCTCGACGACGCCATCGTCGGCAAGCAGGCGCGGGAGCTTTTCAGCGATGCCGGTGCGATGCTCGACCGGCTCGTCGCCGAGAATTGGCTGACCGCGAAGGCGGTCGCCGGCGTCTGGCCTGCCAATTCTGTCGGGGATGACATCCATCTTTATCCGGCGGGATCGCTCCCAA
>Ga0315287_10003318_pt1 | contig 15503 bp, 13 predicted proteins | sample YL17G11_0_MG_FD_205037 | JGI IMG/M metagenome (GOLD analysis project Ga0315287, IMG submission 205037) | Sediment microbial communities from Yellowstone Lake, YNP, Wyoming, USA - YL17G11_0 | ecosystem: Environmental > Aquatic > Freshwater > Lake > Sediment | place: USA: Wyoming | collected... | reverse complement strand
GCGGGCGACACGATCCCGCTGACGGCGCGCATCGTACAGATCGCCGACTCGTTCGACGCGATGACCGGCGGCATGCGACCCGATCGCCCGGGCTGCTCGCGCGCCGAAGCGCTGGCCGAACTCGAGCGCTGCGCAGGGACGCAATTCGATCCGGCGTTGGTGAAGGAGTTCGCGGTCGTTGCGGAAGGGGCCAGCGGGGAGGTCGATCTCGATCTCGTTGCCGACCTGGTCGCATCGGCGCGTTCGAGTTCGGAGTCGGCCGTGCCGTTGGCGCGGCAAAGCGACCAGAGGGGGGCACCCTAGGATGCGCGAGGCAAGGAGCCCGCTCTCACTCGACTTCGAGGGAGGCGGGAGCGTCACGACACTGCGTTCCGCTCGCAAGGCGCGACGGATCGCGACGGTACGGTTGGTGGAGTTCGCACCCTTCCCGCGCGCTCGCCGCGATGAGCGGTGGCACGTGGGCTTCACCCTCGACCTCTCGTCCAAGGGCGCTTGCCTGCGGGCGAAGGAGACCAAACCGGTCGGATCCTTGATTCACGTGATCGTCCGCGGTGTCGACGGTCGGCCGACTCTCGATTCGATCGCCCGCATCGTCTGGAGCGCCAACGGCCGCTTCGGCGAAGTCCGGATGGGCCTCTCGATGCTCGCCTCCCGCTCCCGCCGCGTCCCGTCCCGAAAGACCCCCGTCGCCGCCTGACGGCGAACTCCCTCGAAGCCCCCTGACCCGTGTTGGCGCGCGGCCTTCCGGCCGCGGTGCGGAGTCATCAGTTCGGAATCGTGAGTTAGAATGTAGCGATGTTCGGTATTGGCATGACTGAGCTGATGGTCATCTTCGTCGTCGCGCTGATCGTATTCGGCCCGACGCGCCTGCCTGAGTTGGCTCGGTCGCTCGGTCGCGCCATGGGCGAGTTCCGCCGCGCTTCGACCGATCTCCGGCAGACTTTCAGCGACGCGGTTCAGGATCCGAAGCCGGAAGCGGCTCCGCCGCAGCCCGCACCCGCCATCGCGCCGCCGGCAATGCAGGCGCGCGCCGATGCCGCAGCGCCCACACAGGCTGTGACGACGGCCGATCGCGATCCGAGCGGCCCGACCTCTTGATTTCTCCGTCGCTGGACGAAAATCGCCTTCCGCTGACCCAACATCTCGCCGAGCTGCGCACGCGCCTCGTGAAGTCGATCCTCGCTTGGATCGTCGCGTCGGCCGTCGCGTGGGCGTGGAAGGAAGAGATCTTCGCAGCGCTGCTCGCGCCTGCCGTGCACGCGCTCGGCAGTGGGAAGGGTCATCTCCAGGCGATTGCACCGGGCGAGATCTTCTTCACCTACATGAAGGGCGCCCTGCTCGCGGGCTTCGTGATCGCGCTGCCGGTCGTGCTGTGGCAGGCCTGGTCGTTCATTGCGCCCGGTCTGTATCACACCGAGAAGAAGTTCGCGGTGCCGTTCGTGGTGGTCTCGACGCTGCTCTTCGTGACCGGCGCGCTGTTTGGACACCAGTTTGTGTTTCCAATCATGTTCGCGTTCCTGGCGAACTTCGAAAACGAGTTCGTGCAATCCGCCTGGTCGATGAGTGAAGTCTTCGGCATGACCACGACGATGTTCCTCGCATTCGGTGCGTCGTTCGAAATGCCCATCGTCGTGTTCTTCCTGGCGGCGGCGGGGATCCTGTCGGTCGGCCAACTGTTGCGCGGCTTTCCGTACGCGATCCTCGTCTGCTTCATCCTCGGCGCCGTGCTGACGCCCTCGACCGACTGGGTGAGCCAGACGCTGCTCGCGGTGCCGATGATGATTCTCTATCTGCTCGGCGTGCTCGCGGCCTGGCTCTTCGGCGGTCAGCGCGCTCGCAAGGCGGCGGCCTCCAGCGCGGTCACCGTCACGAATCCGCCGGCCTAGCCTCGCTGCGTTTGCGGGCGGCCATCCGCACGTGGCGCAGATCCAGGCGCTGGCCGGTGTTCTCGTCGACGACGACAGGACGCACGGCGCGACCGGTCTCGCGATCGACCAGTTGGACGGGCGGCGATGTGCCGGGCTCCCACATCCAGTCCTCACCAAAGCGCCACAATGCGGCGAGCACGTCCCAGAACGCGCGGCCCTTGTCGGTGAGCAGATACTCGTAACGGGGCGGCCGCTCGGCGTAGCGCTCCTTGCGCAACAGACCTTCGCCGACGAGGCGGTTCAGCCGTCGCGAGAGGACCGCGCGCGGCACGCCGAGCGAGTCCTGGAACTGATCGAAGCGCCGCTGACCCGCGCACGCGTTGCGCAGGATGATCGGCGTCCACCAGTCGCCAACGAGGTCCGTCGCGCGCGCGATCGGACACGGCCAGCGATCGAAGCGCGTGCGCCGCATCAGCTGCGTAGCGCCTCCACGCGCGCCGCGACGTGCTTGTGCCACGGCGTGCCGGCGAGCCAGTCGCGATCTTCGGATGCGGTCAGCTCGTTCGGCGCGACGCCACGGACCGTTTCGTTGCCGTTCTCGTCGGGATACGCGAGCCCGAGTCCGTTCGGCAGCGTCACGTGCCCAGATCGCAGCGTATCGGTGATCTCGACCACCGCGACGACGCTGCCCCGCTTGGTCGTGACGCGCGCCTGACCGCCGTCGGCGATGCCGAGCCGAGCGGCATCCTCGGGGCTGATGCGCAGTGCGCCGTCGGCGTCCTTCTTGCGCCACGCCGGATCGCGGAAGATCGTGTTCGCGGTGCTGGTGCGGCGCTCCCCGGCGGCGAGCACGAACGGAAAGGCGGGATCGCGCGGCGCCGGATCCTCGTCGCGCAGCGTGCGCAGCTCGGCGAGCAATTCCGGCACCGCGAGTCGCACGCGGCCATCCGCGGTATCGAGCCGCTTCCAGGTCTCGTCGTACGCGTCGACGCTGAAGACCAGGCCCGAGCGACTCGCGAGGATCGCGTCGAAGAGCGCTTCGCCCTGCGCGATCGGATCGCCGTCGAAGCCCGCACGGCGCAGCGACTCGGGGTACGTGCGCGCGCAGTTGTGCGCGAGTCCCCAGATCACCGCCGCCGCGGCGGCACCGTCGGGCAGCGTCTTGCCGAGCGTCTCGTAGAGCACCACCGGCGCCATGCCCGCGAGCTTCGGATTCGCGCCGAGCGCGGCGAAGAACGCGCCTGCATACGCCGCGCGACCCTGCTTCGCTGCGTCGCGCAGCGGCGCGAGATCGGCCTCGGTGAGCGCACCCATTGCCTGCAGCAGCCGCGAATGGATCTCGGCTTCCGGCAGCGTGCCCGGCAGCGCGTCGAGCAGCGGCGCGCGCAGATGGAAGACGTTCTTGGGGAACTCGAGATTGAAGAAGGTCGCCTCCCATTTTTCGAGCTGCGACGATGCAGGCAGCACGTAGTCCGCGAGGCGCGCCGTCTCGGTGAGCGCAACGTCGATCACGACGACGAGTTCGAGCGCTTCGAGCGCCTGTCGCATGCGCTGGCTGTCGGCGAGCGAGTGCACCGGATTGCCGCTCTCGACCAGCAAGGCGCGAAAGCGCTTCGGGTGATCGGTCAGGATCTCTTCGGGCACCGCGTTGCAGGGAATCAATCCACCGATGATGCGGTGACCGCCGACGGGAGTGCGCCGATCGCTCCGACTGCCGCCGAACAGCTTGCCGATCTGCGTGTGGAGATTCGACGTGCCGCGCTTGCCGAAATTGCCGGTGAGCAGGTAGACGAGCTTTTCGAGGTACGAATTGAGCGTGCTGTGGCGCGATTGTTGGATTCCGAGGTCTTCGAGGATCGACACGCTCGCCGCGCGCCCGATCCGCCGCGCGACTTCCCGTAGCGTCGCTTCGTCGATGCCAGCGCGCTCGCAGTACGTCGCGATCGGCGTTTCGCGCAGCGCGGCGAGCGTCTCGTCGGCGCCGGTGGTGCGCTCGCGCAGGAACGCCGCGTCGACGAGGTCTTCCTCGATCAGCACCGCGAGCAGTGCGGCGAGCGCGAACGCGTCGGTACCCGGCTGCACCTGCAGATGGAAGTCGGCGAGGTCGGCGGTCTCGGTACGGCGCGGGTCGATCACGATGAGCGTGCGCTCCGGGTCCTTCGCGATCTCGCGCAGCACCGCGCGCGCGCGCGGGAAACCATGCGACTGCCACGGGTTCTTGCCGATGAATACCGCCACTTCGGCGTGTTCGAAGTCGGGCGCGGTGTGGCAGGACGGTCGGCCGAAGAGCTGGCCGTCCACCCAGAACTCGCCGGTCTTCTCCTGCGAGAGCGCGTTCGCCGCGTAGACGGAGCCGAGCGCGGAGCGCGTCGCGCCGGCGTACGCGCCGGGCAGATGGTTTCCCTGCCCGCCGCCGCCGTAGTAGAGGATCTTGTCGCCGCCGTGCGCGTCGCGAACGCGGACGAACGCCGCGGCAACCTCGCGAATCGCAGTATCCCAGTCGATCGCTTCGAAGCTGCCGTCGGGCCGGCGGCGCAGCGGCGTGGTCAGGCGATGGCGGCCGTTCTGGTAGTGATCGAGCCGGGCGGGCTTCTCGCAGGTGTAGCCTTCGGAGCCGGGGTGAGCCTTGTCGCCACGCACACGGGCGAGGTGCCGGCCATCGAGCTGCACCTCGATCCCGCAGTTCAGGCTGCAGAGGATGCAGGCGGTCTTCCGCCATCCGGAGCGGGACTCGAGTGAAGGCGGAGACGAGGCGGTCATCGGCTTCTCCAGTGGGCGCGAGTCAGTTCAACTAGAGAATCCACCGGGAACAGCGACCGCGTCAAGCCCCACGGCTGATTTCGGCCCGCTTCGCAGCCCTATGCGGGCGTGGCTCAGAGCGACGCGAGGCGGCTCACGATGGCGTCGCGCGCGGCGACGACGTCGACGCCCGTCGCGACGCGCATCTCGCTGCCCAACGCCGCGCCGGCCGGCGCTTCGAGCGTGCGCAGGATGCCGCGCTCGATGGTCGGGACGATGTGCAGTGTCTCGAAGCGCAGCGGCGCGGGATCGATCCGCGCCTGTACGGTGAGCGGATCGTGCAGGAACGCGACGAAGTCGCTCGGCTCGGGACCGCCCCAACTCGAGAAGAGCTTCTTCTGCACGCTGGTCCACTGCCGCAACATCACGCCGATCGCGCGCGCGAGCGGGCCGCCCGCTTCGATCCGCGCGAGATCGGCGGGGCCCATCCAGGTTTGCAGCGTGACGTCGGCGGTGACGAGCGTCGTAGGGAAGCCGGCGCCGAGCACGGCGATCGTCGCTTCGGGGTCGGAGCACAGGTTGTAGTCGATGCCGTGCGGGAGTTCTTTGGCGCCGAGTCGGACGCTGCGCACATGGCCGCCCATCACGGTGAGACCCGCGACGCGCTCGGGCAGCTTCGGGTCGAGCGCGATCGCGCGCGCGAGGTTGGTGAGCGGCCCGATCGCGATCAGCTCGAGGCCCGGCGTTTCGCGCGCGGCGCGCACGATGCGCTCGGGAGCCCATTCTTCGGAAAGCTGCGCATCGTGGCCGTCGGGGAGCGCTTTGCCTTCATGGCCGAACCAGACGAAGCGGCTCGCCGGGCGCAGGATCGGCGCCTCCTCGCCTGCGCACACTTCGACGTGTTGATAGCCAGCCACGCCGAGCAGGCGCGCTGCGATGCGCGCGCGCAGACGCGTGTCGCCGCAGACGGTGGTGACCGCAACGAGATCGAAGTGTTCGGGAGCGGCGAGCAACAGACCGAGCGCCAGCGCGTCGTCGACGTCGCTGCCGATGTCGGTGTCGAGCAGGACAGGGCGCGACAGAGCTAGACGCCGCCTTCCTTCTTCTCGGGCGGCGTCACCACGAAGAGCAGCGCGCCGCTCTCGACGGTCTGGCCCTCGGCAACAGAGATCTCGGTCACGATGCCCTCGACCGGCGACTTGATCTCGTTCTCCATCTTCATCGCCTCGAGGATCACGACGCCCGAGCCTTCGACGACCGGCGTGCCGACTGATACGGAGATCTTCACGACCTTGCCGGGCATCTCGGACTCGACGCGCTGCGGACCCGTGGCGATCGGCTTCGCCGACGCCGTCAGCAGCTTCGATCGCTCGTCGAGTGCTTGCAGGTGGAAGAGCTGACCCGCGACGACGACGTCGAAGCCGTGGGGACCCGCCTCGTCGATGATCACCTCGAACTGCTTGCCATCCTCGATGATCGAGTAGATCGTCTTGCCGCTCTTGGCCGCGTCGACCTGGACGGTGTGGCCGTCGATCGTGACTTCGTATTCGTTCTCGGACTTCTCGATCAGGCCGACCGTCCTGGTTTCGCCGCGCTTCTCGGAGACCTCGTACTTCAACGCCAGCCCCCTCGCATCTGTGCGCGACGGCCGAAGCTCTTCCACGGATCGCCGGTGCCGGTCGCGGTCGTCGCGGTCGCCTCCGAAGCGCGTTTCTTGTCGCGCCGGAAGGCCACGATCGCGGCCATCATGAACGCGACGCGACGCGCCTCGGCGGCATCTTCATCCGCCGCGGCCTGGCGCGTCGAATCGGCGAGCTTCGCACCCTTGCCGCCGGCCATGTGCTGCTCGATGAAGCCCGTGTCGTAGTGGCCCGAGAGGAAGATCGGGTGGTTCACCACTTTCTGGTGGAACGGCATCGACGTCTTGATGCCCTTCACGACGAACTCGGAGAGCGCCCGGCGGAGCCGCTCGATCGCCTCGGCACGGTCGCGGCCCCAGACGACGAGCTTGGCGACCATCGGATCGTAGAAGACCGTGACGCGCGCGCCCTGGTAGACACCACTGTCGACGCGAATGCCCGGGCCCGCGGCGGGCCGATACACGAGGATCTCGCCCGGCGAGGGCACGAAGTTGTTGTCCGGATCCTCGGCGTAGATGCGCGCCTCGATCGAGTGACCGTAGATCGCGAGATCTTCCTGCTTGAACGGAAGAACCTCGCCAGCGGCGACACGAATCATCGTCTTGACGATATCGACGCCGGTGATCATCTCGGTGATCGCGTGCTCCACCTGCACGCGCGTATTCATCTCGAGGAAGTAGAAATGACCGTTCCTGTCGACCAGGAACTCGCAGGTCCCGGCGCCGGCATAGGAAACGGCCTTGGCCGCAGCGACGGCCGCCTCTCCCATCCGCTCTCGCAATGTCGGGCTGATGCGATTGCCGGGCGCTTCCTCGATCACTTTCTGATGGCGGCGCTGGATCGAGCACTCGCGTTCGAAGAGGTGCACGGCGTTGCCGTGGGCGTCGGCCAGGATCTGGATCTCGATGTGGCGCGGCTCCTCGACGAACTTCTCGACATAGAGTGAGTCGTCGCCGAAGGAACTCTTGGCCTCCGAGCGCGCGCGCGCGATCGCGCCGAGCAGTTCCGACTCGTCCTTCACGAGCCGCATGCCCTTGCCGCCGCCGCCGGCCGCCGCCTTGATCATCACCGGAGGACCGACGTCGCGGACCCAACGTTCGATCGCCTCGTCGCTGAGACGTTCGGTGGTACCGGGAACGATCGGAACGCCCGCGCGTTCCATCGTCTGCCGCGCGGTGACCTTGTCGCCCATCGAGCGCATCACCGAGCCAGCGGGGCCGATGAACACGATGCCTTCCTTCACGCACAGATCCGCGAACTCGCCGCGCTCCGACAAGAAGCCGTAGCCCGGGTGGATCGCCTCGGCACCGGCCTTCTTCGCGACCGCGACGATGCGCTCGCCGATCAGATAAGACTCACGCGCGGGCGGCGGACCGATACAGTACGCCTCGTCGGCGAAGCGGACGTGCAGCGCATCGCGGTCGATGTCGGAGAAGACGGCGACCGTCTTGATTCCCATTTCGCGGCATGCGCGCATCACGCGCACCGCGATCTCGCCGCGATTGGCGATCAGGATCTTCTTGAACATCGAGGGGCCCCTCAGAGCGGGATGTTGCCGTGCTTCTTGGGCGGATTGGTGTCCCGCTTGTTCGCCAGCATCTCGAGCGAACGGATGATCTTGCTCCGCGTCTCTTCGGGCTTGATCACTTCGTCGATGTAACCGAGTTCGGCGGCCTTGAACGGATTGGCGAACTTGTCGCGGTACTCGGCTTCCAGCTCGACGCGACGGGCGGCCGGGTCGGCTGCGTCGCGCAACTCGTTGCGGAAGACGATGCTCACCGCGCCGTCCGGGCCCATCACCGCGATCTCGGCCGTCGGGTACGCGAAGTTCACGTCGGCACGCGTGTGTTTGGAACTCATCACGACGTACGCACCGCCGTAGGCCTTGCGCGTGATCACCGTCACCCGCGGCACCGTTGCCTCGCAGAATGCGTAGAGCAGCTTCGAGCCGTGCGTGATGATGCCGCCGTGCTCCTGGTCGACGCCGGGCAGGAAGCCGGGCACGTCGACGAAGGTGATGATCGGCAGGTTGAAGGCGTCGCAGAAACGAACGAAGCGCGCGCCCTTACGCGAGGCGTCGATGTCGAGGACGCCGGCGCGGTGGGCTGGCTGGTTCGCGACGATCCCGACCGAGCGACCGCCGAACCGCGCGAATCCCACCACCATGTTCTTGCCGAAGAGCGGATGCACTTCGAGGAAGTTGGCATCGTCGACGACGAGCTTGATCAGCTCCTTGATGTCATAGGGCTTGTTCGGGTTGTCCGGAACCAGGTTGCGCAGCGCCGGATCCTGGCGATCGACGGGATCCTCGGTCGCGACGAAGGGCGGGTCTTCGAGGTTGTTCTGGGGGATGAACGAGAGCAGGTTGCGGATGACCTGGATGCACTCCTCCTCGGAGTTCACCGCGAAGTCTGCGACACCGCTCTTGGAGGCGTGCGCGACCGCGCCACCCAGTTCTTCCGAGGACACCTCCTCGTGCGTCACGGTCTTGATCACGTCGGGACCGGTGATGAACATGTTCGAGGTGTTCTTCACCATGATGATGAAGTCGGTCATCGCGGGCGAATACACCGCGCCGCCCGCGCACGGCCCCATGATTGCCGAGATCTGCGGAATCACGCCGGACGCGAGCACGTTGCGCGTGAACACGTCGCCGTAGCCGCCGAGCGACACGACGCCTTCCTGGATGCGCGCGCCCGCGCCATCGTTGAGCCCGATGAACGGCGCGCCAGCCTTGGCCGCGAGATCCATCACCTTGCAGATCTTCTCGGCGAAGGCGCCCGACAGCGAACCGCCGAAGACGGTGAAGTCCTGCGCGAAGAGGAATACGAGACGGCCGTTGACCTTGCCGTAGCCGGTCACCACGCCGTCGCCCGGGATCTGCTGCTCTTCCATCCCGAAGTCGGTGCAGCGATGGACGACGAAGCGATCGGTCTCGACGAAGCTTCCGGGGTCGAGGAGCACTTCGATGCGTTCGCGAGCGCTGAGCTTGCCAGCGGCGTGCTGGCGGTCGATGCGGGCCTGACCGCCGCCCATCATCGCGCGCGCGTTCATCTCCTCGAGCCGCTTCATCTTGTCTTCGATCGCCATGCCTCTCCAGACCTCGCCCTGAACTCCCGCGCGGCTGCTACAGGCTCGAGATTTCCTCGAGCCGCGTTTCGAGCGAGCGACGGTAACTCGCCATGTCGAGCGGGAGTCGCGCGACGCCCGACTTGACAGCCGCTTCCGCAACCGCCGGCGCCACGTGCAGCAGCACGCGAGGGTCGAAGGGCTTCGGGATGATGTAGTCGGGACCAAAATGGAAGCTCTCGCCGGCATAGGCGGTCTTTACGACCTCCGGAATGCCTTCGGACTCGCCGAGCTTGGCGAGCGCCGCGAGCGCGCGCACGGCGGCCTGCTTCATCTCCTCGTTGATCTTTCGCGCGCGCACGTCGAGGGCGCCGCGGAAGATGAACGGGAAGCCGAGTACGTTGTTCACCTGATTCGTGTAGTCGGAGCGACCGGTCGCGACGATCGCATCGTTGCGCACCGCGGCGACCTCGGGCGGCGTGATCTCGGGATCCGGGTTCGCCATCGCGAAGATGATCGGCTTGCCCGCCATCGACTTCACCATGTCGGCGGTGACGAGGCCTGCGGACGAAAGGCCGACGAACACGTCGCAACCCTTCATCGCGTCGCCGAGCGTGCGCGCGTTGGTACGGCGCGCGAACTCCTGCTTGTACTTGTTCATGCCGGCGGTGCGACCTTCGTAGATCACGCCCTTCGAATCGACCATCAGGATGTTCTCGGCCTCGACGCCGAGATCCTTGTAGAGCCGCGCACACGCGCTCGCCGACGCGCCGGCGCCCGAGAAGACCACCTTCACATCGCCGGCCTTCTTGCCCACCAGCTCGAGTGCGTTGAGCAGCGCCGCTCCGGAGATGATCGCGGTGCCGTGCTGATCATCGTGGAAGACGGGGATGTCGAGGGTCTCGATCAGCCGCTGTTCGATCTCGAAGCACTCGGGAGCGGCAATGTCCTCCAGGTTGATGCCCCCGAAGGTCGGCGCGATCAGCTGGCAGAACTTGATGATCTCTTCGGTGTCCTCGCTCGCGACCTCGATGTCGAACACGTCGACGTCGGCGAAGCGCTTGAAGAGGACGCCCTTGCCCTCCATGACCGGTTTGCCGGCGAGGGCCCCGAGGTTGCCGAGTCCGAGCACCGCGGTGCCATTGCTGATCACCGCGACCAGATTGGCCTTGGCGGTATAGAGGTAGGCGGCGTCGGGGTCCTTCGCGATCTCGCGACAGGGCTCCGCAACGCCGGGGGAGTAGGCGAGCGACAGATCATCCGCGGTGAGCGTTGGCTTCGTAGGGACGACCTTGATCTTCCCGGGCCGCCCCGACGCGTGGTAAGCCAGTGCTTCTTCTCTTGTGATCGCCACCGCATTCCCCCTGAGGGCTTTGAAAGAGCGCGCATTCTATCAGATCGCGCGAGCACGCGTCGAGGCGCGTTTCTCTCGCGAATTCGAGAACTTGGATCGCTGCGAGCTACTCCTTCAGCAGCTCGCGCGCGATCACCAGCCTTTGGATTTGGTTGGTTCCCTCGTAGATCTGCATCAGTTTTGCATCCCGCATCAGCTTCTCGACCGGGTATTCCTTCGTGTAGCCGTTGCCGCCGAAGATCTGCACGGCGTCGGTCGTGACGCGCATCGCGATGTCGGTCGCGAAGCACTTCGCGAACGACGAGAACTTCGACGCGCGCATCCCCTGGTCGACCATCCACGCGCTCTGGTGCGTGAGCAGGCGTCCGCCCTCGATGTCCTTCGCCATGTCGGCGAGCAGGAACTGCACGGCCTGGAAGCCACCGATCGGGAACCCGAACGCCTTGCGTTCCTTCGAGTACGCGACCGACTCGTCGAGTGCGCGGCGCGCGATGCCGGTCGCGAGCGCGCCGATCGGCGGGCGCGTGCGGTCGAGCGTCTGCATCGCGATCTTGAAGCCCTCACCGTCCTTGCCGAGCTGGTCGCTCGCGGGCACGCGCACATTGTCGAAGTGGATGACGCGCGTATCGCTCGCGCGTTGCCCCATCTTGTCCTCTTTCTTGCCGGGGCTGAGACCGGGCGTACCCCGCGGGATCACGAACGCGCAGACGCCCTTGTGCCGGCTCGCCCGATCGAGCGTCGCGAAGACCGTGAAGAGATCCGCCTCGCCGCCGTTGGTGATCCAGCACTTGGTGCCGTTCAGCACGTAATGGTCGCCGTCGCGTTCGGCGAGCAGCTGCATGCCTGCGACGTCCGAGCCGGCATTGGGCTCCGACAGACAGAACGAGACGAGCTTGAAGTCGCTCGTGCAGGCGGTGAGCCAGCGCTGTTTCTGCTCATCGCTGCCGCCGACGAGGATCGGCATCAAGCCGAGGTCGTTGCACATGATCGACGTTGCCATGCCCGCGCAACCCCAGGCCAGCTCTTCGACCGCGATGCACGAGTCGAGCATGGACAGCCCGACCCCGCCGTAGGTTTCGGGGACGCACATCGATACCAGACCCAGCTCCCAGGCCTTCCGGATGATCTCGCGCGGGAACTCTCCGGCCTGGTCGTAGTGGGCGGCGGCCGGCGCGATCTCGGTCTTCGCAAAGCGCCGTGCGGTTTCCTGGAGCGCGCGTTGTTCGTTGCTGAGCGAGAAGTCCATGGCGATCCCCTGGCTGCGACCGCGCGGAAGAGTTGACCAAGAGTTCTACCCACGGTCACTTTTCGCAGCAGTCTCAATGCGTTAGCCGAGACTAAGAGAACGCCTCCGCGCCGGCAAGCGGCGCAGCGCGCGACCCGATTGGGGGCGTGGGCTAGCTCGAGCTGCCCAGCAGACGAGAGAGTGCGGCGCCGGCGGCCAACAGCGACGGCACGATGCGACTCTCGAGCGCGTCGTGGTCCAAGCGGAAGGAAGGGCCCGATACGGACAACGCGCCGACGAGGCATGCGCTCGCGTCGAGGATGGGCACCGCGGCGCAGGACACGCCGCGCTCGTACTCCTCGATGTCGAGCGCAAAGCCCTGCACGGCAACGTGGCGAAGATGCTCGATCAGCTTGTCGCGATCTGCGATCGTCGCGTCCGTGCGCGCAGCGAGGCCTTGCTTCGCAATGACGTCGCGGTCGTACGCTTCGAGCGCACCCCTCGCACCGCACGCGAGCAGCACCTTGCCGAGCGCGGTGCAATGGCAGGGCATGCGCTCGCCGATGCGCAGCGTGCCCGCGATCATGCCGGGTGCCTGCTCGCCGTCGAGGTGCACGACCTCGAAATCGCGGAGCACGCCGAGGTGCGTCGTCTCGCCGGTCTCGCGGCACAGCGACGCGAGCGCCGGTCTGGCGTGGCGCGTGATCAAGCGCGTGCGCGTGAGCGACTGGGAGAGGCGCAGGCAGCGTGCGCCGAGTCGATACAGCTCGGCGTCCGTCTGCTCGACCCAATGACTCTCCTCGAGCGTCGCGAGGAGGCGGAAGACATTGTTCTTGTGAAGATGGAGTCGACGAGCGAGTTCGGTCACGCCGAGCTGCTCGTCGGTCTCGAACGCCTGGAGCACGCGCAACGCGTTCGTGACCGTCTGGATCGCGTACTCGCTCTTCGCTCGCTGCATCACCACCCCTCGAAAGGCAAAGGGTTTCGCTACGCCTCGCGACGTCCCGCTCCGCGCGACGAGACGATGACGATGCGATTACCCGTGGGGTCGATGCAAGATGTCAGGGCTTTGCGAAGAGAAACCCATCGGATCGGGCGCGCAGCATGGGAGGAAGTGCGACCGACGGGTTCAAGGACTCGATCCACGGGGGGCATGGCTCGTCCGACGTCGAGAGAACAGCGAATCGCCGTGAGAAATTCTCTTGGCTGAGAAGGCGAGCAGGTATCGCATGGAGCCAACGGAGTGTCAAGCACGAGACGCCCACGTGAACAGAAAAAATGCTTCTCGATGCCGAAAGACACTAGAAAGCGTCTCTCGTCGATCGTGCACCATCCGAACTTTGCGAGGGTTCCTGGCGCGCGCGAGTGTCAGGTGCGTCGCTCTGCGCCCGCGGGGTCGTCGCGCGACTCCCCTTCTGCCGCGAGCAATTCGATCACGAGGAACGCGACACCAACGACAATGAAGCTGTCCGCGAGATTGAAATCAGGCCACTGGTAGCCGCCCCACAAACGAAAATGCAAGAAGTCGACCACCTCACCGCGAAAGATCCGATCGATGAGATTGCCGACGGCGCCACCGAGAATCAGTCCGAGCGACAGCGCAGAGAAGCGGTCCCCGGGGGCCAGCTTGCGATAGAAGCTGACGACCATGCCGAGCGCGACCAACGTCATCCCGATGAATAGCGTGAGACGAATCACGACGGGCGCGTCGCCGAACAGACCAAACGCCGCGCCGGGATTGCGCGCGTGCGTGATGTAGAAGAAGTTTTCGATCACGGTGATGCGATCGGAGAAACTGAGATTCGCGTCGATGGTGAGCTTGGTCGCTTGGTCGAGGAGCACGGAAACCAGCGAAGCAGCTACGAAAATTCTGGTCTTCGGCAGCATCGGCGGGGCAACCTATCACACGCCCCCGGACGCAGCTATCGAGCCGATTGGCTCCTTGCACTCGCTTCAGAACCAACGGTCGAAGAGGCGATCGAGCCAGCCGCCGCGCGGAGGGACCTTCCCGTGCGACGCGCGCGCATCGGGTGTCAGCTCGTCGCTTTGAACCAGCCAGCCGCCCTCGGGGCAGGTCGCACGCGGCTCCGTGCCTTCGATGAAGTACTCCATCTCGCGACGCGGACAACCTGCGAGCGCGACGGCTCCACTCGTCGGATCGATCTCGACGCGATGCACGGACGACGGCGCTTCGAACGCACCCGGCACCGCGCCGCCGGTCGCTTCGCGCAGGAAGCGCAACCAGATCGGCACTGCGAGACTCGCAGCTGGCAGCTTCATGTCGCGCGGCTGATCGAAGCCGACCCAGACCACGGCGACCATTTCCGGCGTGAAGCCGGCGAACCACGCGTCCTTGGAGTCGTCGCTCGTGCCGGTCTTCCCCGCGACCGGACCCGTGATGCCGGCGTCGCGCACCGCGTGTGCGGTGCCGTGATCCACTACGCCTTCGAGCAGCGACACCGCGAGATAGCTGGTGCCCGGGTCGAGCACCGCCTCGCTCGCCGCCGCGTTGCGTTCGAGCGTGTGCCCCGATGCGTCGCTCATCGCCTCGAAGAAGCGCAGCGTCGGCCGCTTGCCGCCGTTCGCGAGCGTCGCGTAGGCTCGCGCCAGTTCGAGCGGCGTCACATCGGCCGCACCCAGCGCGAGGGCCGGAACCGGGTCGAGCGGACTCTCGATGCCGAGACGCTTCGCAACATCGATGATCCGCTCGGTCCCAACCTCGCGCGCGAGACGCACGGTGGCGACGTTCAGCGACTTCTCGAGCGCATGGCGGACGCCCACGCGGCCATGAAACTTGTGGTCGTAGTTCGCCGGCGACCATTTTCCGGATGACGTCTTGATCGAGAGCGGCGCATCGTCGAGCGTGCTTGCGAGCGTGATCACCGGCGCACCGTGCGATGCTTCGAGCGCCGCGACGTAGACGAACGGCTTGAAGGCGCTTCCTGCCGAGCGACGCGATTGCAGGCATCGGTCGAACTGCGACTCGCCATACTCGCGTCCCCCAACCAGCGCGAGCACCTCGCCGGTCTGCGGTCGCAACACGACGAGACAACCCTGCAATCGCGCGTTCGGCGACCCTGCGAGCTTCGGATGCTTCTTTTCGAGCTGCTGGAGACCCCCGCGCAGTGCCTCTGTCGCGATCTGCTGCAAGCGCAGGTCGAGCGTCGAGTAGATCCGCAGGCCCTCGCCCTCGAGGGATTTCCCGTCGTACAGGTCGGGGAGCTGACTGCGCAGCGCGTCGAGGAAGTAGCGGGTCTCGCGCGGCTCGGTGGTGCGCGTCGCGAGCGAAAGCGGCGCCGCGCGCGCGGAGGCGTACGCAGCGGCGTCGATGCGGCCCTGCTCGAGCATCAGTTGCAGCACGAGGTTGCGGCGGGCGAGCGAGTCGTCGGGATGCGCGAACGGCGAGTGGTCGCCCGGGCTGCTGATCAATCCGGCGAGCAGCGCGGCGTCTCCCAGTCGCAACGAACGCACCGGCTTCCCGAAGTAGAAGAGGGAGGCCTCGCCGACGCCGCGGATCGAAGTCGGCCCGCGCTGGCCGAGATAGATCTCGTTGAGATACGCCTCGAGGATCGCCGGCTTCGCGTAGCGCGCCTCGACCAGCAGCGACA
>Ga0315287_10003316_pt1 | contig 15506 bp, 15 predicted proteins | sample YL17G11_0_MG_FD_205037 | JGI IMG/M metagenome (GOLD analysis project Ga0315287, IMG submission 205037) | Sediment microbial communities from Yellowstone Lake, YNP, Wyoming, USA - YL17G11_0 | ecosystem: Environmental > Aquatic > Freshwater > Lake > Sediment | place: USA: Wyoming | collected... | reverse complement strand
CCGAGTGGCCTCATGATTCTGAGAAATCCACCCTTCTGGTGGTCCCATGATCCTGAGAAGAGTCCCCGAAACGTGGCCTCATGATTCTGGGAAATCACACCCCGGGGCACCGGCCAACCCCGCAACTGTTGTGACTTCGCCCGTCGCCGTCACGAGCTTGCGGATCGTGCAGTTCCACGCGTCAGTGATGTAGAGACTGCCCAGGCCGTCGGAGGCTATCCCAGATGGGTTGTAAAACCTCCCCTCGCTGCCCGCGCCATCTTGACTTCCGGGGACGCCAGCCAGCCCCGCCGCCGTCGTGACCTCCCCCGTCGCGGCGACGACCTTTCGAATGGTGTGATTATTGGCGTCGGCCACGTACACGCTGCCGGCACCGTCGCAGGCAACGCCGGACGGTCGAGAGAAACGCGCCGCGCCGCCGGTCCCATCGACGCTCCCCCGCCTCCCGACAGTACCTGCGAGGGTCGTCACCTCGCCCGTCGCTGTCACCACCCTGCGGATCGTGTGGTTGTAGGTGTCCGCGACGAAGAGGGTTCCACCGCGATCGGAGGCGATACCTTTCGGAAGAAAGAAGCGCGCGGCAGCGCCGACGCCATCGGCACTCCCCCATTCACCAGCCAGCCCTGCAACGGTGGTGACCTCGCCGGTGGATGCTGCGATCTTGCGGATGTTGGAGTTCCTCCAATCGGCCACGAAAAGCTCCCCCGCTCCATCGTAGGTAATTCCCCACGGGGAGTCGAAACTGGCGGCAGAGCCAATGCCATCGGCGCTGCCCGGAAGCGCCGCGACACCGGCGAGCGTCGTGACTTCTCGTGTAGCTACCACCACTTTGCGCAGCACCCCCGCCGAAGCCTCCCCGGCGTACAGGATTCCTGCCGCGTCGTACGCCAGCGCCTGGGGGTCGCTGAACCTCGCCGTACTGCCAGTACCGTCAATCACGCCCCACGCTCCAGCAAGACCCGCCACTGTCGACACCTCACCGGACGCAATGTTCACCTTGCGGATTGTGTGGTTCCCCCAGTCGGACACGTACAGGTTCCCCTCTCCGTCGTAGGTGATCCCATCTGGCGCGTAGAAGCGCGCCACGCCGGCAGTCCCGTCGGCGCTCCCGCTTTCGCCGGCCGAGCCGGCGATCGTGGTAACCTCGCCGGTGGCGATGACCACTTTGCGGATGGTGTGTTGGTTTCCCTCCGTCACGTACAGGTTGCCCATGCGGTCGCAGGCCACTCCGAAGGGCCAGTCGAAAAGCGCCGCGTTCCCGATGCCGTCTACGGTCCCCCGCTCACCAGGCACACCTGCCAAAGTGGACACCTCCCCGGTTCGGACGTCAATCCTCCGGATGGTCGGCCCATAGGAATCGGCCGCAAACAGGTGGCCCGCACCGTCGTAGGCCAATCCGTAGATGCCTGAGAACCTCGCCGCACTCCCGGTTCCGTCGTCGAGGCCTGACTGGCCCGCCAAACCCGCCACCGTCGTGACCTCTGCGGTCGCGATGGTCACCTTGCGGATCGTGTAAGGCTCGGCCGCGTAGAGTGTCCCCGCGCCGTCATAGGCAAGGCCCATCGGATAAATCGAGGCCGCGCTGCCGGCTCCGTCCCTGCTGCCGCCTTCGCCCCCTGGCCCGACAAGCGTCCGCACCTCACCGGTCGCGGTCCGTACCTCACGGATTGTTCCATTGTACAGGTCGGCGAGGTAGAGCCTGCCGGCCCCGTCGTACGCGGCACCAAAGAGGAAACCGCCGAACCTTGCCGTTTCGCTTGTTCCATCCTTGAAGCCGCCGTTGGCATTGCCAGCAAGATGGGTGAAGGTAAATGCCGGCGTCTGCGCCATCGCACCTACCTGGGCCCATAAGGAAACGGCGGCCGCTGCCACAAGCAGCAGCCGGGACCCTGCGCGCGCCACCCTGTTTGTCCCCTGCCCGGAATCGTAGTTTCGCTCGGCCGACACACATTGAGTTCTTGGCATGACGCGCCCCCTATCTATCTTCTCAGCCGAAAACACTTTGCCTTCGCCCGAACGCTCGCTGCGAGTAGTGCGGTGGATTCTGATGATAGCCTATTCTGATTTTTTTGTGCCAACATCTCACGCACTTTTACGAAAGTGCAAGACGCCTGCCACCGGATCACCCGGGGCCGGTCACACAGGGTTGCGCCCAGCTCACACACCCCAGACGACCAGTCGTCCAAGCCCACCACGGCCCGTCACCCCATAGGTGGCCATCTCAAGAGCGAGCCTGGAAGACGCCTGCCACTGGAGATGTCTCGGAAACGAGACCGGCGCGGTGGAACGCACCTGATCCGGCGAGTTTCCTAGTGAGAGGGCTGCACTTGTCAATGGTGCGAAGTAGCGAGACATGCGTCCCGTCGCCGCATCCCGACCGTGCACGATCCGGCTGGACAGCAGCCCTCCGCAGGGACAAAGTCCGGCCTACTCGTCCATGGACATCCCAAGCTCCTTGAGCTTGCGGTAGTAGGTGGCACGGGAGATGCCGAGAATCGCCGTTGCTCGCGCGGGGTCGCCGTGGGCGGCGGCGAGGGCGAGGCGGAAGGCCTGGCGCTCGGCGTCGGCGACCGCGGTTGGGAGGCTCAGCGGAAGGGTGAGCTGCTCGCTCGTACCATTGTCGCGAATCGAGTGAGGGAGGTATGGCAGGTCGAGCGACTCGCGTGACTCGAGCAGGAGGACCGCCTTGGCGATCTCGTTCTCGAGCTGGCGGATGTTGCCCGGCCACGAGTAGTTGACGAGGGCGCCGAGCGCGGCGCGGGTGATGCCGGGGCTCCGTCGACCCGCATGTGCGCACTCGCGCTGGAAGAAGTGCGCGGCAAGCAGCGGGATGTCTTCCCTGCGGGCGCGGAGCGGAGGCAGCGAGACGACGAAGGCGGCGAGCCGGTGGAAGAGGCCGCGCCGAAAGACGCCGGAGGAGACCAGCTCGTCGTGCGGACGGTTGGTGGCGGCGAAAAAGCGCACGTCGACGGTGATTTCGGCACGACCGCCGACTCGGTAGAAGCGTTTGCCTTCGAGCACGCGTAGCAGCTTGGCCTGGGTTTCGAGGGCCATGTCGCCGATCTCGTCGAGCAGGATCGTGCCGCCGTCGGCCTGCTCGAGGATGCCCGGCCGGCGGTCGACGCCGGTGGCGACGCCCTTTTAGATGCCGAAGAGCTCGGCCTCGAGCAGGTCGCGGGGCATTGCGGCGCAATTGGAGCTGAGGGAGATCGGGCGCGATGGCCGATCGATAGGTCACGAATCATGGCACAATATGTGGCTTAAGGAGGAGCCATCGTGGCTGCAAAATCCAACTTTCATGTTCCCCTTCCCAACGACGTGTACAGCGAGCTGCGCGACGCTGCGGTGGAGGAGGGAACGCCGGCGACCGTGCTTGCCAGGCGCGCCATCGAGGACTACCTCAAGGTTCGCCACCGCGCATTGGTTCGGGAGGCACTCTCCGCTTAGGCCGCGGCGATGGGAGGCACACGAGTCGACCTCGACGACGTGCTTGAGACCGGCGCCAGCGATCACCTGGCCAGCTCGGACGAGTGAGATGCGACGAGGTGATCTGTTCTGGGCGGAGCTCGCCCCGCGCTCGGGGTCGGAGCAACGCGGCCGGCGTCCGGTCGTGGTGATCTCGCACGACGCCTTCAACGAGGCGGAGGCCTGGCGGTCGGTGATCGTCGTCCCGCTGTCGACCTCGAGGCAGCAGGCCCGCCGCGGCCCGACGGCCGTCGCTCTTGGGAAGGACACCGCCGGGCTAGCCGTGGCGAGCGTCGTGCTGTGCCATCAGGTCACGACGCTCGACCGTGCCAAGCTCGTGGAACGAATTGACACCCTTTCGCCCGCGGATCTCGGGCGGGTCGGCGAGGGTCTCCTGGTCGCGCTCGGCTTGGAGCCGTGAAGCCGCGCCGGCAAGGCCAAACTGGTCATCAGCCGAGCGGCGCCAGGTCATCGAGGAGTCGAGAGAGAGCGACGGCGCGCACGCGCTCGGCGAGGGGGAACGTCTCGGCGCCGGCGTGGATCACGTCGAGGCGGTCGAGCCTGAGGTCCGCCAGAGCGATCCGCATCGACGGGGTGAGTGACGGCGCCACCGTTCGCTTGAACTCGAAGCCGAGGCGCGCCTGACCACGGACGATGAGCAGGTCCAGCTCGGCCTTCGAATGCGTCGCCCAGAAGAAGCACTCCTGAGGCCGGGCGCCCAGACGGGCGATCACCTCACCGAGGGCAAAGCCCTCCCACGACGCGCCCACCTTTGGGTGACCCTCGAGAGTGTCGCGGTCTTCGACACCCAGCAGCGTGTGCAGCAGGCCGCTGTCGCTCAGGTAGATCTTTGGCGCCTTCACCTGCCGCTTCGCCAGGTTTTCGCGCCAAGGAGGCAGCACCCGGACCATGAACGCCCCGGCCAGGAGGTCGAGGTATCGGCGCACGGTCGTGTCAGCCACTCCGAACGACCTGGCGAATTCGGAAGCGTTCCAGATCTGCCCGTGATAGTGCGCGAGCATCGACCAGAAGCGCCGCAGCGTCAGCGCCGGCAGGGTCACACCGAGCTGGGGGAGATCCCGTTCGAGGAAGGTGCGGACGAAGTCGCGGCGCCACTCGGCGCTCGCCGATTCCGAAGCCGACAGGAACGACCTGGGGAAAGCGCCACGAATCCAGAGCCGCTGCAGCGACGAAGCACCGACCTCCGCGAGCGTGAAGCCCGCCAGCTCGTGGTACGCGATCCTCCCGGCCAGAGACTCCGAGCTGCCGCGCAGGAGCTGCGGCGAGGCGCTGCCGAGGATGAGGAACCGGGCGTCGCGATCCTGGCGGTCCGCAAGGACGCGCAGCGCCTGGAAGACGTCCGGGCGCTGCTGCACCTCATCGAGCACCACGAGGCCATCAAGCGGCGCCAGCGCGAGCAGGGGATCCGCCAGGCGCGCAGCGTCGGCGGCACTCTCGAGGTCGAACACGGTCACCTGACCCGCTCGACGCGCTGCGACCTGCCTCGCCAACGTCGTCTTGCCGACCTGACGCGCGCCGAGGAGCGCAACCACGGGATTACGAGATAGCAACCCCTCAACGCGCTCGATATGGTCCCGGCGTTCGACAAGGTGCGCGCTCATACCTTGCATTGTCGGCGCTCCCCGCCGAATTTTCAAGGTGCTCAAGCCGCGCCCATCTTCGGATCCAGTGTCGGGGCCAGCAAGAACCCACATGAGCTGCGGCCCACCCTGGACCATGAAAGTCACCGTCACTGCGAGGAGGGCGAAGCCCGACGAAGTAGTCTCCCCGGATTTGGGGAGATTGCTTCGTTGTCCGGCCCGCCTCCGGCGACCCGGGCGCCTCGCAATGACCGCTCTTGCGGAGGGACTTTCTAAGCAATGCCCCTCCTACGAAATGTCCAACTCCTTCACCTTGTCGTAGTATTGCCCTTCTCACGCTTTGACCTGCCACCGTGAGACTCGACTCAGCCGGGTGTCAGGACCGCCAGCCCGAGGCGGCGGGCGGCGACGACCAGGTGTTCGTCGTGGGCGACGAAGGCGCCGAGATCAGCACCGAGCGACAGCGCCGTGGCGAGGTGAATGGCGTCGATGCTCCGCAGCGCCAGCGGGTCGAGGGTCGCGGCGGCGTTCAGAATCCCGGTGGTGAGAGACAGGAGGTTTACCGCGGCCATGACCTCATGGGCACGAAGTTGGACCACTGGATCACTGCTGGCGCGGCGCGCCGCTCGGACAACCTCGACCGCGGCGATGGCGCTGGTCACACAGGTGGGCCATTCGGCGAGCAGCTCGACAAGAGGGCTACTTGATCCGCCGCCGGAACCTGGACGCGGTGGCAGTTACCACCACGATGCCTTCGACACGGTGGGGAGGTTCTCGTCAATGAGAAAACGCACTACACGACCTCGAGACCCAACTCGCTGAGACGGGCCGCAAAGCGGAGAGCCTGGTGGATGTCGTCCTTGCTGAGAAAGGGATACGCTGCGAGTAAGTCGTCCGTGCTGTCACCTTCCGCGATCGCCTCGACGAGAACGTACACTGGCAGACGCGTTCCTCGGATGACGGGCTGCCCCAACATCACTTCAGGATCGATCTGGACGCGATCGAGGTCGTTCATAGGTTCATTGTACACAGCAAGCTGGAAGACCTTCTCTCGGCGGCAGGCGCCCCCTACGCGATGCCAAGCTCCTTGAGCTTGCGGTAGTACGTGGCGCGGGAGATGCCGAGGATGGCGATGGCGCCAGCGGCATCGCCGGCGGCGGCGGCGAGCGCGAGGCGGAACGCCAGGCGCTCGGCGTCGGCGACCGCCGTTGCCAGGCTCAACGACAGGGCGGGCTGCTCGCTCTTGCCAATGTCGCGAATCGCGCGGGACAGGTGCGGCAGGTCGAGCGGTTCGCCGGACTCGAGCAGCAGAACAGCCTTGGCGATCTCGTTCTCGAGCTGGCGGATGTTGCCCGGCCACGAGTAGTCGACGAGGGCGCCGAGCGCGGCGCGGGTGATGCCGGGGCTCTTGCGGTCGCTGTGCGCGCACTCGCGCTGGAAGAAGTACGACGCGAGCAGCGGGATGTCCTCCCTACGGGCGGACAGCGGTGGGAGCGAGACCACGAACGCGGCAAGGCGATGAAAGAGGTCGCGCCGGAAGGCGCCTGACTCGACCAGTTCGTCGAGTGGGCGGTTCGTGGCTGCGAAAAAGCGTACGTCGACGGTGATCTCGGTGCGGCCGCCGACGCGGTAGAAGCGCTTGCCTTCGAGTACTCGCAGCAGCTTGGCCTGGGTCTCGAGGGCCATGTCGCCGATCTCGTCGAGCAGGATCGTGCCGCCATCGGCCTGCTCGAGGATACCCGGCCGGCGGTCGACGCCGGTGGCGACGCCCTTCTCGATGCCGAAGAGCTCGGCCTCGAGCAGGTCGCGGGGCATGGCCGCGCAGTTGAAGCTCAGGAAGATCCGGTCGGAGCGCGGGGAGTGCTGGTGGATCCAGCGCGCGAGCACCTCCTTGCCGGTGCCGGACTCCCCGAGAATCACGACCGGGATCTCGCCTTGCGCGACCTTCGCCGCGCGGCGGTAGAGTCCGCGCATCTCAGAACTGAGACTCCCGGGCGCTGGTAGCTCGGCCTCAGGGCTCACGAGTGGCACAGGCGACGCGGACCCATCGCCTGGCCCGGCTCCGGGCGACAGTGCCCGCAGTGCCACCTCCAGAACCGGCTGCAAGCGCGCGAGCGACCGGCCACTATCCTTCCAGAGCCGCAGCCACCATCCCGACGGGACGCTCACCTCGAGGCGCGGCGGCGTGTCGGGCGGTCGTGACTGGCTCCCTACCACCGCGAGCACGACCTCGCCGGCGGCGGCGCTCCGGCCCAGCTCGAGGCGCTCGGGGTTCAGCAACACCGCCCAGCGATGGGCTATCTGCACCACGCAAGTGTCGGCCCGTTCGCGCCTCTGCTCGGCCGCGCAGAGAACATCGTTGAGGGCACGAACCAGATGCTCGACCATGGAGGTCTCGGCGGTCGGGGACTGGTTCGCCTGCTCGGTTGCCGGCTCGGCGAGGATCCCGGCGAGTGCCTCATCCGCTTCAATCAGCAGATGGCCCGAGGAGGGGGACACTGGGACCAACTCGGCGCGGACCGAGCCAAACGCGACGGCGGCCGTGCCCGGCACCGCGCCTCGCTTGATCCTCTTGCCGCCGAGAAACGTCCCGTTCTTCGACCTGAGGTCGCTGACGACCGCGCCGCCGTCGTCGAGGATCTCTATCGACGCGTGACGGCGCGAGACGCCGGCGACCGGGAGATGGACATCGCACCCGGACTGGCTGCCGACCACGTATTCGCCAGGCTTGAGATAGATACGCCTGACGGGGACCGGGTCCTCCGAGAGGACGGCGAGGATGTAGCGGTAGCGGGGGGAGTCGGTCATCGTTCGGCTAGCCCGCGGGCCTGGCAACCATACCCGGCGAGCGCCGTGGCTTCAAGGCCCAGGGGGGACCACCGGTGGGCGGGAGCCGAAGGCAGGGTACAGTCGATGGGGCCTCGTGAGCTGATTGACGCGGGCACCCAAATGCCATAACATCTGCCATGGAGAGATGACACGATGCGAGCCAAAGCGAACTTCCATGTCCCGCTCCCCGGGGACGTCTACGCCAGCCTCCGGACTGCTGCAGAAGAGGAATCGACGCCCGCAACTGTGCTTGCACGGCGCGCTATCGAGGACTACCTCGACGCGCGGAAGCGCATCATGGTCCGCGAGGCGCTGGCCGAGTACGCCGCGGCGGTCGCGGGCTCGCCCGCCGATCTCGACGTCGAGCTCGAGTCTGCGGCCAGCGATGTCGTGGCCGGTTCGGACACGTGAGATGCGACGGGGCGAAGTGTATTGGGCTGAGCTGACCCCGCGTTCGGGCTCCGAGCAGCGTGGGCGGCGCCCGGTCGTGGTGGTTTCGCACGATGCCTTCAACGAGGCCGCGTCGTGGCGATCGGTGATCGTCGTCCCACTCTCGACCTCGGCCCGGCAAACACGCCGGGGGCCGACCGCAGTGGCGATCGACCGCGGTGCGGCCGGACTACGCGCCGCGAGTGTGGCGCTGTGCCATCAAGTGACGACGCTCGACCGCGCCAAGCTCGTCGAGCGGATCGGTGCCCTCTCGCCGGCCGACCTGGGGCGCGTCGGCGAAGGGTTACGGATCGCGATCGATCTCGACGCTTGAGCACCGGTAAAGAGAGACCACGCGCCCCGGCGAGCCGAACGTGCGGGTGGCGTTGTCGGGACGGAGGGCCGTCATTCTGTCCCGATGAAAGGCAGCCCCCGCCTCCCTCGGGCGCCGGCCTCACCACACCGCTCGCCGGCGGAACGCTTCTCTCAGGAGGCATTGCGTTTTCCGCCGATTGGGCCTATTTCTTCGTATGGGGGTGCGGGATGGCGAGACGGCTGACCCGGCGGGAGCTGGCGGCGATGGTCGGGGCGGGGGCGCTGGCGGCGCCGTGGCTGGCGCGCGAGAGCGCGGGCGCGCCGGAGGCGCCGTCGCGCGGCCGGGTCGGCATCGCGTCGCTGGTTGCTCCGGCAGGCGATGCTGCGCTCGACCCGGCGGCGGCGCGCAGGGCGGTCGAGGCGGCGCTGGTCGCCGCCACCGGCGCCGCGACCGGCGCCGCCGCGGCGAAGCGTCTGTTCAAACCCGCCGACACCGTCGGCATCAAGCTCTCCTGCATTGCCGGCGCCAGCCTGTCGCCGCACGTCCAGCTCGTCGACGCGCTCGCCGCACTCGTCGCCGAGGCCGGCGTACCGCCGGCGCGGATCATCGTCTTCGAGCGCTCGGGTCGCGAGCTCAAGCGCGCGGGGTTCACGATCCGCAAGGAAGGCGGCCCGTATCTGTGCTACGGGATCGACAACGACTACGACGCCGAGCCTTCGACCTCCGGGCAGATCGGCTCGTGCTTCGCTAGGCTCGTGTCCACGACGTGCACTGCGCTGGTGTCGTTCGGCGTCGTCAAGGACCACGACCTCGCCGGCGTCTCCGGCGGCATGAAGAACTGGTACGGCGTGATCCACAACCCCAACAAGTACCACGACCACAACTGCGACCCCTACGTCGCCGACGTCTCGAACCACCCGTTCCTGCGTGGCAAGGTCCGCCTCACCGTGCTCGACGGCGTGATCGCGCAGTGCCACGGTGGCCCCGGCTATCGGCCGGACGCGACGTTCCCGCTCGGCCTCGTAGCGGCCTCGACCGATCCGGTAGCCATCGATGCCTGGGCGTGGAAGGTGATCGACGCGGAGCGCGCCCGGCGCGGCATGCCGACGCTGGCCGCCGCCAACCGCGCCCCGCACTTCCTGGCGACCGCCGCCGGCTACGGTCTCGGCGAGGCCGACGTCGCGGCGATCAGGGAGGTCCGCGCGTGACCGTCCGCCTTGATCGGCGGCAGGCGCTCGCCCTGGCGGCAGCCGCGGCCGCCGCGGCGGCGTTGCCTCGCCGTGCCCGGGCGGGGCCGCAGCGTGTCGGCGCCGCCGTCGATCCCGACGAGATGCCGGCGCGCGAGGCGTCGTGGTATCGAAAGCTCGAGGAGCACCGGGTCGAGTGCCAGCTCTGCCCACGCGGCTGCCAGGTCGCGGACACCGAGCGCGGCGGCTGCGGCGTGCGCGAGAACCGCGGCGGCGTCTACCACACGCTGGTGTACGGCCTCCCCTGCACCATCCACGTCGACCCGATCGAGAAGAAGCCGTTCTTCCACCTGCTCCCCGGCCGCCAGGCGCTGTCGTACGCCACCGCGGGATGCAACGTCGAGTGCAAGTTCTGCCAAAACTGGGAGATCTCACAGTACCGGCCGGAGCAGGTGAAGAACATCTGGTTGCCCCCGGGCGACCTCGCGGCCGCGGCCAGGCAGGCGGGAGTGCCGCTGCTGTCGGCGACCTACTCCGAGCCGGTGGTCTTCTGGGAGTACGTCCGCGACGCGTCGATCGAGGCCCGCAGGTTCGGCATCCGCTCGACGGCGGTGAGCAACGGCTACATCCAGGAGCAGCCGCTCAAGGACGTCCTGCCGCTGCTCACGGCGATGAAGGTCGACCTCAAGGCGTTCCGCGAGGCGTTCTACCGCGACGTCATCCGCGGTGAGCTGAAGCCTGTGCTGAAGGCTCTCGAGATCATCAAGGCGTCGGGCACCTGGCTCGAGATCGTCGTGCTGCTGATCCCGACGCTCAACGACTCCGAGGAGGAGGTGAGAGACCTCGCGCGCTGGGTGAAGACCACGCTCGGCCCCGACGTGCCGGTGCACCTTACCCGTTTCCACCCGACGTACCGGCTCACCAACCTGCCGCCGACGCCAATCGAGACTCTCGAGCGGGCGTGGAACACGGCGAAGGCCGAAGGGCTGCACTTCGCCTACCTCGGCAACGTCCCCGGTCATCCGGGTGAGAACACGGTCTGCCCGACGTGCGGCGCCACCCTGATCAAGCGCGTCGGCTTCCAGGTGATGGAAAACCGCCTGAAGAAAGGCGCCTGCCCCGACTGCTCACGGATTATCCCCGGGGTCTGGTCGTAGGAGCGACATTCCCTAGAAACTCCCGCCGGCCAACACTGTCATTGCGAGCCGCCGCCGGTTTCGGCGGCGGCGAAGCAATCTCATCATGCGGGGGAGATTGCTTCGTCGCCGCTGCGCAGCTCCTCGCAATGACCGGGCTTTCATGGTCCAGGGTGTGCCCCGGCTCATTTTGATTCCTGTCGCGACCTCGCCGAGTTCGATGGCCTGGGTGGTCGCGCCAGGAATGGCCCTCCTACACGACCACCCCGCGCGCTGACCGTCACCTTGCCAGCGGCACCACGTAGAACAGCACGGCGAAGAAGTGCAGCGTGCTGCCGGCGAGCACGAAGAAGTGCCACACGGCGTGGTGGTACGGCATTCGCCGCGCTGCGTAGAAGGCGACCCCTGCGGTGTACGAGACGCCGCCGGCGACGAGCAGCACGAGGCCGCCGAGCGCCATCGAGCGGCCGAGCGGCCGCGCCGCGATCAGCACCAGCCACCCCATCGCGATGTAGAACAGCACGGACAGCGCCTTCATCCGGCCGAGGAACGTCGCCTTGAAGACGATGCCGAGCACCGCCAGCCCCCACACCACGCCGAACAGCGTCCACCCCCACGGGCCGCGCAGGTTGACCAAGCAGAACGGCGTGTAGGTGCCGGCGATCAGCAGGTAGATCGCGGAGTGGTCGATCACCCGCAGCACTCGCTTGGCGCGCACGAACGTGCCGGGGATGGCGTGGTAGACGGTCGAGGCGGTATAGGCGAGCACCAGCGTCGCGCCGAATACGGCGCAGCCGACGATGTGCCACACGTTGCCTTTCACCGCCGCGAACGCCACCATCACCGCGAGCCCGGCGATCGACAGGACGATGCCGACGCCGTGCGTGACGCTGTGGGCAATCTCCTCGCCGAGCGAGTATCGGGGTGCGGAAGCGATGGTTGCCATCCGTAGTCTCGAAGCCTCCGTTCAACGAATGGTAGCAGGCGATACGGGTCGTTGTGGTGCCGGCGTCCCGCCGGCACATTTCGCGCGACTCCCGAAACGTGCGGGCAAGATGCCCGCACCACACGGTCCGGAAGCCGACCGGCTCGCCCCGTCAGTTGGTCAGGTACGTGTGGACGGTGACGGCGGCGGTCTTGTCGCCGGCGTTGTAGAGGAAGACGCGGTAGCGCGGGTAGGCGACGGCGAACCGTACCGGCTTGGCCGCGAAATAGGGCGACGGTCCGGCGACCGGCGTCACCTTGGCCTCCTCGGCGAGCAGCAGTTGGCCGCGCTCGGACAGCGCCCGCAGCACGCGGTCGTCGTCGGGCAGCAGGATCGCGCCGACGTCGCCCGGCCGCTGGGGCTGGCCCTTGAGCTCGCCGAGCACGCTCACCACCGCAAACGCGAAGCCGTCGGTGGTGACGGTCCCGGCGTCGACGAAGTGGGTGGTGTCCTCGCGCTTGACCGGGGGCACGATGATGTCGGCAAGCGTCGACAGCGTCGTGTGCTGAATCGGTCCCTTGATGGCGACGCTACCGTCCACTCTGACCAAGTCCGGGAAGTTGGTGACGGCGACCGGCACGACCTCGCCGGCGTCGCGCTTCACCTGCCCGGCGGCAGCAAGGGCGAGGCAGGTCAGGGCAACGACGGGCACTCCGATGGAAACGGCAGGGCCGAAGCGCATACGCACCTCCAGTCGCGACAAGAATGTCGCTCCTCCGACATTTGCGCAATCCTCGATCGCAGGAGGGGCGGGTCAGGCCGAGATCAGGGCGGAGATGCGCTCAAGGCACTCGGCGTCGACCTCGTCGAAGTTGGCGTGGCGCGTCGAGTCGACGTCGAGCACGCCGACGATGCGGCCGGCAGCGTCGCGCAGGGGCACCACGATTTCCGAGCTCGACCGGGAATCGCAGGCGATGTGCCCGGGGAACGCGTGGACGTCCGCCACCACCACGGTTTCGCCGCGGTCGACGCCGGCCCAGCAGACGCCGGTGTGCGCCTCGAGCACGAGGCACGCGAGCGTTCCCTGGTACGGGCCGACCGTCAGCTCGCCGTCGCGCAAGAGGTAGAAGCCGGTCCAGAAGAACCCCGGCATCTTGTGGTGCAGCAGCGCCGCCGTGGTCGCCATGCGAGCTACCGGATCACCGGTATCGGCAAACCGCTCCTCGAGCTGTGCCGTGATCCTCCCGTAACGACGCCGTTTGGCCTCGCCGTCGAGTCGAACGTCAGTGCGCCGCTCCGCCATCATCGCCTTCACCTCTCATGGCGCACCACCCCGGCGCCACCGGTGCTGCGCAGCTTCTCACGCTCGGCCTTCATCTCGCGCATCAGCTCGGGACTGGTCGCCCAGGCGATGCCCTTCTCCTCCGGCGCTCCGAAGAGGCCGGGGTAAAGATAGAAGCCCTGCTCGGCCGCCGGCTTGTCCTCTTCCACGGGGATGCGGTGCGCCTCGGCGTAGGCGTCGTGGCGGATGCCGGTCACCTGCCAGGAGACCTTCGTGCGCGGGACGCTCGTCTGAATCGTGAAGCGATTGCCGGCGACCTCGCGGGCTATACGGGCCTGGGCCCAGACCTCGCCGCCGCCCATCACGGTGAGCTGGTAGCGGAAATCGCGGTTGAGCGCCTCGAACCACTCCGGCAGCTCGACCACGGCCTCGCCGGCTGCATCGGTAGTGACGTTGCCGTTGTAGACGTTCATCATGTCGGGCGACTCGACGAACGAGTGTGAGAGGTACTTCCCGGCAGGATCGAGCGGGTGGTCGATTCTGAAGCCGCCGGCAGCCTTGGAGAGCGTGCCGTTGACGTTCACGTTGCCGTCGAACGAGCCGGCCCAGCCGCTGGCGCTCGTGCCGTAGACACCCGGGCCGCTGCTGCTGTTGTAGCCGTACACTCCGAAGCCGCCGGAGCCGGCGCTCTGACCGTATACGCCTCTCCCGCTGGTGCTCATCCCATGGACGCCGTGGTTGCTGACGGAGAAACCCACGACGCCGGTGCCGCTGCCACCGCTCTCACCCCACACGCCGGTGCCCGCGCCGGCGATGTGGCCCTCGACACCGATGCCCGTGCCGCGATTGTCGCCCATCACCGCGGCGGCGAGACCCGAGGTGATGCCATAGACGCCGTAGCTGAAGCCGTTGTTCTGGCCGTAGACGGCGGCGTTCCCGCTGGTGAATCCCTCGACGCCGTTGCCCGAGCCCGATGCCTCGCCGAGCACGCCCGACGAGGAGCCAAGGCCAGTCCCTCTGACACCGACGCCGCCGCTGCTCGAACCCCAGACGCCGGCGGTGACTGCGGCCGTGCTGAACCCCTCGACGCCGGAACCGGCGCCGGTGTTGTTGACGCTGAAAGCCGAGCTACCCGAGGCTGTTGTGGCGCTGTAGGGCAGGGTCAGGGTCCCCGCAACATCGGCGCCCCACACGACCGCGCTGCCGTTGTACTTGATCACCTGGCCGCTGGCAGCGCCGGTGCTGCTGATCTCGATGGGGGCGACGCAGCCCGCGCACGCGAGGTCGCTCGCCGGCCCGCCCTTGCTCGCGGAGCCTGCGTAGTTGAAGGCGACGTCCGCGGCGGCCACGGTGCCATCCGCGATCTTGTCCGACGTGACGGCGCTCGCGGCGAGCCGCACGTTGCCGACGCCTCCGGGAGCGATCGAGAGGTTCGCGACCCCAGATGTCGCGCCGCCGGCCAGGCCCGAGTCCGGCGCGGTCTCTACCGCCGTGATGCCGCCCTCCGGCGGCAGCAGCCAGAACATGCTGACGCCGTCGGTACCGAGCGTCGAGACCAGCGACGTCGACGCCGGCCCGGCGGCGAGCTTCGTGAGGGTCACGGCGGCGTCGGCGAGCAACGGCGTGGTGACGCCCTCCTCGCGGATCGACACGGTGTCGGCCTCGACGCTGATCCCGGCGCCCTCGCCCACATCCAGGGTGACGGCGCCCGCCGTGCCGCCGCCGGTCAACCCCTCCCCGGCGGTCACGCCCGTGATCGTGCCCCCGGCGGGCGAGAACGCCATCTCGAACGTCGTCGGGTCCTGCGAGCCGTTGGCGATCCCCGTCCCATAGCTCACCAGCCTCCCGGCGCCGGCGATCACTTCGACCGATAGCCGCGCGTTGACCGTCGAAACCGCCGGGAACGAGTCCTTGAAGGCGAACTGGCGCTGCGAGAACGGCAGGATGGAGTGGTCGCGGAAGCCCCGAGCGACGCCCGATTCGTCGAAGGCCGTGACCCGCGCGACGACGCCGGCGCCGGTCGTCTCGACGAACCCGTAGTTATAGCGGAAGTCGGATGAGGAGGACGGCTCGGTCTGGTAGACGCCGACGATGTCCGTTCGCTCGCCGAGGCCGATGGCGAAGGAGGCCGGGATGCCGGAGAAGAACTGTCCCACCGATCCGCGCTCCGCCGCGCCGAGGAGCTCGGCGGACGCACCGTCCTCGTGAGCTGCGGCTGACCCTGCCGACGCGGATCCGGTGATCGAGTAGAACCGCTCGTTGACGATCACCCTCTCGGTCGACTTCACCCGGATCGCGCCCCACGCCTCGAGCCCGAAAAGGGTGAGCACGGCGTT
>Ga0315287_10003315_pt1 | contig 15509 bp, 16 predicted proteins | sample YL17G11_0_MG_FD_205037 | JGI IMG/M metagenome (GOLD analysis project Ga0315287, IMG submission 205037) | Sediment microbial communities from Yellowstone Lake, YNP, Wyoming, USA - YL17G11_0 | ecosystem: Environmental > Aquatic > Freshwater > Lake > Sediment | place: USA: Wyoming | collected... | reverse complement strand
CTCGTAGCGGGGATTTTTATTGTCGTACGGGTTCTACCGGTTCAGGGGCGGATAAATTTCCATCCATGTAGTAATGGATGATTTTTCGGCCAGGGTAATGCTCCGCCAGGGAGGCGTCGATGCGCTTGCCGCGGGTATGAACAAAAATGAATGGGGTGGTCAGCCAGGGGTCTTCCAGTTCAGTCAATGTGCCATACTCGCGCCACCCCTGCCGTGGATGGACGATGACCAGCGCAGGGGTGAATTCCAGGGCTTTTTGGGTTTGGAAGGGTGCCAGTAACTCCCGCCGCACGCCGAACAACCCTGCCAGGTTGCCCAGCCTCTCAGGCAGATAGAAAACGAGATTGTACGCGATGAGGAAAAAAACCAGGGCAATGGTCGCCCATTTCAGGATGCGTCCCAGGGATGCCAGCCAGAAGACGCCGGCCGCGCTGATCAGCGTGATGCTGTACAATCCCTCGTAATAATAGCGGGGACCATAAACCCAGGCCCCCACCCAATACAAAAGATAAAAGGCTGCCAGGCTCCAGAACACACTCCCGGTCAGCCATGCAGCGCGGTTCCGGTGCGCCGCCCATGCCCCAAAGGGGAGAAACAACCAGGAGATTGTCCGCCAGCCGAATAAATCCTTCCATCCGGAATTCATGCTGACTTTGAAATTATCCCAGGCCAGCCTCAACGTGTGTCCGCCCTCAGCTGTGCCGATACCCGGCCCAAAGCCGATTTTGTCATATTCCCACCAAAGAGTGTAAGGGTTGAGAAACACCTCACCGGTGACTCCATATTGCCAAACGAAAAATAGCAACGCGATCCCAAGCGAGATTCCGCCAATTCCAGCCACCTGCAACCGGTCCACCCGCGAACCTCGCAGGAGGAGGATCACCCCGTGGATGAAAAACGGAAACGCCACACCGAGTGCGGTCATGGGGCGGGTCAGAGCCAGCAGACCGAGGGATAACCCGGCGACAAGGATCGTTAACCACTTGGGGATTCTTGTCCCTGTTGGATTTACCAATATAGAAGGAAAAGTATCCAGCCAGGCAAGCGCGAATGCAGCGCTCAATACGTAAGACCAGGGATGCGTGAGCAAAGTCCCCGAATTGATCAGGAAGAAGGGTGACGTCAGGGTAAAAAACGCCGCCAGCAGACCAATGCCTGGAGTAAAAATCTTCCTACCCAGGCGGTAGGTCAGCCAGACTCCCAGGCCAGCCAGAAGTGGATTCGCCCACGCACGGGCATTGAACTTTACTCCAAGCGCGAGCAGCGCCGGCCATGCGGGAGGGTATTTGCCAAAACGCTGCCCGTTGTAATCCACGACGAAAGGAATCAGGATGCTTTTTTCATGTTCCGGTGAAGGGATTGCGATCTGCCCTTTAGCCGCGACCTGTGCCTGCCAGATGTAAGCCCACTCATCCTCGAGGTGTGGGAGTCGATCAAAGACCCTGTCTGCGACCAGGTAGGCTGCAATCACTGCAGCCAGGCTTAAGGTGAGGGCGATCCAATCAATCCGTCGCATTTCAAGGCTGTACGCCGAGGTTCTTCAAAGCCTCGATGCCCGGAGTAAAACTGGAGTTGAGGTAGACCGTCTCCCTGAAATCGGCAATGGCCGCGGCGGTTTCGCCCAATGCCTGTTCAGCCATCCCGCGCCAGTAGATGCTCTCCTCGAGGCTTTTGTCGCTGACCGTAGCGAGGGTCACATTGGCGAGGTTGATGACGTCCTGGTAGCGGCCGGTGTAATAGTATGCCTTGTAGGGACCGGTCTGGTACCACATCATGCGGTAGGGACGTTGAATGTCGTCCTCGCCAAGATCGGCATAGATTTCAAATGCCTTGTCAAAAGCCCCAGCAGCCTCTGCGTATTGGGTCAGGTTGACGTGGCTGGTTCCCTTGTTGAACCAGGCGAAGAAGGCATCAATTCCGTTGAGGGATTGGACTTCGTCGTTGGCGGTGTCGAGTGCATGCTGGTTTGCCCAGGCGGGATCGCCCCAGTCGCCGAGTAATTCATACAGTTCCGCTTCCCTCTCAGGAGGGTATACGAGCATGAACAAATTATCAAAGGAACGCCAGCCTTCGTTGAAGTCGGCATAAGTGATCTCCCGGTTCTCCCCGCTGATGTCCTTCGGAGGGTAGGAATCCTGGTAGATAAACACACCCTTTTCCTCGTCATAGCCGGTGACGAAGGAGTAATGCCCCATCCAGGCGACTTTACCGGCGTAATCGCGCTCATAATAGCCTTTTTCGATCAACACCGGGAAACCGGCAACCAGCAGCCGTTTTACCAGGCCCATGTCGCCCCCATAACGGACCAGGACGTTGTAGGGTGTTTCGTCGATCACAAAATTTGCCATCTCATAAGGCATGACATTCTTGTCGGTCTTGCCGCGGTCGATGAAGGGTTTATCAGGCTCATTGGCGCCCGGCTTGATTACCCTGGCGATGTCATCGCGGTTGCCCTTCCAGCCCCAGAATTTCAATGCCATGGCCAGGTTGGCCGGTCCGCAATAGTTCCATCGGTTGAACTGGTCGACGTACACCACATCCTCCAGTGACACAATCTTTGGCAGGGGGGTGGAGGTGACGGTGGGGGGCACGACCGGCGTGGACGTAGGCGCAGGTCCCGCCTTTGTCCTGGTAGGCTGGGAGGTCGGCATGGGCGTGGCCGAGGGGATGGCTGTGAGGGGTGTCTTCTGGGCAGGGACAAAGACCGCCTCGTCCGGCGGGTTCAGCCAGTACTTGATCTGGGTGCGGATACTGTCCACACGCCAGGCGAGACGGTCGTGAACAGGCGGCAGGAAATAAAGCCCCACCGACATTAACAGACAGATGATTATCACCACTGGGATAAACACCACACGTTTTCTCATACCAGAGATTATAACTTACCCGAAAAAGCTAAAATTAATTCTTGATGAAAATTAGTGAAGAGTTCCGTTCTATGGAGAATAAGGATAAAATAGGCGCCATGCGATGGATTTACATCTCCCCCCACTATGATGATGGCATCCTTTCCTGCGGCGGATTGATCTACGATCAGACCCGGCGCGGCATCCCCGTTGAAATTTGGACGGTGTGCGCGGGTTATCCCCCGAAGGACCGCCCGCTCTCCGCCCTTGCGCAGCGCATTCATGGCGAGTGGAAGACAAAATCCGGCCGGGGAACGATCATTTTACGGCGCAAGGAGGACAGGGCTGCGGCTGTTGTAGTCGGAGCGACGGTTCGACATTTTTCAGTCCCCGATTGCATCTACAGGCGGTCAGCAGACGGGATGCCGCTTTACCCGGAAGGCGTTTTCGATCCTCCCCATGCCGAAGAGGCCAAACTACCCGAATCAATTGCTGCCATGCTCCAGCGTGGATTACGTAAAACGGACGTGGTCGTGGCGCCGTTATCAGTGGGGCATCATGTCGATCATGTTTTGACCAGGCTGGGGGTCGAGAGGACAGGGCGCTCCCTCCTTTACTATGCCGATACGCCCTATGTCCTAAATCATCCCGGCGAGTTGAAACCCAAATCCAGAAAGATGACCAGCTCACTTCTGCCCGTATCCAAGGCCGGTTTAAGAGCCTGGTTGAACGGAATTTCGGCCTACCAGACTCAAATCGAGATGCTTTTTGGTGTCGATGCGAAAATGCGCGACGAAATCCAGGAATACTGGAACCGTGAAAAAGGCATTCACCTCTGGCAGAAGGGGTAATCCGCGACCACCCGGCTCGCTTGAATTTTCTCCAGAATCGTGATATAGTTCGCACGCTGTATCAGAAAGACCAAACGTTGCATCTCGCAAGAGATGCAACATATCTTATAGATGGGAACTACCTATGCCAGCCAATTATTTAACCAAAGTGGGCTTTCAGAAGCTTCAGGATGAATTGGACTACCTGCACACCACCAAGCGCAAGGAAGTTGCCAACCGCCTGCACGAAGCGATGGAAGGTGGCGAGCTGATCGAGAACGCCGAATACGAAGCAGCCAAGAACGAACAGGCGTTTGTCGAAGGTCGCATTCAGGAATTGGAAATCATTCTGGCCTCAGCCAAGATCATCGACGAGTCGGCAGCGCACCAGAACCCGAACATCGTTTCGGTGGGCGACACCGTGACCATTCAAGAAACGGGCAGCGGTCCTGAAGTGTATACCATTGTCGGCGCCGCGGAAGCCGACCCTCGTTCCGGGAAGATTTCGAATGAATCTCCCATCGGCAAGGCCATCCTGAATCACCATCCCGGTGATGTGGTCATCGTGGAAGCACCCGGCGGTTCGTTTAAAGTCAAAATCATCAAGACCACCTGAAAGACTGGGGCGGTCACCCTAAGCCCCGCGCGCGCTCTGCTTAAGCAGGGCGCTTTGGCGCGGGACTTTTTTAATCCTGAAAGGCGACCTCATGGCAGATTATTCATCGCTCGAAAAAATCCGTCTCGAAAAACTCGATGAGCTGCGCGCCGAGGGAATCGAACCCTATCCTACCCGCGCTGACCGGACTCACACAGCTGCAGAGGCGATCACGGCCTTCGAACAGGCGGAGAAGGCAACCGCGGAAGGCCAGTCCCCCGCCGAGGTGAAGGCCACGCTGGCAGGACGAATCCGCGCGATGCGCGCCATGGGCAAGGTCTCCTTTGCACATATCGAGGACGGCACCGGGAAGATCCAGCTGTTCTTGCGAATTAACGAATTGGGCCAGGAAAAGGTGGACCTGTTCAACAAAATGTACGATATCGGCGATTTTGTCCAGGCCAGCGGTGTGATGATGCGCACAAAGACGGGTGAAGCGACCCTGCACGTGCATGATTTTCAGCTGCTGGCGAAGTCCGTCTCACCCCTGCCGGCCGACAAGGACGAAACGATGGAGGACGGCACGGTCGTACGTCACGCCGCGCTTGAAGACCCCGATCTGCGTGCCCGCCAGCGCTATGCCGATCTGGCGGTGAACCCGGATGTGCGCGAGACATTCCGCAAACGTGCCCGTTTGGTTTCGTCCCTGCGCCGGTTCCTCGATGAGCACGGATTTCTCGAAGTCGAGACTCCCATCCTGCAGCCCATTTACGGCGGCGCGGCAGCCCGTCCGTTCACGACCCACCACAACCAGCTCAAGCAAGATCTTTATTTACGCATCTCCTTCGAGTTGTATCTTAAACGTTTGCTGGTGGGCAACCTCGAACGAGTCTATGAGATCGGTCGTGATTTCCGAAACGAGGGTGTTTCTTTCAAGCACAATCCCGAGTTCACCCAGCTTGAGTTTTACTGGGCTTACGCGGATTATTTGCAGGTGATGGAATTGACCGAGCAGATGGTATCCACCGCCTGCAAGGAAGTGACCGGCGGGCATAAAGTAAATTATCAAGGCAATGAACTGGACTTCACGCCCCCCTGGCGTCGTTTGGAAATGCGGCAGGGGTTATTGGACGTGACCGGCGTGGATTTCTATGAGTACCGGGATGCAGACTCCCTCGCGGCTGCCTTGCGCAAAAAGGGCATCACGCCTCCGGCCAATGCCACGCGCGGCAAGCTGGTTGACTTCATGCTGTCCGAATACCTCGAACCAACACTTATCCAGCCGACCTTCCTGTACGATTACCCGCGCGACATCTCCCCGTTGGCGAAATCCAAGCCCGGCGATCCGCTGACCGTGGAGCGCTTCGAAGGTTATGTGGCCGGCTTTGAGTTGTGCAATGCCTTCACCGAGTTGAACGACCCGCTCGATCAGGAACAGCGTTTCCTGGAAATGGGACGTGATTACGCCGCCGAGGATGAGGAGAAGCATCCCATGGACGAGGATTACTTGCGCGCCATGCGCTACGGCATGCCTCCCTGCGGAGGCTTTGGCATGGGCGTGGACCGCCTGACCATGCTGCTGACCGATAAACACTCCATCCGCGAAGTGCTGCTCTTCCCGCATCTGCGCAGCGAGGAGCAGACCGTAAAAGATGAATAGGCGCGTCCTGATAATCCTTGGAGACATCCTTGCGTTAGCTGTCATCACCCTGATCGGCTTCGCCAACCACAATGAGCTGCGCCTCTTGCCGTACTACCGGATGCTGGCATCCTTTCTGCCGCTCGTAGCGGGCTGGTTCCTAATCTCCCCCTGGTTGGGATTGTTCAAGCCTGAAATAACCTCCAACCCCCGCCAGCTTTGGCGGCCGGTGCTGGCTATGCTGCTGGCTGCTCCGTTGGCCGGCCTTTTGCGTGCGCTAATGCTCAACAGCGTCGTCATCCCTCTTTTTGTTTTGATCCTGGGTGGGTCCGCTGCGCTGGGTATGCTGGTCTGGCGCAGTATCTGGTGGGCACTTACGCGCAGTAAGTAATACAAAGGATCCCGCTCAAATCGAGCGGGATTTTCTTCTGGTCGGGAGACATGATCACGATGCACCCCGATTAAAATTAACATCCTGTATTACGGTTCTGGCTTGAAAATCAAATACCAATACAAGGCTATTTCCTGGGTGGAAGGGTCGATCGCCCGATAAAGAGACCGGTCAAATCCGGCCAGTTCGAATCCACACGATTGGTAGAGCAGGCAGGCAGCCACGTTGTTATTTTGGGTTTCGAGCATGACACCGGGAAGCTGATTGTCCTTTGCCCATTGTATGGCAGTCTGGATAAGCCTTCTCCCAATGCCAAGTCTTCTGAATTTCACATCCACGACGATTTCTTCGATGTAGGCAAAAACATTCCAGTTCTTGCGCAGCCTGATCTCGCCAGCGATGGATTGGTCGCCGTAGGCCAGAAAAACGGTCCTGCCCGGTCGGGATAAATATAAGCTGTAATCGATTTCCTCTACAGGATATTTTTTCGTATATGGAGATATGCTGACGGTTTTGAAATGGAGTACATTATTATCGGCGGAGAGGACAAGTAGTTCATCCACCGTGAAACTGCTGTCGCATCTCCCTGTGTCTTTCAGATTATCTTGGCTGATCTCTTGAATTGTAATTTCCATGTCAGGAAATCCAAAATTTTTTCTATGAGGTCAATTCTGCACAAACAATAAAGCGTACGAAAAGAACACGATCACATCCGGCAGGAAGTGGATAAACCAGGGCCAGGCAAAACCCTTCGTTTCGAGCATGCTCTTGCCTATTAGAAAAGCCAGGAAACCCGTCATTGCGAAACCGATGATTCCCGGCGGGGAGCCGTATAAATAATGGGCTAACCCGAATAATGTGATATTGATCAGCTGAGCCTGGCTGCGTCCTATGACTTCTGGCAGGGTGGAGAATAAAGAGACACGGTAATAAACTTCTTCGTTGAAGGCGTTTATAGCCGCGAATAGTATAACGGACGGGAGCAAGGCTGACGCCTTCAGTATGGTTTCCGTGGTTGGCTTCAATACCAACACTGTGGGAATCATGACTGCGAGAGCAGCAGCGATGGCAAAGATCCAGCCAAAGGTGCGCCACGACTCTCCTTCGCGGATACCCAGCCAGTGGACAGGTCTTATTGGAGCATTGAGCTCGCCCCTGGTCATAAAGAACGATTTCCTGTTGCGCTTCATGAACCATAGAGCAACCAGGATGGAGACAGCGATAACTGAGTCCAGGATAAATACCCCGAGGAAACCTAAAGTGAACGAAACGGCTTCTCCGCCAAACCGGCTTTGCCACAAAAGCGAATTACCGATCCACTGCGTAACCACATAGGTCAGGTAAAAAACAAGAAGGATGCAGGCATACTGCCAAAGCGGGCGGAGCTTCTTCCAGACCAGCGCCAGACCGAGGAAAGCGGTGATTGAAATCAATTTCGCCCACTCCAGCCAGGCGGGGACTTGTCCTGTCAGGCTGGCCCAAAGGATATCAGGCAGGGAGGAGACGACCAGCATCCCTGCCCATGCTAGAGCAATAAGAATGAATTTGTTCGATTCTTGGGGTATTGAAGATTGGGCTTTATCTATAACCATCAGTCCTCCAATGGATTTAACAAAGGAGATTATCGATTTTGATTATTCTGCCCAGAGCAGGAGGTTATTTTGAGGCAGCTACCCATGGCTATTAAAATCCCGGTACAAGTAATCCATCATCGTGGATACTGGTGTATGGGTATGAGTTCCGGGTAGGAACACACAATCGTCCCGTCCGCAATAATAGAGTTGATTCCAGCGGTCCATCGCAGTCGTCCATCTCTTGTCAGCTTCAGCGTTATATTGCTGCCTCTGGCGGATTTTCTCCTGATAAACGGACTTCATCTCACGATTACTCCGTCTCTCCTTTGGAACAGTGAACGCAAACAGAAACACGCTCAAGCCAAGGGTGGAAAGCGAGAGAAGGAAAAGACCCAGTACGGTAGCGGCTGCGGTGATGAGGTTTTCGATGTTCTCCAGCTCGCTCAGGTAAACTGCAAAAACGACCAGCGTGAGAAACAGGAACCCTGCTCCAGCCAGTCCGAAGAAGAGCGCGCCTAACAGGAACTTGTGAGAAGATTTCTCTTCAACGATGACCGACTTGTCGGGCTCTGGTTTGACCGGAGGAGCCAGGAATTTTGCCAGTTCGGACGTTTGTGACGTCTGGACTGGTATCGCTACCTGCTGGCTAACCGGTGTGGTCCCAAATCCTGTGTTCACGTTGGTGGTGACGGTCTGGTAGGTGACCCCCTGTGCGCTGTGGGTCTGGCTGCGCAGTATGGCGGTGACTTTTTCCGCCTTATCGTTGCGGTTGCAGATGGGGCATCTGGCATAGGATTCCAAGGTGACCTCGCCGGCTTCCCGGCGGATCATGTGTTCGACCCCGCAGTGTTCGCACTTCAAGCTGAGCACATTGTTCCCAATTGAAAGCTTACCCCCACAACTGGGACATTGCAGCGTGACGAAATCGCTCATGAAGGACCTTCCTTCGTGCAGGAAATCCATGGCTAGAGTTATGCCAATTATAAGGCTGTTGCAATTTTCATAGTTGCCTCTGCGCGGTAAATCGTCCTCAGTGATAAAATACCCCCATGGACGAACCCGCCCTCATCCACGATGCACAGCACGGCGACCTGGACGCCTTTAACCGGCTGGTGCTCGCCTACCAGGATAACGTCTACAATACTGCCCTGCGCATCCTGGGCGATGAAGACCTGGCGGCGGACGCCTCTCAGGAAGCGTTCATCTCCGCCTTCCGCAGCATCACCAGTTTCCGCGGTGGGTCGTTCCGCGCCTGGCTGCTGCGCACCGTCACCAATGCCTGCTACGACGAACTGCGCCGGCGCAAACGCCGTCCGACCATCCCGCTCGAACCCCTCACCGATGACGATGAAGAAGTCGAATCCCCGCGCTGGCTGGCGGATACATCCATGTCGCCCGAGCAGAAATCTGAAGCGGTCGAGCTCGAGCACGCCATCCAGCACTGCCTCGAGGGCCTCCCGGCGGACTTCCGCACGGTGGTCGTGCTGGCTGACCTGCAGGGGCTGGACTACGCTGAGATCTCGACCGCCGCGAAGGTGCCTTTGGGCACCATCAAGAGCCGGCTGGCACGCGCCCGCCTGCGCCTGCGCGAGTGCCTGCAGTCCTTCAGGGAACTTTTGCCTGCTGCCTTCCGTCTGGAAGAGGAGAGTCAATCTACATGACCCAGCCTTCTTTCCGTGACGTGGAACTGTTGAATGCCTACCTGGATGATGAGATGGATGCCACCCAGCGTCAGCGCCTCGAATCGCGCCTTTCATCTGACCCTGGGCTGAAATCCATTTTCGATGAATTGCGAGAATCCCGGGTTGTCCTGCGGAGGTTACCGCAGCGCCGCGCGCCGCGCAATTTCACCCTGACCCCAAAAATGGCAGGCATCAAACCACCTTTACCGCGTTCATATCCAATTCTTCGCTTCGCATCGGCCTTCGCAGCCATCCTGCTCTTTTTCACGTATGCGCCTAACTTCCTGCAGCGAGTCCCACTTTCACTCGGTGCCGCTGCGCCCATGATGGAAACAGGGATCGGCGGGGGAGCTGAACTTGAAGATAATCAGCGCAACCAGTCGGGCGGTGGATGTGATTCGTGTACAGCCGAACCTACCATGGTGGCCGAAGCGCCTTTTGCTCCCTCAGAGAAACTGCCCTCCTCACCGGAAGCAACACTAGCGCCTGCGGAAGAAATGCAAACCCTTCAGCAAGACCAATTCACGGAATCTGAGAATGCGGTGGAGGCTGGTCGACCGTCAGGTTTTCCAACGCCATCACCTTTGCAGTTGGTTTTACTGGCCGTGGCTGGTGTCGCCGGGATATCGGCACTGATCGTCCGTCTGGTGACCGAACGGTCGTTCGCGAAAAAGAACAGGAGAGGTTGATCCCTCTCCCGGCCAATCCCTAAATAAAGTTTCCAGATGAAATCCTCTGATATTCATTTCTGCCCTCGCTGCGGATCACCCGTCAGGCTTGAGTTCGTCCATCATCGCGAACGGCCGGTCTGTCCTTCCTGCGGGTGGATGCATTTTACCGACCCGAAAGTCGCAGCAGGGATTCTCGTGGAACAGGAGGGCAAGGTGCTGCTTGTAAAGCGGGCCAATGAGCCTTTCAGAGGACTTTGGACTCTCCCCGCGGGGTTTGTGGATGCGGATGAGGACCCCGCCCGCGCGGCAGTACGTGAGTGCCTCGAGGAGACCGGCCTGTCCGTTCAGGTGACCGGCATCCTCGACATCCGCTGGGGTCGGGAGCATGAACGAGGGGCAGATTTCGTCATTTTCTACACAGGTCAGGTCACTGGGGGAGAGCTTCAGGCAGGCGATGATGCTGAGGAAGCAAACTGGTTTGAAAAGGATCATCTCCCTAAGCTGGCGTTTAAATCCACCCGGTTTATTCTTCAAAATCATTAAATCCATTTTTCACAAGAGAATGGTCGAATGTTCAAATGTCCTATTGTGTTATAGGGTCATTGGAATATAATTGTGCTTCATTCGCCAAAGGAGAAGAAAATGTCAAAACGTCCGTGGTTAATTATTGTTCTATTTGCTGTGTTCGTCCTGGTGGTAGGAGCGGCCTGCAGCGCTTCAGCCGGAGATACCCCCGCCGATGCCCCTACACAAGCCCCCTCGCTGCCGACCTCTGAACCCAAGCCGACCTCCGAACTGCCTAAGCCGGCGCTGCCGACCAAAGAAGCCGCACCTGCGGGAGCCGCTCCATTTGAAATAGATTCAAACATATACGAGCACCCGACGGGAATCTTTTCATTCAACCCGCCTGTCGGCTGGACAGTGGAAGAGACCGATTCGGATATGCTGATGGTCTCGCCGGACGAAAAAGGAACACTCTATTTTTCGGTGACCAACGCCGGCACTGAACTTGATTTGGCCTCCTTTGAAAATTTTATCCACGCTCGTGAGGCCAACTTCTTCGGGGGCCGTCCTGATTATGTCGAACAGGATTACCAGATGAACGATGCCGGCACCGCCATCGCAAAAAAGACCTTTACCTTCAATAACATCCCACAGTATGTTTTTACTTTCTACCTGAAAGGCGGACAGGGACTCTTCGCCTTTGATTTCTGGGCGGATGCGGACGTGGCAGAGGCGTATAACCCCGGTTACATCGAAATAGCCAATTCAATTAATTTTGACGGAACCAATGTGGTTGACTTTGCGCCGTATAATTACGTTTATACTCATTCCGACCCTAACGGTTTGTTTGAATTCGAGGTACCGTCTGGCTGGATCTATGGCTATGATGAAGCGGACAATGTTTATATCGATACATTCGCGTCCCCTGACCTTCATAGTAAGATTGAAAATATTACTTATGATGATGGGACAGCCTGGTCAAAATCACAGGCCGGAGCATTTGCACTGACACTCTTAAACGAATATTATACAAATGGAAGTAGTGACATCAAGATCACTGGTGACAAAGTGCAGGCGGACGGCAGCGAAAGGCTGACCTGGGAATCCCGCAACGGCGGTTTTTCAGGGATATCATTCTTTGAGACTCGCGGTACGACCTTCCTGATGTTAAGCTGGCTGGCGGATAGTGGTTACGAAGAGATATATAGCCCGGTCTTTGACAATACATTGGCCACTTATACGATCCCATAAACTCAGTAATATTCATTAAGCCTGGCGCAAGCCAGGCTTCTTTTCTTGTATTCTGAATTCCCTCTTGTCTTTGATTTCTCAAAATGGGATAAGGGGGGGCAACATTAATCCATATTGGAGCTGAATATGGCCGACGAAAAAAACAAATCGAACCGACTTGAACTGGCGATCGCCTTCCTGATCGCGATCGTATCATTGACCACCGCCCTGGCTGCCTGGCGGACGAATGCCGTCGGTTCAAAAGCGGGGGATGCCGCCCGGCTGGGGCTAATCGACGCAGTCAAGAAGCAGGCCACGACCAATGAAGACTGGCGCCGTCTGTATGAACAGGCGGGATACGCCCAATCCTATGCGGTCACGTTGGCAGGCGTTGAAGCGATGGAAGCCAGCGGCGACCCGGTGGCAGCGGCACAGGCTGTCAATTTGCGTGATTTTCTCCTGAATGGGATCATCCAATTGGCCGACCCGCTGGCCACAGATCCCAAATACCAGCTTAACAATGGTACTTATGACCTTGAACAATATTTTACCGATATCCAGGCTGAAGCACCCGATTTGCTTGCACTTGACCCTCAGGCTTCCTTTAGACTTTCGGAGCAATACAGCTCCGAGCAGCGCTGGTTGATGCTGGGGACGGTCCTGCTAGCGCTTAGCCTTTTCTGGCTGGCTCTCTCCCAGGTGGGAGGCTCCCGCCTGCGCCTTGGTACTCTGGGTATCGGGGTTATTATTTTTCTGATCGGGCTGGCATGGTTTTTCTTTGTTGAAGTACTCTTCTTTTTCCTGCGGGGAGGTGCGCTGTGAATGAGACCATGATCGGGCACACCGGACAATCACCTGAATCACCACCGCCGCTGGTGGAAACTCCCGCGGCCAAACCGGTTGAAAACACCGAGCGCTGGAAGATGATGATCATCTTCCTGACCATGGTCAACACGATCCTGGTGGCGATCATTGCCGGCCTGCAAACGGATGCCAACATCCGCGCCAATGATGCCAACCGCGATTCGCAGTATTATGCGGTGCTGACCTCCGGCGAATTGCAACGCATAGGGTTGCAGAACAACTATGACATGAACACCTTCGCGCGCATCCTGGACAACACCTCGCGCTCTCTGGTCATGGGGTACACTGCCCTCCAATTGACCGAGGACGGGGATGAACAGGGCGCAGCCTCCTCCAAAGTGCAGGAACTGGTCGCGCAGGCGCAGGCGGATGCTGCCACTAAATTCTCAATCTTTTATCAGGACCCGCGTTATGCGCCGAGAAGCCCTGACGCGCAGCCCGAACTCCAAAGGTACATCGATGATTCAAATGCCGAAGCTCTGGCTTTGCTTGCCAGTCAGAACGCGGCGTCCGATGCCTACAAGATCTGGAGCGGGAAATCGGATTCGTACGTCGCAGTGCTGACCATTATGGCGATCGCCTTTTTCCTTTTCGGCATTGCCCAATCGGTCAATCCACGTCTGAGGCTGCTCTTCGCCGGCTTTGGAATTGCGGTGATCGTGCTCGGTGTCGGATGGGCGCTGTCCATCCTTATGGGTTAGTTCAAAGCCGCCGCCGCGAAAGCAGTGGCGGCATTTTTTAAGCCTGTGCTACAATACGAGTGAAAGGAGATACCATGGCATCCATCTCCGATTTACGTCCCTCGCCCATCGCTGGCACCTGGTACGACGGCAACCCGCAGCGCCTCAGCCAGTCGGTGGATGAATATCTCGACCGCGCCGAACTCCCTGAAATTGAGGGGGAAGTGATCGGCGTGATCGCCCCCCATGCCGGGCACCGTTATTCAGGTCCGGTCGCAGGCTACGCTTTTTCAGCTGTGCGCGGACTCGCCCCCGGGCTGGTGGCCGTCATCTCGCCCATGCACCAGCCTTACCCGCAGCCGCTCATCACCACAGGCCATTCTGCATACACAACTCCTCTGGGAAATGTCCTCGTGGACCGGCAGGCTGTGGAGGATCTCTCAGCGCGAGTTAAAACCAGGCTGGGGTTCGGGCTTTCAACCGTTGCTTACGACCAGGAGCACTCGCTTGAGATCGAGCTGCCGTTTATTCAGCGTGCACTCGCGCCAGGGTTCAAGCTTTTACCTGTCATGGTCCGTCAGGTGGATCCGCACACCTCGCGAGAGCTGGGCAGCGCCCTGGCTGAGACCCTCGCCGGACGGAATGCGCTGCTGGTGGCTTCCACTGATTTATCCCATTTCTACTCCCAGGCTGATGCCAATGCCTATGACGGTGAGATGCTCAAGCAGATCGAATCCTTCGCACCGGATAAACTTTTCGATACAGAAGCACGCGGAAAGGGGTTTGCCTGCGGGCTGGGTGCGACCGCCGCGGTCTTGTGGGCGGCTCGCGCACTCGGCGCGGACCAGGTGCGGGTGTTGAATCACGCCACTTCCGGCGATGTGACCGGGGATTTTTCCTCCGTGGTGGGATACGGCGCTGCGGTCATTCTCAAGACCAAATAGGGGCGGGGTTATAATCAAGGCATGCCCACGTATGCCCGGATAGCTGTCAATATCCCGACCCTCACCGGGGTGTTTGATTACCATCTGCCATCCGAGCTGAACGGGCAGGTGGGGGTGGGCGCGCTGGTCACTGTCCCGTTTGGAAAACAAACTGTGCAGGGGGTGGTGGTTGCTTTCATAACCGAACCGTCCGTACCTGAGACGAAGCCGGTGCTTAATGTACTTGACGCGCAGCCGGTGCTTACCTCAACCCAGATCGAATTTGCGCAGAAGCTGTCGGAAGCGACTCTCAATCCACTGGCGGCAGTGATCGGCATGTTGCTGCCGGCCGGTCTCAGTCAGCAGGCGGATGTGCTCTACAGTCTTAATCCTTCCCCGTTTACCGTTGGTGAAAAACCTTATTCTGAAACTCAGAAGCGCATTCTGGACCTGCTCGATAAGCGCGGTGCGCTGCGAGGCCGGCAGATCGACCGGCATTTTGCGCAGGTGGACTGGCGAAAATCCGCTCAGACAATGGTCAAGATCGGTGTATTGACAGCGCAGTCGGTTCTCCCGCCCCCGAGAGTGCGCCCCAAACATGTCCGCACCGCGCAACTTGCCGTGCCTCCCGAAACCGCCGAGGAAGCCATGTCATCCCTGGGTCGTCAGGGGGATAGCCTGAAGCGCCGTCAGGCCGCCCTGCGATTCTTGATGAACGAACCACAGGCGGTCAATGTCTCATGGGTTTATGCAGAGAGCAGCTGCACACTGGCGGACCTGCAGGAACTCGCTGAGCGCGAGTTGATCCTGCTGCAGGAGACGGAAATATTCCGGGACCCACTGCAACACATTGACGAAGCCACCCTGCAGAATCCATCTCCGCTGGCTTTGACTCCCGACCAGCAGAACGTGTGGAATGAAATTCAGGATGCCTATCGTGTTCAAGCGGAGGGGCAGATCTTGCCGCCATTCCTGCTGCATGGCGTGACCGGCTCCGGCAAGACGGAAATCTACCTGAGGGCAACGGCGGAAGCCATCCGGCGCGGAAAGCAGGTCATGGTCCTTGTCCCCGAGATCTCACTC
>Ga0315287_10003314_pt1 | contig 15513 bp, 8 predicted proteins | sample YL17G11_0_MG_FD_205037 | JGI IMG/M metagenome (GOLD analysis project Ga0315287, IMG submission 205037) | Sediment microbial communities from Yellowstone Lake, YNP, Wyoming, USA - YL17G11_0 | ecosystem: Environmental > Aquatic > Freshwater > Lake > Sediment | place: USA: Wyoming | collected... | reverse complement strand
GCGCCAACACCGGGGCTGAAAAGGCAAGTAACAATAAAATTAATATGAGATATCTCATTGAAAAAAGGTTGAAAGTTCTCGGGATGCCGATTCCGGAGTGTCGGAGCCATGCACTAAATTTTTAATAATTCCATCCGCGTTCACCACTTCAGAATCTTTTAAATCACCGCGCATCGTACCGGCGGCGGCCCGGCGGGGATCGGTGTCCCCCATCAATTCCCTGAGCTTTGCGACCGCGTTTTCGCCTTGAACGATGCAACCGATAACCGGACCGGAGGTAATGAAACGAATCAACCCGGGATAAAAATCCTTGCCCAGATGAGAAGCATAAAGCTGTTCTGTCATTTCCTTGGTCATCAACAGCGTCTGGGTGTAAACGACGTCGAGCTTCGCCTTTTCGATCCTGGCAAATATTTCTTTTTCCAGCCCGCGTTTTACCCCGTCAGGCTTTATCATGAAGAAGGTTTTTTCTTGCATTTTTAATCGCTTCCTTTACCTGGTTGGGGGAGGTCCCGCCCACCACATCTTTGCTGATCACGGAACTCTCGGAAGAGAGAATCCGTACGACATCATAACTGAAAAACTCCGAGAATTGCTTAAGCTGTTGCAGTGAGAGATATTCCAGCTCCATATTGGAATCTTCACAGTAAGCCACAATCTTCCCAACAATCTCGTGTGCCTCCCGGAAGGGCACCCCGCGCCGCACCAAATAATAGGCCAAATCGGTAGCGGTCAGGAAACCTTTCTTGGCCGATTTTTCCATCTGCTCTTGATTGACTTTCATGGTGCGCAGCATCTCTTCAAAAATAGGCAGCACCGCTTTGAGCGTGTCAACGGAATCAAAAAGGGGCTCTTTATCTTCTTGCAAATCGCGATTATACGCCAGCGGTAAACCCTTCATAATGGTCAAAATTGACATCAAATTCCCAAAGGTGCGGCCACTCTTTCCCCGGCTCAACTCAGCGATATCCGGGTTCTTTTTTTGGGGCATAAGGGAGGAACCGGTAGTGTATTGATCGGAGAGTTTTATATAACTAAATTCATAAGTTGACCAGATAATCAGCTCTTCGGAAAAGCGGGAAAGATGGAGCATGAGAAGGGCGGCAGCGGAGAGGAAATCGACAACAAAATCCCGGTCGGAGACGGCGTCCATGCTGTTGCGCGAAATGCGGGAAAATCCCAGCTCTTTTGCCAATCCCGCACGGTCAATGTCAAAATTGGTTCCGGCCAAAGCGCCTGACCCCAGCGGCATTACATCCGCTTCCTGACTGGTAAAAATAAATCTATGTCGGTCTCTTTCCAGCATTTCGTAATAAGCCATCAAATGATGCGCAAAAAGTATCGGCTGCGCCCGCTGCATATGGGTATAACCCGGGACAATCACTTTCAAGTTCTCTTCCGCCAGATTCACGATGGTGGTCTGGAGCTTTTTGATCAGGCCTATGATCTCGGAGATTTCATATTTGAGATACATCCGCATATCGGTGGCCACCTGATCATTGCGCGAGCGACCGGAATGCAGTTTCTTTCCCATATCTCCCACTTTATCAATCAGGATCGTCTCGATGTTCATGTGCACATCTTCGAGCTCGGCCTTAAGTTTTATTTTCCCCGCCTTAAACTCCTTTAATATTTCCTCCAGGGCTTTGATTATTTTTTTACATTCCAATCCCGACAGAACCCGCGCCTTGAATAAACTCCTGGCATAGGCTATGTTTTGAACGATGTCCTGTTTGAAGAGGCGGAAATCAAAATGGATGGAACTGGAAAACTCCTCCGCCGATTTAGCTAATGGTTCCCTGAATCTGCCCGCCCAGGGCTTCTTCCCTTCTTTCTTCATTGGTTTGCTTTTGCCTCCTTCGCTTCATTTATCTTATCTCTTAATTCAATGATTTGCAATTCCCTTTGCAACCCTTCACGGTTTATTATTTCAATCTCTTTTAGTTTTTCCTCTGACGCGATCTTATCCACTTTCAGCTGGAGGAGTAAGGTAATCCTTCCCCGAATCAAGGATGCCATCGCCTCCAGCGCCCGGATTGCTTCCGGAACCTCACCAAACATTTCCCGCGCGGAATTAATGATCCGACCCAGCTCCTCCGGATCGTTGGTCGAAGCCATGCCGGTCAAGACCTCTCTTATTTTCTTCTCCTTCAATAACCGCTTCTCCAATATTTTCGAGGTTTTCCTTTCTTCCCCCTCTTCCTTTTCCACTGCCGTTAGTTCATGAAAAACCATGACCACCCCTCCACCCTCTTTGCTAAAAGCGGCAGAAACGATAAAAGACTTATTCTCTTCGGTGCATATCACCCGCTCCACCGTCCCCCGGGCAATCGTTCCTTCAATTATTTCGCGAACCTCTGTCTCGGCCATGGCCTGCTTTTCTCCCTGCCAAAACAAAGCTTTTCCGTTTAAATCAAAAACGATAATTGCCCCCTGCAACGAATCTAAAATATCGCTCGCCGCAATCTTGGGCGTGATTTGAAATAATTTATATTTCACAATTGAATAAGAGATCAGCGAGATCGCGATACTAAAAGAAATGGGAGCCAGAGAATCAAACTGGCTGATCCCCAACCAGGGTAACCAGAGGGTGAAGACATTGCCAGCAATCGCACTCAGCCCGAAAGCCAGCGCCACTACGCCAAGCTTTATCCTTTCAGACCCATAAGAGCGAAACCATTTAAACATTGTCACTGCCACCGCGCCGAAGAGAAAGACCACCGAATAAATATCATAAAAAATATGCGCCGGGCCAAAAATGGGTTTGCCTAAATATAAATGAGGGCTCCCGGTGGGAAGAAAACCTTTTATCATCAAATCAGAAAAAAGAGATAAAATCACAAAAAGTAGCGCCGGCAGGAATATCAGTCCTTTTTGGGCTGGTGGAAGATCTTCTTCCCTCGGAAAAATCAACGTAAAATAAAAGGCCAGAAAAATTGAAATTGAGCCAAAAGTGTGCACCAGCTTGTATAAAAAAGGCATCCAGGCCGGGTTGACAGCCAGGTGCCGTAAAAGAATCCCAAAGCCAAAAAGAGAAAGGGATAAACACAGGACAGAAAAGACCCGATTCACCAACGCCTGGCGGTTTTGATAATAAACATAGATCGAAATACTCATCAGCACCAGCCCGGATAAGGCCAACCCCAGAATATCAAAATAATATACCTGTTCGCTCATACTTTTAAACTTTCGCTTTCGCTTTCCAGTTTTTTTAAGATATTTTCTCTGCCTGCCATGAAATGATTTAATGCCTCCAACTCCTGGGTTCTCATTAATAATCCTTCACGGCTCCTGCGGGTTTCATCTAAAACCCGGACATATTCCTTCATCGCCTCATAAACCGGCTTTAAAATGATCTGGACCTCAAAATCTTCTTTTTCCACCTCCGCCCACAACTCTTCAATTCTTTCCAGTTCAATCAACCCTGAAAGCTTGAAAAGGATTTGCATAGCCCGATGCTCACGCGCAATCAAGCGTTCGAATTCGGCGTTCATTTTCAGGGTTGATTTTCTTAAGCGGAAAATGGGGGTCAGATCACGCGCGAAATAAATATAACCCTGTTTGCTGGAGATGCGAAACACGCCAAGGCTGATGCTAACCAAAGTGCCATCTTTTTTATGTAAACTGGTGGTCAACGCTTCAATCTTGGGAAATATTTTCTTTATATCCATGCCCAATAACTCATCCGCCCAATAGCCGGTCAAGCGGCAGGCCGCCAGATTGGTATAATTTATTTTTTCTTCATTATCCGTCAAAAACATCCCATCCAGCAAAGCCCGGGCAACCCCTTCCGCAACTTGTTCCTTGGATGTTTCCGAGATAATCTGATAGCGAAGAATTGCATAGCCGGCAAAACCAATCATGACCGCCGAAGTAATGATGGCCAAAGGGAAAAACGGCGTTCTAAAATAATTGAAGACCGCATCGAAAAATATCCCGACCGTGATGGGTACCACCGCAGAAAAAAGGATCAATTCCGCCTGCTTCCTGCGATAATATTCTTTGGCCTCTCGATAGACTTTGTAAATTAAATACAATCCACCCATTAAACAAGACGAATAAAATGCGGTATAAAGCCATTCCCAGCTACCGGGAAGATAAACATAACCAAAATACCTTTTTTCAAAGCCCGCTACAAAATAAGGGGTGAAGCCGCGTAAAACAAACATAATGATTGATCCGAGATAGAAAAGCGGGATAAATTTAAACTTTACCCGGGAGAAAACCGCCGCAAAATGCAAGAACAGGGCAAAACCCAGAGACCATCCGAGGATCCAGGGCTTGGCCCAAAAACTAACCACTGCCAGATCAGGGGCAGACCTTAGAAACGCTTCACAAATAGCGATCACAAAAAGGTCCAAAGCCAGCAAAAAATAAAAAAGGTTTAGAGGTCCGCGCGCTTTACTTAAAACGTAGGCCCCGATGGCTAAAATAACCAAACCAGCTAAAAATGATGAAAAAGCATAATAAAAAATGAAAGGCGTCATTTCAATTTCAGGCTGGCTTGCACCTTGACCGGCAAGCCAAAAAGATTAATAAATCCCTCAGCATCCTTTTGATTGTAAATCTCTTCTTTTTCAAAGGTAGCCAGATCCGGACGGTAAAGCGATCGGGGGGATTTTCTGCCTACAATCGTAACATTCCCTTTATAGAGTTTAAGCCGCACCGTTCCAGAAACGTTCTTCTGTGTCTGATTAATAAAAGCATCCAGCGCTTCTTTCAGCGGGGTAAACCATTGACCGTAATAGATCAATTCGGCATAGCGCTGCGCTACCAGTTGCTTATAATGCAAAGTATCACGATCCAAAGTAATCGCTTCCAATGCCTGATGCGCGGCATAAAGGATGGTCCCAGCCGGGGTTTCATAAACGCCGCGGGATTTGATCCCTACCAGGCGATTTTCTACTATATCCACTCTGCCGATGCCATTCCTGCCGCCAATTAGATTGAGGGTCTGGATCAATTTAACCGGTTTCATCTGCTTACCATTAACCGCGATCGGCTCACCCTTTTTAAATTCAATCTCGAGATACTGGGGTTTATTCGGGGCTTTCTCAGGTGAACGGGTTAAAATAAACATGTCCTCGTTCGGTTCAAACCAGGGATTTTCCAAAATCCCCCCCTCATAACTGATATGCCAGAGGTTACGGTCAGATGAGTAGGGCTTTGCTTTTGATACCGGAACCGGGATCTGACGCTGCCGGGCATATTCTATTTCCTCGTTACGCCCTTTTAATTCCCATTCCCGCCAGGGGGCAATGATCTTTAAATCCGGGCCCAAGGCCTTATAGGTAAGCTCAAAACGCACCTGATCGTTCCCCTTACCGGTGGCGCCATGCGCCACCGCATCGGCATTTTCCTTCTTCGCTATTTCGACTTGTTTTTTGGCAATCAGCGGCCGCGCCACGGATGTCCCCAAAAGATAGCAACCCTCATACGCCGCTCCTGATTTTATCATCGGGAAAAGAAAAGATTTGGCGAATTCGTCCTGAAGATCTTCGATATAAACTTTTGAAGCTCCGGTTTTTATCGCCTTTTCTTTCAAACCTTTTAATTCCTCCGCCTGGCCCAGATCCGCGGCAAAAGCGATTACTTCGCATTTATAATTTTCCTTAAGCCAGGAGATCATGATGGAGGTATCCAACCCACCTGAGTAAGCCAGCACCACTTTTCTAACCATGATTCTTCTCCTTTAACCCCTTCTGTCCCTCGACAGAGCTCGGGACATCTCCCCCTTAATAAGGGGGAGAAAGAGAGGGGGTATCACACTCCTCCTAACAGTAAAACTAAGATTGCTTTTTGCACATGCAGCCGGTTCTCTGCCTGATCAAAAACCACCGCATTCGGACCATCTATCACAGCATTGGTAACCTCGTCGCCGCGATGGGCGGGAAGGCAATGCATGAAGATAAAATCGGGTTTAGCTAAGGCTGCCAGCTCTTTGTTTACCTGAAATGGCTTAAATATTTTCTTGCGTTTTGCGCTTTCCTTTTCCTGCCCCATTGACGCCCAAACATCGGTATAAATAACATCTGCATCCTTGGCAGCAATCACCGGGTCATTTAAGATATCAATCTCCACGCCTGTTTGTTTTGCATCTTCAAATGCCAATTTCACGATCTTTTCATCCGGCTCATAACCTTCGGGAGTGGCAATCGTCAAATTGGTCCCAACTTTCGCCGCTGCTAGCATCAACGAATGACAAACATTGTTGCCGTCCCCGATGTAAGCCATTTTTAAACCCTTCAAACCGGACCGGCCCTTTTTTTCCTGGATGGTGAAAAAATCAGAAAGCGCCTGACAGGGATGAAGCAGATCGGATAAACCATTGATAACCGGCACGGATGCATATTTTGCCAGTTCAATCACTTTCGCATGCTCAAAGGTCCTAACCAATATCGCATCCGCGTAGCGTGAAAGGGTTTTCGCCACGTCACCGATCGATTCGCGCACTCCCAAGCCAATTGCTTCCTGATCCAGGTTGATCGCCAATCCGCCCAACTGCCACATCCCGATCTCAAAAGAAACACGGGTACGCGTAGACGGTTTCTCAAAGATCATGGCCAGGGACTTGGCCCAGAGGTATTCATGTTTTTCCTTGTTTTTCTGCTTCTGCTTGAGGTCTGCCGCCAGATTTAAGATTTTTTCAAATTCAGAGGTACTTAAATCATGAATGGAGATGAGATCCTTCATGAGGTAAATATAGCACAGGTATGTGAAAAATCAAAGAGGCTTAAGATGTCGAGGTGCTCAACGCTCCTTTACCTTTTTGTTCCACCCATCCAATGAATTCTTTATAAGAACCGATCCGCAAAGTCCCTTCTTTATTGAACATGCGGCGTATTTCGCTGTTGGTCGATCCATGAAATGGAACGAGGGAATGCAGCAGCGCAAATTGCTCCTGGATCGAGGCCTTAAAAAATTTGGGGACAAGAGCATCGTACTGCTCATCAGATATTTTATATCTATCTTTTACCATTTCTCTTAACCGATTATCATTGAACGAGTTGATCCCGTGGCGGGCCATGGCCTGGCGGGCAAATTCGAATACCTTTTTCCCATTGACATAGACGGGAACTTCACGATAAGTGGGCTCGCTGCCGGCGGCGCGGTTAGCGCTCTGCATAACTGGCTTGGTGGCAGAAGTTTTTAAATCTTCCCATTCAACCGGCCTGGTCAGTTCCATGGCCAATTCATATCCCTTCCCCGCCTGTATTACCGGCGCTAGCATCCACGCCAGATCGTCTTTAATCCTTCCGGAAAGCAGTTCATCTTCTTTCCAAATCTCTCGGATAGCACTATCAGCTTGAAGTTTTCCTCCTACAACCAACCTTCCATTTGCTATATCGCTCAGGTAAGATTGAGGCATAAAGATCCGACGGCCTTGAGCTGTCAAGAATTCGAGTCCCGCAGTATTAATCCTAACTAATTTTCTAAGCAAGCTGCCGTCTTCCTGGTTCTCTATCAGCCTTATCTTGCCCATCTTTCTCAAGCGTCCTTCCAATCTCAATTCCACGCTTTTTTCATAATCGCCTTTCAACAATGAATGCAAGGTATCAAATCCCCAGGTAATCGTAGAGATCCAACCCAAAGCCCTCCCCCCCATCCTCAATGCCTTCCACATCGGGGCTTTCGCTGCCGCTCCAGCGGTTATAGTTTTTATAGTCGCTGCGCCCCCTCTCCAGGCGGCCGGAATAACAAAAGATCCGACCATAATCGCATATTCATTATTAACTCCCAAAGCTTTTAAAATATTCCCGATAACCGCCATTTCCGCCAGTCCCTTGACCATGTTCACTGAAAATTTGGAGAATGGCCTGGTCGCGACTTTGAATCTGTTCCCAAATTGATACTTGCTGTTGAAAATGAATTTGGATGAGTTAATAAATTTTGTATAAGCCTTTTGCATCCCCTTATCCTGGAACATTCTTAAAGCCGTGGAGTTTGCCGTGTGCGACAACCCGAGCACAAAAACAAAGCGCCCGACCGGGTCGTTGATCCCAAATATATTAGCGAGCTTTTCCGCACCGAAAAGGGTTATCAAACCAACCAAAACTCCTTTGGTGTGCTGTCCCAGTACTTTTAACCCCTCCTGGTTTAGAGCTGCCGACTGCCGGCGCAGGGCTTCGACTTTAGCTAATTTAGCTAGTAGATCTTCGAAGGTCTTCCTTTTCTCAGGATCGGAAAGGAACCTGGCTGCGTCGTCGGTTTGCATCCATTCAATTAGCTTTTGAGAATTCATCTTTGAAGCTAGATGACTAAACGCTTTTTCCCATCCTCCCTTTTCATTCAGCTTGACAAGAGTCTTCTGCTTAATTCCCATGGCTTCAGCAAAATCAGTCAATCCAGCGGGGAGTTCGGGAGTCGAAGGTTTTGCCGCGGCCGGTCTCGCAACCTCTCTTCGTAACGATTCTATTTCGGCCTGACCAAGCCTTTCTGCTCCGGCATCAGCTGTGCCCGCTTCTAATTTTTTAATGACCTGCGAAAGCTTGAGTTCTAAATCAGGAGCTTTCAATTTAGGGGATTCACCCTTCGCAGCCCCTGGATTATCGATCGCTTCGTCATAAAGATATCCGCCGACTCTGACTTCAATGCCCTTTTCACGGGCGAACAGGTCTCTGATCTCTCTCATGAATTCATGAATTTGCGGTTCACCCGGGTTATCTTTTAAACGAATTACGAAATTATTGTCTTGAATATAGATCTCCACTTTATAACCTTTGCTCCGGGCGTAATCGGCTATTTGCTGATAGGCGTATTTTAATAACATACGGGACTGGCTGGAATTAACTCGTCCCGCAGGAACATTAACCACCACTTCTGCCAGGCGGGGAGCAGGCCCCTCTAGAACTCTTTTGGAATCAGTCAGATGTTCGACTGCGCTCCTGGAACCGGCAGGATTGTTGGTTTTGTCAGCAGCCCTTCGAACTTGATTTTGGGCTAGCTTCTTTTCAATTTGAGCCGCGCTCCGCGTTACCTCTCCATTCTGTGCAATTGAGGCATCATCTGTGCCAATCGAGATATAGCCCTCAACTTGTCCCTGCGCATTCTTCACGGGTATGATATAAAGATATTCATGGTTATGGGCAAGGGGCTTTATTTCTTTTGGTAATGATTCCGTTTTGAGCAACTGCGGCCCCTTGGATAAATCAAGCGCCGGGACTTTTCCGCCTTTAAGGTGAATTAAATAAGCGTCCCCTGCTAACACCGTCCCATCCGCCTTAATATAAGCAACTGCGTTGTTAACTGCTATCTCCGGAGATTTTAGCTTTAACTGTGCAGGGATTTCGGATTCGTACAAATCGCCGGTCAGCGGTTTGGGCTTGGAATAAGGCAAGCCCTCTGAGAAGCCATAGGCAGTGCTGCCAAAAATAATATCATGCAATACCTGACTTAACGGTAAACCCGCCGACCGTGCTGCGTCTAAAATTTGTTTGGCTCCGGTAGTATGGGAGGTGGTAGCATTATCACTGCTAAAAGCGACTCTATCGCCGTATTCAAGGAACATCCTGAAAGGATGATTTTTGACGCTGATGGGAGCAGTTTGGGTATTGCTGTCTAAACACACCTCTACCACAATTCCTCTTTGGGCCAGCAGCTTTAAGAGCGCCTGCTGCCTGATCTTCGCCGCCTCGATTCTTTCTTTTGTGTATTCATTTCCAAAAGCGTCGGTCTTGCCTAAAAAATCATCATAATTCATTCCAAGTACGGTCGCATGGCCAAGCCTTGGCGCTATCGCCTCGATCGCGGCCGCAATCCTATCTTGTCCCTGCTCAATACTCAAGAAGTTTTCGCCGGCGTGGATGGTGAGTTGCAGTCCGGCCGCACGCAGCGCGCGTAACGCCGGGGCAAATTTATTTATATCGGAGTAATATTCAACCTTCCCACTTTTATCCTTCTGCACCCCACCCAATTTTTCAGCATCCGACAACTGGACATCTCCGGTGCGTGTGCGGCTAACTTCCGGTCCGCATATATCCACACCGACCAGATATTCTCTGTATTTCGGGTCACGCTTGACCGCCTCAATCGCTTTTCCATATTTCTCAATCTCTGCAGCAGACATAGTGGTAAAAAAGCTAACTATCGCCCTGGCTTTAAACTCCCCGCCCCCATAACGTTTGGGCAATTGTTTTTCCGCTTCCCTTAAACCGTCGATTTGAGCGCGTATTACATCTTCGGCTGGTATAGTCCCCTGATCAGGGCCGAAGCGCAATTCAAGGTAACGAACCCCTTCCCGGTATTGTTTTTCGGCCACGGCGAAGGCGGCCCTTCTTAGTTCATCGGTTGATGTATAAAAACTGCTGGTAAAACTGTTAACCGACAAATAATCATTAAGATTTCCTTTACCATTCAGGGGATTATATTCAATCATACTTTTCAGGGTTTGTAGTGCTTTGTCGCGCACCGCGGGATCTTTGCTATTTATGTTTTGGAATAATTCTTGAATATGTTTATATCCGGCCTCGTTCATAACATTTTTAATGTTACCTTTTACCTTTCCGTTGACTTTATCCCAAAATTTTTCTCCCAGGGGAAGCTTTTCCGTACCCAGTTGGGCAATAAATTCCAGAGGGAGCGAACGGGTAGGATGAAGATGCAGTTGGCCGGTTGGAAACAAATGGAATATATAGATAACGTCCTGAAAGGTCCCTTGACCGCGAGCGGCGCGCATCCAATGACGGAGCGGCCCCGAATCCCCTGCCTTGGCAATATTAATGACGTGGCGAGTAATTAATTCAGCCACCCCTTTGGCCTTACCCCTTTGATAGGCCGCTCTGAGCTGGTCCAGAGAAAGCATGTGTTTAGGATTGGGCAATTCTTCAATCGTTCCCGCGCGATCTTCAGGGTATAGGGTGGAAATATCTTCATGGCTAAAAAACCAGGTACCATTTTCAACCAATCTGCTTTCTATTTTTCTATTAGTATAGTTTGCGATTTCGCGATTGGCGGCCAAAAATGCATTAAATCTATCCTTCGGAATGGCCAGTACCTGCACTCCTTCTCCCGCCACTAAAGTCCCGGTAGGCTCAATTCCATAACGGGCACTTATTTCGCCCAGCAATCCTTCATCAATTGTAATCCGTTTAGCTACCTCTCCTTTTTTACCTTTGATAAAAAGATCCACATTACCTTTAATTAATATATAAACAAAATCAACATTTTTACCCTGCTCAATCAGTTTGGAACCCGGAGCTACGGTCACAGCTTTAATACCGGCCTGCTCGGCTAATTCACGCAGTCTTTGCAGTTCGGGAGGAAGGTTGGCGGTTAACTTAACGCTATCGGTGGGGCCAGGGGTAACGGGGGAGCTATTTCCCTCTCCGGGAGTAATTGGTTTAGTAGTAGGCCTTTGGGGAGTAGTTATACGAGTCCTTGGGGAAGTTATAGTAGTATCATTTGGTGGAACCATATATTAATATATCGCAAAAAGAGGCCTGCAACTTGCATTGAAAAGCGGGGAAATAAAAATTATTTTTTGCTATATTTTAGCTAAATATTAGTGGTTTTTTGTTTTAATGGGGACGCAATGGAGTCAGCCAATTCTCTAAGTACGATTAAATCGACATATACGTCTAAAAAAGGTTTTTTCCCAAATAACATCAACACACCCACCGGATCCTGGTTGTGATCAATAATGGGCGATGCGGCAACCGCAACGATTTTGCACCTTTCTAAAGAAAAAAGATCTATATTTAAACCCGATTCTTTAAGGCTGCTCTCATCCAGGGGATAATCATTTTTACCAAATTCATAGGAAATCCAAAGGTCATCATGATTTAGATCCGGAAGATAGATTGTCCGGCGTTCGTCCATTTTTTCTCCAACCGCTACCTTTACTAAACTGTTCTCCGCTTCAGGGTGGAGATCCTCGGGATTAAATTCGATGCCTCTCGCCGAAACGGGAAAATATTCTCCATTTCTTTTAACCAGCAGCAGCGAGCCGGCTTCGGGGAAAATCATGCTGATCGCGACATCGATCTGATGCAGCAGCGTGGTTAAATTCACGATTGAGTCGGATTTGAAAATATCTGCAGAATCGGCAATTATCCCCCTCGCGGCTTCTAACTGCTCCTTTCTACTCCAGCCGTATAGTTTGAAAGGATCAAACAATCTCTTTTTATCCTGATTCGGTTTACCGACCTGTCCATTATTAAAATCTCGGCCGCTCCCATTTCCTGGAATTCCACTGAGCATCATTTATCTCCTTTGGATCTGCCCCAAACTAAGCGGCATTTCCTCTCCCCTTAAATTATCGCATTTTTTAGAGCGAAATTTCATTTGTTTTACAAATTACTTTCCCTGCATTAAGAATCCGTTGAAATTCCTTCCCATACGGATCAAATATCTAATAGCCAGAGATTATTTATTATACCTAGATTTACTAAAATCAGCAATTGGTATAAGGTAAACTTCAAACCTCAAACATCAAACCTCCAAACAAATCCTAAATCCCAAATGTGAAAATCAAATTTGAATTTAATGCCTATTTTCACGTTTTGTTTTGATGTTTGAATTTTGATGTTGGAGGTTTTGTAATCCATTTTAGATTATTGAAAAAGCATGCAAGTTTTCCGCAAGTTGATCCGATAGTATAGTTGAAAAGAGATAATAAATAAATTCGGATTGCCTGTTGCCGAATGAATTTAGTGACCAAGAAATAGCAGGCTTGGTTTTTTTGTTTATTAAGGAGGGAAAAAGATGGGAGACTATCGGATCTGTAGATTATCAGATGGTAAATATTATACACTCCAAGCTAATCAACTATGCACAGAAGGTCAGGAAGAAACGGGTCAAGGTGCACCACCACCACCACCCGCAACTCCCGCATCCCCCGCTCCCGCTGTGGTGGGAGGCCCGGAAGCAAAGCCAAAGGTAGTGCCTAAAACTCCTGAAGATCCAATTGCAAAAGTAGCAAGAGAAGCTGGAGAGCAATTTGATAGAGGTGTTCCCACACCGCCAGCTGCAGGAACACCTAAAGCACCAGCTCCAGGTGCAGCAGCGCCAGCTCCAGGTGCAGCTCCAGCCAAACCTGCTCAAAAAAGACCGGCGAAAGAGGGCGAGATTGCCGAACTTTTCACCGCGGCGATCCACTTGGTAAACAAAGGAATTAAGGTCAAAGTTAAAGAGGGTCTCGATATTGACGAAAAATATAAAACAAATTCCCGGAAAAAAAACATACCCGTCCGGCGAGCCGTTGCCTCCCTCGACAATAAAGTTGAACTTACCACTACCCTGAATGCCCTTTATGCAGCTCTGTACTCAAATCAAAACAGTAAATATGACCTGACAGCAGTTTTGGCTATTCTAAAAGAGAAAGGTTTAACTCTTGCTCAAATCGCTCAGCTCGCTAAGCTCAAAGGACTTTCCGGCGATGATCTGATCGAAGCTTTGCTAAAAGAGCTGAAAGAAACTCCCCTTAAATACGAAACAAGCAAAAAAGCCGCTACTGCAAAATTCGATAGAGCTATCGAGTTCTACCAGAGAGGGAATTACGAGGATGCACTTGAGTTACTTCAAGAGGCATTAAAATTCGCTATCGAAAAAAAATTAAATACCTCGAATACTTACTATAATATCGGCAATTGTCATTTAATGCTGGGTGACCTGGCAGAAGCTAAACAAGCCTATCAAGCCGCTTATAAGGGAGCCTCCAAAGAAGATATTCCCGACATTAAAGTCGGACTCGAAAAAGTAGCAAAAAGAGGGCTTGCTATCGAGAAGGAACGCAAAGAGATCTCCGGTTATGCAGCACATCTGCGATACGTCGTTTTTGAAATCCCCCCCGACAAACTTTCCGCTGTAGCACAATACATAAGCCAAACCGCACCGAAACAAAGGCTCATTACCTTTAATGCGGACGGTAGAACTTACTCCGCCCTGATAGAAGAAAAGGATGGAAAGTGGCAGCTGGTCACTCCCACCCATAAAAAATATTATTTAAAAATCGAAAACAATATCCCGGTTGTTTATCAAAAAACAGGTATGTTTAGCAGTCTGCGCCTGGCCACCACCCCAGTAACCCCTTCTGAAGTTCAACCGGAAGGTGGAAGCCAACGCAGAGAGGCCTACGCAATTCTTCGCAGGATAACCAATGGATCCTTGACCCGCGCCGATTTCGATAAGATCTGGAAAAACGGCAAGATCGATAAAGAGGCAGCGAAAAAACTATTTAAAGACTATTTGGGAGGGAAAGAAAAGCTCTATGTATTGGTCAGTAATTTAATGAATGCGGATGCAACCGAGGGAAGCGACATTGACCTGGCAAAGCTCAGGAAATTTGATGAGGTGATTAGTTTCTGGGCAAAGCAGCTGGGGATGGATGAGAAACAAATCGCGAACGCCTTTATCAGCTCCGATTCATTTTGTATGGTTGATCGCAATGAAATAGGAAAAACCGGTGAAGATATAAGAAATAAGTTAAGTGATATTACCAAAGATAATATGGGTGAGAAGTTAAGCGGCTATCCTCCCAAAGTAGTGGCTGAGGTTACACGGTACTTTGCCGATAATAAAGATATAAAGATAAACGGCAAATCCGTCTCGGCTTATCTGCTGCGCTTCCCGCTGGCTTCAATGACCGGCCTGTACGAAACATTCGACATCAAAGATCGATCCATCTTTGCCGGAATGCCCGCTTACCGCAGCGCTAGCTTAAACAAAGAGAGTGTTGCTGCCTGGTTTGCCGGTCGAGCTGTAACTGAGCAAACTCCTCCCAGATTTGGCGCCGGTGGCAGCGAGCCCGCGGAAGCAGAAAAAGAATTTGATATGGATGAATTCTTTAGGGAATCCATGAAAAAGGAGCCAAAATTTAGAGAAATTTATCGTATTTCGGTCGATCAGCAGGGCAGTGCCGTTCTAATGACTGCAGTCCATAATTATATGACGGAATTGAAAGGGAGTGGCAGATTATCTCAGTTAGAAAAATTCTTTAAATTTGCTACCGAAAATACCGATCCCCGCAGGCTTATTAATGGATTAAAAACCGACATTGGTAATCCACCTTACTCAGGCGCAATTAATATAATGTATGAGGCTTATACCGCTACCAGGGACCCCATCATGTATGACCGGGCTTTTGCATTATTAAAGAATCTACCCAATGGGCCGGAAAAACACAAACTCCTCGTGGAACTGTCGTTAAAATATCTGGGGCTTAAAACCTCCGAAGCCGATAGAAGAAGAGCGATCGAGGTTTTAAGGGAAATAAATGTCCCCAACTATTTCCAGCAAAAGGATAATGCGAACTTCTTAAGAGAATTTCAGTTATACGGTGTTAAAGTCAGCGAACAGCACACGATGGAAAACCTGATATCGGCGGTAGAGGCCCACCTTGAAATGCCACACGACATATTTATTATCCGCCAGAGTGTTATCGTTAAAGAAGGCCAACATACCCTTTCTCAGGCAGATGAAGCCATTAAGAAACTTAAAGCAATAATCGAAAAATATAAGACCAATTCCGAAGTAGATATAAAAATGCGGGCTTACGCCCAGCTGGTCATGGCGGAG
>Ga0315287_10003313_pt1 | contig 15514 bp, 12 predicted proteins | sample YL17G11_0_MG_FD_205037 | JGI IMG/M metagenome (GOLD analysis project Ga0315287, IMG submission 205037) | Sediment microbial communities from Yellowstone Lake, YNP, Wyoming, USA - YL17G11_0 | ecosystem: Environmental > Aquatic > Freshwater > Lake > Sediment | place: USA: Wyoming | collected... | reverse complement strand
GAAAAGCGCGGATCGAATCTTTATTTTACCGCCCTGACGGCGGAACGAGTTCAAATCCTTTTAATCCTTCAGCGGTTTTAAATATATATTTGTATGAATCTCCCCCTTTATCTCGAATGCCCGAGCTCTTGATGTCGATAGCCAACTGGCTTCCGAGTTGCTCTTTCTTAAGGTTGCCTCCGGCGGCGGCAAGAACCAAATACATTAATCCCAGCCCTCCCCCAAAAATCGAGACTAATAGGCTATTATATGTGACTATTTTCCCGACGAGCAGGATTCCATGGATCAGAAGCACCATGAGGCCCGAAAAAAGAACAATGAGCGAGGCGGCCAGGACCTTTCTCTTTGTTTTTGTCGCGCAATCTTCGCATATGATGGCGGATCCGCTTCCCTTCAATAGAAACGTCACCTTCGTTGTGATGTAATTTCCGGATCGGGTCGTATTGGCGTCTTGAAGCCCATAGGAAAAAGGATAAGTTTCGCAATTTGATTTTGAGTCGCGGCAATTTTCGCATATTTTCGAATCCACCGGTGCTCCCTCGGGCCTCTTTTTATAGCGGCTATCCCGGATATTCCGGGCGCAATTGCCGACCGCGCCTACGATGATCGTGCAAATCAAGAATACGAACAGCCGAAGAAGACCGTCGCCAATATTTTGAATTGTCTCCCCAAGATGAAATGAATAAATCAGCGATAAAGCCGTCGAATAAAACAGGAACGCCATAAAGTAAACATTTCTAGGCAGCAGCCTTCGGGATCCCAAAAAAGAGATGGCAATCAAGGCCAAAAGGGGAAAGGCCATAATCACAGCGGAGCTTCCCTCCGGGGCCGCTGTTAATTCGTTCTTAGCGAGAATGGAAAAGGCAACCAGCAGGACAATAACGGGGAGAGCGAACGGCAACGTCTCTTTGATTACTGGCCATGCTTTGTTTTGGGAGCTCATGGGTGCGGCCTCCTAAAAAACAAGAAAATCAATAGAAAAGAAAACGTGCTTCGATTAGATCCGTCCGCGGGCGTGATGTTTTTTTGAATTTCTACCTTGCTCTCGAGAAAATCAAAATTCCTGCCTTGGATGGTGTTGGATAGGAATCTCCTTTTTCTGGTCCGCCACAAATTCCCGCTCCGGACGATGAATCTCCCCGCTCATCTATGCCTGAAATATACGGCTGGCCGCAGAACGCTGTCAATAATCGCACGCAGCAACGACAACGGCGATCTGGAGGGTTATTTCGTTTTCGCAAAGACGGCCTTGAGACCCCGCGTGCGGCTCGCCGGCCAGGCGGAGATATGAGTCTCGCCTTTGATCGTTTCGGCCGAAAGCTTCAGGCCGGCGAACTGGCGTTTCTCCAATATCACCATGAAGTCCGTCCAAGGTTTGATGATCTTTTTTTCGTCAAGCTCTCCTACCGCCGTGTAGACAGAAGCCGGAAGAGATTTATTCTCACCAAAAAATTCTTCCTCAAGCTTGAAAAGGTGATAATCATCCCAGATAAACGGAGCGCCGCTCATGATATATCTCTGGAACAGGGACGGCTCGGTAAATAAAACATAGGCGGCAAAGAGTCCTCCAAATGACAACCCGGCGATCGTCCGGTCGTTCTTCACTGTCCGGTAGTTAGAATCTATAAAGGGGACGAGCTCTTCTTGTATGAATTTTTTGAAATTATCCGCCCCCCCGGCGAGAGGCCAGTCGCCCCAGACCTTTGTTCGATCTTTCCAAGGGGTATAATCTCTGGACCTCTTATCCCACCACGCTTTAGAGCCCTCATCATAAGCAATGCCGACAATGATGATCTGCGGGATTTCGCGGTTGAAAATCAGCCAATCCACGATATCCCTGGCCATGCCGAAGGATTTATCGCCATCGAGAAGATAGAGAACGGGAAAGGATTTTGAGGCATCCGCATAGCCGGGAGGAAGAAAAATCTGCAGTTTGTACTCCTGGTCGACAAAGCGTGATTTAAGCGTCCGCAACTCCGTATTCCGAAGGGTGACGCCGGGAAGCTGTCCGTCTTGAGGCCGGGCCGCCAGCGCCGAGAATAAAATGATAAGGCTGAAAACAAGCGCAAAAGCTCTCATTGTCGATGGTTTCATGACAACCTCCGTATTCTTTAAACCTCGAACTCCTCCCACTCCTTCTTCACCCGCTCCATCAGCTTCTTGAACCGCTCCTCGCCGCGGATATTTTCAAAGAATGGATCATGTTCATTCATAAACGGATAGTTGATCATCCCCAGATCTATGGAATGCTCAAGCCAATCCAACGCTCCTTTTTTCTCATCAATTAACGAATAACACTGGGCGACATAATAGGATATTGCAAAATCTCTCCAGGCCCAATTCTTGAGCTCGCTGCTCTTCCAATGGAGCACCTCGGGTTTTTCGCCTTCTAATGCGAACTTAAATTTGAGCCAAATTTCGACCAAAGGATAACCCGGCATTTCCTTGGCAAGTTGGCCTAAGATCAGCCAGGCTTTATCAAAGTGATGATTCAAGAGAAGAGTCATTATATAGCCCAATCGTGCCAAAAAGTCGTCTGGAAATGTTTGATAGGATTTTTGAAACGATTCTAGTGCAGAGCTGAAGTGTCCGTCCCACCACTGAATCCACCCAGGATAAAAGTAGACGGCAGGATTGAGAGGATCGATTTTCATAAGCCTTTCTGTCAGAGGCTCCGCAGCCTCTTTTTTCCCGATCATTGCGTAGACGGAGCTTAACCAATATAAGGCATCAAAATCATCAGGATTGACGACAAGGACTCGTTTTAGATGCCTGATTCCTTCTCTCGAATCTTTCCACCAAATCCTAAGAAGCCCCAGGACTAAATGGCCATAAGGAGAATCGGGATCCAAATCAAAAACTCTTTTCACACATTGTTCAGCTTTTATAATATAAGATGCATCGTTCTTTAATCCCGCATTAACATATTGATAGTAGGCATATCCCATGCCTGCAAAGAGGAGCGCATTCTCACCGACAATGTCAAGTCCGTGCTGGAGATGTTGGAGAGCGCGGTTAATGCCTTCCTCTGTAAGTTTTAAGATTTCCTGTCTGGCTTTGAAATAGTATTCATAAGCCAGAGGATTGTTAATCGGACGATCGGCTATTTTTTGCTTTTCATCCGGCGTCAACTTCAACCTAAGCGCCTCTACGATGGAGCGAGAAACCTTCTCTTGGATATCAAAGATGTCATCCAGCGTCCCGCTATATCTTTCAGCCCAAAGATGGGCGTCGGTAGCCGAGTCGATGAGCTGAGCCGTGATCCGAAGACTATTCCCCGCTTTTCGGATGCTGCCTTCTAGGATGTATCGAACGTTGACCGCCCCGGCAATCTCGGGAATCGTCTTCTTCGTGCCTTTGAACGTCATGGCCGAGCTTCTCGATATGACGAGAAGGTCGTGGACATGGGATAGATCCGTGATGATCTCTTCCGTCATCCCGTCACAGAAGTATTCCTGACCTTCTTCCGGGCTAATATTAACGAAGGGAAGCACCACAATGGATTTTTCGGGGGGACCTGAAGGAGGGCTCGAAGGCTCGGCGTACTTTTGGATAAGTCCCGCCGATGAGACAGGCGCGGCGGCCCATTGGAGAGATTTCAGGATGATCCAGGCGATCCCCAGGCAGACGGCGACGGCGGCGATCAGGAGGGTCTTACCTAAAATACCTAGAATCTCCAAAAGAATTATCAAGTCAACAGCGAGTGTGGTCAGAATAATCAAGGGGACGAGAAGGACTTCGACCTTGATGTTCCCCATCCTTTTTTCCGTGCCGCCGAACCAGCGCCAAACGAGGATCGAGAGCAAAGCGCCGATGACCGAAACGACGGTCATGTCGATCGATTCTTTGGGGAATTCGTAATGCCCGACGAGAAGCCGTTCGACGACCTCGACGAGCAGCCAGCCGCCGCCGATGAAGGCGGCCAGGGTTTCGATAATCCGACGCTTTCTCAGTTTGGCGAAGAAGGCTCTGAACCCGGATTCAGCAATCTGCGGGTGCTTTTCGGCAATCTGTGGAGGTTTTTTCCCCTCGCCTTCTGGCATTGCCGATACCCCTTCTTTGGTCAGGAATCTAAAGCTGCAGGCGGTGTCTGAACTATAACGGAATATACGTTTTTTTTCAATTCTCTGAGCCTGGATCTTACGGATATTGACATCGCCGCCCAGCCGGAAATATAGTTCCGGCATGGGGAAATAGGGAGATTCATTGTCCAGCGTGGGAATTCGCCGCGTCGCGGAAAAAGGAAATTCTTATCCTAAAGACATCCAAAAGGTGATGCGGGCGCTTGCCCTCGCCTATCAGGCGAAGGAGTTGAACTCCCTGGGCTTTACGCTATACGAGCGCTTCCGTATATCCTTTCTCTCCGGTCTAAGGAGTGATGTTCACGCTGATGCTGCCGAACCCGGACCCGAAGAGCTTCTTTCGTGTTTCTTCGAGAGCCTCCGCAGCGTTGTGTGATTTCTTCAAGGCCTGCTGCCAATCCGTGCCGTCGACCGTTTGCCGAAACCGGGCGAACTGTTCCGATGCTTCCCTGCAAAGGGTGATCACGCGGCCCCCAAGATGCAGGCGGTCGTCCAGTTGCCGGATATTCTCGAGCATCGCCTCGCTGATCTGAGGCGCTCCACTGGCGAAAGAATCGATGTGCTTGCGCAGTTTATTGATCTTCTCGGGAGGGCCGCCGCCCGCGATCGTCATGACCGAATGCAGATACCACCTCCGCATTTTTACACAGCAGTCCCGGGCAAGCCGATCGAACTCATCCGCATCCATTAGAGGGTACTGGGAGGGCCGGGCGTCTGGTTCTTTTTTCCCGATTCCCGGCTCAGTCGCCGTAGGCTTCTCAGCAGAGTGGGCTTCCAGTTCCGAGATACGCTCCAGCGTGGACTTCGTAATCATCAGGATGTTCGGGATGATCATTCGTAGGGCCGGCGGCATTCCGGTGGTTTCCTGAGCCCCCGCTATGGCCTCGTCCAGCACGCCCTGAAGGCTGGTCGGCGGGCGTGCGCCTCCCTCAATGTGTCCGCCCGCCTTCTCGGCGGCCGCTTTGATGCGCTTCAAGACGACCCGGAGGCTCTCTAGCCGAGGCCCGTCCGCATTCTCAAACTCGGGCGCGCTGTATATCATGCGTCCGAGGTCGAAGTCAAAAAGCCGTTGCAGTTCGGCGTTCATCGCCGCCCGGGAACCTCCGGACTCGAGCTCGCCGACAAGCGCCTTCAGTGAGAATTCATACCGACCGAGGCCATCCACAAGCTGTCCGAGATCGGCTTTCTTTCGGCCTGCCTCTGATCGTCCCTGTTCAGGGATAGACCCGGATGGAGGCAGTTTTTCACTGGTTCCCCCGCCCGGCGCCGCGTCGGACTTCTTCCCGAAGAGATTCCGCAACAAACCCATCGGAGTCCTCCTTGTTTCCGCTTCCTGAGAGGATGTTCCTTCAAAAGCCGGTCAGAGCGGAATGAGGGAAAGGAATTTCCTTTTTCTTCCAGCTCCGGTGAAGGCCCTAATCCGGCGTTCAGCTCCCGTTTTCCCCACGTCGGCCAGCATAGATTCCTTCTCTTGAGATGTCAAGGACGCTGCCAAGAAAAAGTCGAATATTTGGGAGAGAAACTCGTCAACCCCTGTATATCATTTGGAATGAACCTTTTGCATCCATCTTCGGCGACACGATCGCCTTCGTGGAGGATGAAGAGGATGAAGAAGAAGAGGAAAAAATGGCGAAAATGAAAGATAAGCGCGCCTGGAGAGACTCGAACTCCCGACCCGCTGCTTAGAAGGCAGCTGCTCTATCCACCTGAGCTACAGGCGCGCCGGATCGGCGTGTGGACGTATAACCATCGGGGAGGACGGATTCGAACCGTCGACCTCTTGCTCCCAAGGCAAGCGCGCTAACCAGGCTGCGCCACTCCCCGAAAACAAAGAAAGGACCCGAACCACCATGTCTCAATCCGGCCCGTGTCCCTGATTTTTATAACAGATAGGCCCGGGATCGTCAATTCCGCCGCCGTTTGTATCGCCCCGTTCAGACCTTCGGCTCGCCGGTCGGCCGCCGCATCCCCCGATCGATCTGCGATCGGGCGATCCGAACGACGATCGGCCGGCCGTGCGGGCAGATCCCCGGATTGGACGTCCGGAACAGCTCCCGGACAAGAAATTCCATCTTTTCCCGGGGAAGGGTCTGCCCCGCCTTGATCGCCGACTTGCAAGCCATCGTCGCCAGAAGCCGGTCCTTATTCGGGGTCGCGGCCTTCGTTTTCGATTCCTCGATCGTCGCCAGGGCGACGGCCAAGGCTTCCTCGGGCTGAAAAACGTCCGGATACTCCCGAAGGGCGTAGCTCCGGCCGCCCATAGGCTCGATCCGAAACCCGGAGGTCTGGAGAGCTCCGGCGCCGGCTTCAAGGCCGACGACTTGGGCCGGAGAAAGCTCGAAAACGAGCGGAATCAGGCTCATCTTGATCGGCCAATTCTTCCGGCGGTCGATTTCGGCAAACCGGTCGTACAGGACCCGTTCGTGGGCATTATGCTGGTCGATGACGAGAAGATCGCCGGTCTCTTCGGCCAGAATGTATGAGGATGCATATTGTCCCAGAACTCGGGGACCGATCTCCGCCCCCTTGGCTTCTCCGGGAGTATCCGTCCGGGTAAAAACCTCCGGAGAGCCAAGCGGCTCATGACTTTCAGCGACCTTGAATCTGAAAATCGCCTGCTCGACCGACAATCCGGGGAAAACGGCGGCCGTATCATCGGCCACGGCAGCCCCAGCGACGACCGCCGCTCCGGCCGGAGAAGCTCCCCCGGACTTGCCCGTCAGGATCTCCTGAAGATCCATCACGCCCAAAGCCCTCGTTCGAGCACGCTCGACGGCCCTCCGCAGAAGGGGAAAGAGAAACTGCGAATCCCGAAAGCGGATCTCGGTTTTGGCTGGATGGACGTTGACGTCGACATCGTCGAAAGGAACATCAACGAAAAGAAAAGCCTCCGGAGAAAGGCCCTTTTCAAGAAGCCCTGAAAACGCTTGATTAAGGGCTGCCCCCAGGATTTTATCCCGCACGGGCCGCCGATTGACGAAAAACGCTTGGCGGGTTCGGTCCTGACGACCGTAGGGCGGACGCGAGGCGAACCCGACGATTCGGACGGGGCCGTCGGCGAGATCGACCTCCATCAGTTTATCCAGGACTTCGTTTCCGTGAAGTTGGTACAACCGCTCCTTCAAACTTCCGACCGGAGGACAGGCCAGCACGGTCCGAGGGCCGTGAGTGACGGCCAGGCGTAGGCCGGGATGAGCCAGGGCGACGTTGGTCAACAGTTTGACGATCATCCCCAGCTCGGAGGCATCACTCCGAAGGAATTTCCTTCGAGCCGGAAGGTTGAAAAAAAGATCGCGGATCTCGATCTCCGTTCCTCGAGGAAAGGCCGTATCCTTGACGCGGAACGTTTCTTCGGGTTCGCTTTCGATGAGCGTTCCGGGACCGTCTCCGCCTTCCGACGTTCGGAGAACAAACCGGGAGACGGCCGCGATCGAAGCCAAGGCTTCGCCGCGGAATCCTAGGGTGGCGATGGCGATCAGGTCTTCCTCCCGGACGATTTTGCTCGTCGCGTGCCGGATCAGAGCCAACTCGGCGTCGGCCCGGCTCATCCCCCAACCGTCGTCGCGAACCCGAATCAGCGTTTTTCCCCCAGCGGCCAAATCGACGGCAACCGCCGTCGCCCCGGCGTCGATGGCGTTCTCGACCAGTTCCTTGACGACGGAAACCGGCCGCTCGATGACTTCACCGGCGGCGATCTTCTGGGCGAGAGCAGCGGGCAGGACGGCGATTCGATTCATGTTCGCTGGGTGGTATTATCGCATATTTCGCCGGTCGTCGACCGGTCGCCGGCCCGGACGATCCGGACCCGGACAGAGGTCCCCTCGCCGGCGCCGGTCTCGGGAACGAGGACTTCAAGATAATTCGGGGTCAAGACTTCGACGCCGCCGCTTTTCCGCTGAATGACGATGCCGTCGAGCACTCGGCCGACGAACCGGCGCCGGTAGGCGAGATTCTTGACTCGGGCGATTCCGCGAAGGCGGACGGCCCGATCCGTTACGATCGCGGCTTCCACAGGCCGGGCTTTCATTTCGGCGGCCTTCGTCCCGGGACGAACCGAATAGGAAAAAACGTGGGCGTACCGGAGCGGCGTTTCTTCGAGAAGGGCAGCCGTCGCCCGGAAATCATCGTCCGTTTCGCCGGGAAAGCCGACGATGAAATCGGCCCCGAGATTCGCGTCCGGCGACCGCTCGACCAGAGCGGCGGCCAAGGCCCTGTATTCGGCGGCCGTGCTGCTCCGTCCCATAGCCGCCAGAATCCGGTCCGAGCCGTGCTGGAAAGACAAGTGAAATTGGGGGGAGATCCGACGAGAAGCGCCCAAGAAATCGAGAAGGGGATCGGGAAGAAGTCGAGGATCGAGCGAGCTTAGGCGGACGCGGAATTCGCCGGGAAGTCCGTCGATAGCCCGGAGAAGCTCGAGCAGGGACGAAGGCAGTTGAAGGTCGCGCCCGTAAGAACAAAGATGGATGCCGGCGAGGACGATTTCCTTGAAGCCGGCCGCGGCCAGATCCCCAATCCGGGCCAGGATCTCATTCGGAGGACGGCTCACGCTCCGGCCCCGCACGCTCGGGATGATGCAGAAGCTGCAGGTCATGTTGCAGCCATCTTGGATCTTGACCAAGGCCCGGCGCCGGAAAGGCGTCGAGGGTTCCGTTTCTTCGATGACCGGGCCGGGCCCGATCTCCGCGGCCAACCGGGCGGCCAATTCGGACTTGGCCGCATTGGGAAAAACCCGCCACACGCCCTCGATGGACTTCACCTTCCCGGGCTCACGCTCGGCCAGGCAGCCGGTGACGACGATCCGCGCGCCGGGATTTTCCCGGGAGATTTTTCGGATGAGTTTCCGGGCGTCTCGATCAGCCCGAGAAGTCAAGGTGCAGGTATTGACGACCACAAGGCCGCCGGGAGACGGGTTGTCCTCCAGCCGCCACCCCAGATGCTGGAGTTCCGCCGCCCAATCGAACGCTTCGGCTTGGTTGACCCGGCAACCGAAATTCCGGATGGAGAACGAGGTCATAAACTCTGGCGGACCTTCTCCGAATCGACCTCGACTTGGGCCGCCATCTGGGCCTTCATGATGATCAATTTCTGGCGGAGAACCGGGTTTTTGACCGAAAGAATCTGGATCGCCAGCAAGACCGCGTTTGACGCGCCCGCTTTGCCGGTCCCCATTGTGGCCACCGGGATACCCTTGGGCATCTGGACCGTGGAGAGCAGGGCGTCGAGTCCGCCGAGCCCGCCGCTTTCGACTGGAACGCCGATGACCGGACGAACCGTGTGCGCAGCCACGACACCGGCGAGATGGGCGGCTTTCCCGGCCACAGCAATGAAAACTTCGGCCCCCTCGCTCTCGTAACGGCGGATCAGGGCCACCGTGCGATCGGGGGAGCGATGCGCGGACGTCACTTCGAGGGCAAAGGCGATCTCGAACTTTTTCAGCGTATCCAAAGCATCCTTGACTACGTCCAAATCCGACGCGGAACCGATGAATATCACGACGTCCATAAAAACTCCTCCTTATGCGTTCGGCGACGGATCAAGAGTCCTCGGCGTCGGCGACGCCGATATCGCGGCGATAGTGTTTTCCCTCGAACGAGACCCGATCGATGGCCCGATAAATGCGGGTCATGGTCTCTTCCAACCGAGGCTCCGACGCGCAGATGCCGAGGACCCGGCCGCCGTTCGTCAGATATTGGCCGTTCTCGAACTGGGTTCCGGCGTGGAAGACGATCGCGCCCGCTCCGGCCGCGGCCTCCAGTCCCTTGATGATTTTTCCCTTTTTATACGGGCCCGGATAACCGCCCGAGGCGAGGACAACGCATCCGGCCGCCCGTCGGCTCCATTCGACTTCGTTCGCCAGGACGTTTTCCGAGATGGCGGCCAGGAGGATCTCAACCAGGTCGCTTTCGAGACGGATCATTTGAGGCTGTGTCTCGGGATCGCCGAACCGGCAGTTGTATTCGAGGACTTTCGGCCCGTCCGCGGTCAGCATCAAGCCGGCATAGAGCGTCCCTTTGAATTTCCGGCCTTCCTCGAGCATCCGGGTGATCGTGGGCAGGATGATCGTCGACATCACCTGGGCGTACATTTTCCTGGACAGATACGGCGAAGGAGAGATGGTCCCCATGCCGCCGGTATTCGGTCCCCGTCCCCCGTCGAAGACGGTCTTGTGATCCATCGTCGTCACCAGGGGCAACGCCCGGGTCCCGTCGGCGATCACGATGAACGAGACCTCCCGGCCCATCAGGAATTCCTCGATCAGGAGGCGGCTGCCGGCCTCACCGAATTGCTTCTCAATCATGATGGCGCGGATGGCGGCCTCGGCCTCCTCCCGGGTTTTGCAGATCATGACCCCCTTGCCGGCGGCTAATCCATCGGCCTTCAGAACGACGGGATATCCGAATTCACCGGCCTCCAAGGCGGCCCGGGCCCGGTCGGGGGTTTCGGCCACCCGAAACCGGCCGGTCGGAATACGGTGCCGCTCCATGAATTGTTTGGCAAAGATCTTGCTGCCTTCGAGTTCGGCCGCTTTTTTCGAAGGCCCGAAGATCCGCAGACCGCGCTTCTCGAATTCATCCACGATGCCGAGAGAGAGCGGAAGCTCGGGCCCGACGACCGTCAGATCGATCGCCTCCCGGGCGGCGAATTCGAGGAGCGCCGGGATATCGCCGTCTCCGATGGGAACGTTCTCGGCGATGAGCCGCGTGCCGCCGTTCCCGGGGGCGCAAAAAATTCTCGTCACCCGGGGACTCTTAGCGATTTTCCAGGCCAGGGCATGCTCGCGCCCACCCGAACCGACGATGAGGATTTTCATGGGATTATCAGCCTTTCCCCCGGAGCGCTTCGGCGAAGGCCTCCCCGAATCCGGGGGACGGCATCGCCGCGGCCAGGACACGGGCCGCCAAAGGAATGGCTTCCGAGGCCGGCAAGCAGTATTTCATCTCCAGAAAGTTCCGGCGGAAGGCTTTGACTTCGTCCTTGACCGGCTTGTTCCTGATGACGCAATCGGCGACGTATCCGGCCAGGACGTCGAAGTCCCTGCCGGTCAGACCGAAGCGGGTCATTTCCTGGACGCCCATCCGGATGCCGCTCGAGTCGAGGAACGTCTCGTCGTCGGGCAGAGCCTGGTAATTCGTAACGATATGATTATCCTCCAGCCTTCGGGCTACGGCCATGCCGGCGCCGATGGGGGTCACCCGGATGATGACCTGGTGGGTATCAGTATAACCGTCCGCAGGATCGCCTTCGACCGTGATCCCCTGTGCCTTCAACGAGGCGGCGAAAGACTTCGCGTTCGCCCGGACGGCGGTCTGGAACTCTTCCTTGTAGGCGTTCATTTCATAGGCCGCCATCAGAAGTCCCAGGAGCGTTCCCAGGTGATGGTTGGACGTCGACCCGGGGAAGGCCCGAGCCCGGATATCCGCCCAGAGGTTTTTCAGGGGGCTTCCCGGGGCGATATTCCCGGCGATGACCCCCCGTTGGGGGCCGAAAAACGTCTTGTGAGTGCTTCCGGTGACGATATCGGCGCCCTCCTCGAACGGCGACTGAAAAGCGCCATAGAGGCCGAGGACGTGGGCCATGTCGTACATGAGAATCGGACGCCGCGGCCAGGACTTGACGATATCGGCGACGAATTTCACGGGTTCGGGGGAGAGGAACATGCTCTTTCCGAAGACGACGAGCTCGGGCTTTTTCGTTTCGAGCAAGGCGGCCAAGGCCTCCCGGTCGATTTTATAGGGGTTATCCGTGCGCACCGGGAAATTGACCACGTTTTCTTTCCCCGTGGCCGGGTCTTCCTCGATCCAATTGTACAACGCGCCCATGGGCTGGGAGCTGAGATGCCCGCCCTTCCCCAAATCGTTGTTCATCACCAGGCGCATCCGTCGGGACGCCTGGCCGGCGGCCCGGCCCCGATTCAGGAATTTGGTCACCCCTTTGAACACGACCTCGTTGGCCATCTGGCCGCTGATGGGGCGGAGTTCGACGTCAAGGCAATTGAAGTACGCGGACAGCTCGCGCCGGGCCTCGATCTCGACGTCCCGGATGAAATCGATCCCCTGGTAAAAATAGACTTCCTCCCCTTTCATTGTCCGGTGTTCCGCGTAGCGGCCCGCCGGATCGGCGATTTCGCACATTTTGACGAGGACCGAGGGGGTGGATTCGGAGGGGATGAGGTTGACGCATTCCCGTTGACGCCAGACGCTGTTCGCCTCGACCCGGTCGATGAGCGTCCGGGTTTTTTCGGATAATGAAGACATTACAACGCTCTCCTTATATGAATCTCTCGTTCCGCCCTCCCGCGCCCTTCCGGAGAACTTTCCGGGAGGCCGTCGCCTCGAAATCCGCCTAGGATCGGCAGTTTTGAGCTTCGAGGGCGGCGATCTTTTCCAAACGACGCCCGTGGCGTCCGCCTTCGAAGGGCGTCTCGAGCCAAATCCGAACGATTTCCCGGGCGGTTTCGATATCAAGGATGCGGCCGCCCAGAGTCAGGCAGTTCGAATCGTTATGCTTGCGGGCCATTTCGGCCGTGATCGAATTCCAGCACAGGGTTCCCCGGATCCCCCGAAACTTGTTGGCGACCATAGACATACCGATCCCGGTCCCGCAGATCAGGACGGCCCGGTCACAGACGCCGTCGAGGACGGCGCGGCAGGCTTTTTCGGCCGTGTCGACGTAATCCGCGATCTCCCCCGCCCGGGACCCGAAGTCCATGGTTTCCACTCCGCGCCCCGACAAAAACCCGCCCACGGCCTGTTTCAGGTCGTACCCGGCGTGGTCGGAAGCGAGGGCGATTTTCATCGGATCATCTTTGCCGCCTCAGGCATCATCTGCAGGGCCTTTTGAGCGACCGGGTCGTTTTTCTCAAAGGCCCGCCAACCCTCCTCGGCGCCCCAAAGGATCGAGGAGACTTCCCGTTCGAGCTCCCGCTGGATTTCGGCCTCGGCCTCCTTAAAGCGTTTCTCGTCGGCCGGGATCTGGCTCGATTTCAGATAAGCTTTAAAGTCTTCAAGAACGGTGGTATCGGCAAGGAACGACTTTCCGATTTGAATCTTGCCGGCCGCGTCGCCGGAGCCGGAAGGATCGGAGGGAAAGACGAATTTTTGGGACAAGGGGGTCTGGTGAGCGACGAATTTTCGGGCGTAGGCGAAAAACTCGCCCCGAACACGGAGCTCCGCGGTGTAGATGAGGAGGTTGAATTTGACCTCGATATCGGGGCTGATCCCGCCTTGGCCCAGGACCTTCCGGCCCTTCGTCGTGAATTTCACCTCCCGAGTTTTCTCCGGGACCGCTTTCGTGTCGAGGATATAATCGTCGAAATGAGTGTAGTCGCGCTGGAGGGAGCGGCCGCTCGGTGTATAGTACCGGGCGATCGTCAACGCCAGGGCCGTGTCCTGGGCCAGGGGGAACATTTGCTGAACGAGACTCTTGCCCCAGGAATCCTCGCCGATGACCAGGCCCCGATCGTGGTCCATGATCGCTCCGGCGACGATCTCCGACGCGCTGGCGCTGCCCTGGCTGATCAGGACGATCACCGGCGTCTTTTCATACTGCTCGTCCCTGGCCGCCCGGAAAGCCCGGTCGAAGATCGCGTTCCGCCCCCGGATCGAGACGACCATCGCCCCCTTGGGTAAAAATTCGTCGGAAACGGCGATCGACTGAAAGAGCGGTCCGCCGGCATTTCCCCGAAGGTCGAGAACGAGACTTTTCATCCCTTGTTTCTTCAGCGCTTCGAGTTTCGCTTCGAGTTCCTCGGTCGTGTTTTCGGCGAAATAGCGGATGAAAACATAGCCCACCCCGTCCTCAAGCATAAAAGCGTAAGGAACACTGAACAGGGGGATTTCCTCCCGGGTGATCGTCAGGTCGAACGGCTTCTCCAGGCCTTCCCGGGTCACGGTGATCGTGACTTTCGTCCCTTTCGGGCCGCGGAGTTTGGAGACGGCGTCCTGGTCGGTGATCGGCTTGGTGCTTTCCCCGTTGATATGGGTGATGACGTCGCCGGCCTGCATGCCCATCCGCCAGGCGGGCGTTCCTTCGATCGGGGCGATAACGACCAGCCGATCCATCTGCTTCACGATTTGGATGCCCAATCCGTAATAGGCCCCCCGCTGTTCTTCGGACATCCGGGCGAACGCTTCCGGATCGAGAAGGTAGGAGTGAGGGTCGAGTGTTTGAAGCATCCCCCGGATGGACTCCTGGGCCATTTTGTCCGCGTCCACCGGCTGATAATATTCGGCCCGGACGATTCCGGCCAGAGCGTCGATTTTCGCCAAACCGTCTTCCCAGGGGTCGTCAAGACGCGCGCCCGAGGCGAACAGGATTCCGGCGAAGAAAACCGCGATTAACAGCTTATTTTTCATGAGGTTCCAGTGGATGATTCTAGCATGCCGGGAAAGATGAAGTAAAGGAGACGGAGGGAGCGACCGACCCTCTTTTACATGGCCGTCTGAATCTACTTCGTCCGGCCGAAGCCCAGGCGTACGCCGAGAGTCCACTCCGCCGTCGCCGCCGGTTGATAGGAATTCCCGTCGGGATCGGGCTCGGTGAACCCGTAATACTCGACGCCGAAAATATTCCGGCCGGAAAGAATGATCTCCCAAGGCGCGCCGCCGATCTCGATCTGATAGCTGAGGCGGACATGGATGAGCGCGTAAGGGTCGGTCCGGCCGTAAAAAATTCCGGGATAAAGCAGGGGATCGAATTGATACACCCGGTTCGTCGAATCGACATACCAGGAACTCAGGTATTCGAGCGACGCACCCGCCGTCAACGCCGGGGTCATCCGCCAGGAGCCGTCTAGATAGAGCTGATGCTCGGGGGAATTCGGCATCCACGTATCGCTGTAGGTGCCCGAGGCATCGAACGTTTGGACGGTGTCGTATTTAAAATTGGAATAGGTGTAAGACATCCGGAAGGCGAGGGGTTCCACCGGAAACCAGGCCAACGAGGTTTCCACTCCATACCGGGTGGTTTTCCCGACGTTTCCGTAGAAGGTTTCGAGCGGCCGGGAGGTCATCCGATATCGGCCAAAATCATTGTCCGTCGCCAGGTGGAATACGGCGATATCATACACAAGAGAGGAGCCGACCGAACCGCGGGCGCCGATCTCCTCGCCGCTCGAAGTGGCCGGCCGAAGATCCCGGTTGAATCCGCCGAAGGCGCTTGGATTGTTGGCCAGTTCCTCGGTTCCGGGGGGTAGGAAACCGGAACCCCAATTGGTATAAAGCCCGAAGTCAGCCGACGGGTTCCAGGTCAGGCCCAGGCGGCCCGTCGTCTTTCGGTAGGAGGCGTCGCCCGAAAGACTTCCCATCCGGTCCTCCAGCTTGCAAGTGACGTTGTCGTAACGGAGGCTCAAGGACACGCCCCATTCCGGCCCGAGTTCGACCCGGTCCAGAAGAAAGATCCCGGCGGCGCTTTGGGACATGGCCTGGTCGGAG
>Ga0315287_10003311_pt1 | contig 15516 bp, 8 predicted proteins | sample YL17G11_0_MG_FD_205037 | JGI IMG/M metagenome (GOLD analysis project Ga0315287, IMG submission 205037) | Sediment microbial communities from Yellowstone Lake, YNP, Wyoming, USA - YL17G11_0 | ecosystem: Environmental > Aquatic > Freshwater > Lake > Sediment | place: USA: Wyoming | collected... | reverse complement strand
ACGACATTCCGCCTGTCGGATCACGTTCTTCTCCGTCAGACACGGCAATTCCCTGCAGCACGTTCAGGAACGTTTGCGGGAATTAGAAGAATGGCGTTGCTTCTAGGATCTATTTTTGGGTCTGCGCTGTTCGTGACAGCATCTTTTTCACGGATCCTTAGAAGTTAGAAGCGATATTGGATCGATTCTAAGCGGTCCCTTGATCATGCGCGGCACAGGCGTGCCGCCGTTTCAAGTTAGGCGGAGGCCCCCGTAAAGAGGGGTTCGATGACGTGGCCTTGATTGAGACGGATGGGGCGATTGAGCCGGTCGCGAATTTCGACATCGTCCGGGATGCCCAGCAAGTGGTAAACAGTCGCTCCAAGATCACTCGGAGAATAGGGGTCGGTCACCGGATAGCCCCCCTCCTTATCCGATCGTCCGATGACTTGACCTGGTTGAACTCCGGCTCCTGCGAACAGCCCGAAAAAACAGGAACCCCAATGGTCACGACCATGATTGCTGTTGATTGTCGGTGTCCGACCGAATTCCCCCAGCATGATCACCAACGTCTCGTCGAGCATTCCTCGTGAGGCCAGATCGTCCAGCAAGGTCGAGACTCCCCGATCGACAGGGGGCAGCAGCGTGTCCTTCAACCGAGGAAAAATATTGCTATGCGTATCCCAGTTTTGAACACGCCCGACATTGACTTGGACGATGGAAACCCCGGATTCCACCAGTCGACGCGCGAGGAGCAGAGACTGTCCGGTCTCCGTCCGACCGTATTTTTCACGGAGGACAGGGGATTCATGATCCAATTCAAAGGCTTGGGTCAGCCGTTTTGTTGTCAACATCGAAACGGCCAGCTGCTGGTCCTTGTGCAACCGCTGATATTGGAGAACATCACCCAGACGCGTCTGCTGCCGATTAATTTCTTCCAACAGCGCTTGCCTCCTGCCGAGATGTGGCACATCGATTCCAGGCGAAAGGGTGAGCGCCTCCACCCGAAAGTCCGCTGTGTTTGGGTTACTGGTGATCTGCCAGGGATCATTGTTCGAACTGAGAAATCCGGCGTGTTGTCCGGGCCACGTCAGGGGTCCATCACGCAAAAACGTCGGGAGATTGACACCGCAAGGAGTGCCATCATGTCGGGGCCTCAAGAATCGGAGCGCCGCGGAGTAACTCGGCCAATCATCACGAGACGCCACCTTGTCGTTGAAGCCGCCCGGTTGTTTTTCACCTGTCAGAACGTAGTGAGTGGAAAACAAATGATTGGTATCATCGTGAGAAAACGACCGGACGACGGCAAATTTGGAAGCCATTGCGGCTAAGTGAGGCAGGTGTTCGCAGATCGAATAGCCAGGAATTGCCGTCGAAATAGGTTGAAACGCTCCTCGAATCTCGGCCGGAGCCTCCGGCTTCATGTCGAACGTGTCATGATGACTCGCTCCCCCTGTTAGAAAGACGATGATTATCGATTTTGCACCTCGTTTTCTAGCAGGGGCGATCGCCTCTGCCGCGCGTAACCGCTGCCCCAACAGTGCCGGTAGGCCGATTCCCAACAAACTGGTGTAGCCCGCTTGAACGACCGCACGTCGAGACAAACCGACCGAGTGATGATGGCTTGGAGTCATAACCGTTTTTCGTCGATGGGTGGTTTCATTGTCCGGAGCCGCAGCGAAGTGGGTGGGGCCACAAAAGGGGATTGGAAGGAACTTGCAGACGAGACATTGAGCCTCACACGCAGCGATTCTGGACGGAGGAGATCAATCCCCCCCCCGACTCGGAAGGGATGCTCTCTCGCGGAAGGCAGAATGGCCAATCAAGTTGTGTGTCTCCACGCCGATTTCTCTGGTTGTTAGGACGATCGAGAAGCCTATCATCCAACGACTTCGGGACTTTTTTCGCGTCTGGATCCTGTTCAAAAACCGCAGTCACAGATTTCCAGTGGGATCGTCATCCTGACAACTCGGGGTGAGAATGCACACCGGAGAACTCACCGGCGATGACCGATCCTGAGGGGTTCGATTCAGGCTGTGCTTGTCCTGATCGAAACCACGGCAAACATAGCATAAAATCGGTCGAAAAATATATAGAAAACGAGAGTGGCGAGTGGGTCACGACCAACAGGAAGCGTTTCCAGTCATTGCCTCAACGCAGTCGAACTCACGTTTTGCGTTGCGATGTCAGCGTCACGAACGCCTTGGAATGCGGCCGACAGCGTTCGCCATGATACGACATTGCTCGGCCACGAAGGACTTCCCCTGACGGGTGCTCCAGGAATCCCTCTGTTGCCGATAATTGTGATATTTATAAGGATTCGCTGAAAAATGTCCGTTGCACACATTACTTTTGAATTTGAACGTGGATACAAATAACGTGAGATTTATCGGAAAATAATCGCTAACGACGGCCCTGAAACCTGGTGGCTGACGATGCTTACCAAAGAAAAACTTCGGAGAGTGATCTGCCTCCTCTTGTGGGGGCCGTTCGGGGCATGGCTCTGCGATGGATTATCCGGCGCCACGGCTGGAGACATCCCACGGAAAGGTTTGAATGCCGAGGTTCATACCTTGGCGGGGCTTCGCATCGCGCACGATCGCCGCGTGGAACAATGGCTCGATGCGGCGATCGTGCATCTGGATCGAGACGAATTTGGTTTGGCATCATCCGTGCTTGCGCGAGTTCTCACTGGGGAACAGGACTACTTCATTCGGCGAGAGACGACCGTTGTCGTGGCGCGTGACGCTGCATGGAAACTTGCCAAAAAACTTCCCCAAGATTTGCAGCGGCGCCTTGAGGCAGACCTTGATCGAAGTGCTTTTTCCGCATGGGCCGTCGCTCGCCAAACGAACTCAACCGCCGAGATCGCGTCTCTGGCGGTGCGATACCGATTTTCGCTGTCGGGGGTCGAGGCACTCCGAACCTTGGCCGCCTTGTTTCGAGACACAAGCCAGCACCAGTTGTCCGCTGTCGCGTGGGAGCACATCGCCGAACATCCGCGCGCATCGCTGTCGTACCGCACGGCAGCGCGCGTGGCTCAGGTGGAATCGCTGATCTCTGCCAAGCGGTTTGATGAGGCATCAGCGGTGATTGGCTTCGCGTCTGATGAAAATCTGGCGGCGACGGTGACTGTCGCCGGCCGGACGTTTGCTCCACGGGATTGGCTTGAGGTGCGTGGGAGCGAGCTGAAATCGCTGCTGCCCCCCCTGCCGCCGCCGGAATCGGCTGATGCCGTGCCAAACTCGATCGTCCATCCAACGTCGCGGGCAATGGACTTGATTCCGGCGTTTTTTCCGATCTGGTCCCAACCGACGGCGCCGCACGTGGACTTGGCCAAAGACCTGCTTGCCAGACAAACGTATTTTCAGGATCAATGTCTTGTGTCTTCAATGGTTTTTCGACCACTGGTGGTCGGGCCCGTGATTCTTGCCAGAACAATCGACCATCTTCTGGCCTTGGAGTTGGGGTCTGGTAAACGATTGTGGTCCAGACCCAACGCAGGCCAAGAGTCAGGTGCAAATCGGACCTCGGACTCGGAGAATGTCAGTAACCCAAGATCCGTTGTCGAATCGTGGCAGCGTCGATTGGAAGCCGATTCAATCTTCGGGTCTCTGGCGAGTGATGGTCAGATTCTGGTCGCCGTGATTGATCCCCCGGCCGATCCGTCGTTGCGCAGTCCCGCTCCTCAGATTTCAACGGATGAATTTACGTCGGCATCGGTTCCCTGGAATCGGTTGTCCGCCGTTGGAGTTTCTACAGGCTTGGTGCGTTGGGAAATTGGTGGTCCGAAGTTGGAACCAGCCGGGGGCCTGCGATTTCTGGGTCCGCCACTTCCTGTTGATGAACTGTGGTTCGTCATCGCCCAGCGTGATGACGAGTTGCTGTTGTTGGCGATTGACAATGGCACAGGACGGATTGACTGGTCCTTTTCCCTAGGGATCATCCCGCCCTCTCTGGCCGCATCTGTTGCCCGTCAACGGATTGCCTGTCCGGTCTCGTTCGTTGCGGGCGTGCTCTTGTGTCCGACAGCCAGCGGAGCCTTGATTGCCGTCGACCCTGTGACGCGAGGGGCTCGATGGGTCTTTCGATACCCCACGGAGATACGGGAGACACCGATTCGGCCAAGGAACAGAATGGGTCTCGGAGCGGTGGTGGATTCGTGGTGGAATGAATGGCGAGCGGTCTCGTGTATGACCTCGACACCGCTGCGCGACGGCGAGGCAGGTGCCGCTCCCGCTCTTGACCTCAGCCCATCATCTATCGCTCGTAATCGCCGCTCCGAAGGAAAATCAGGTTCTGGGCGTCGGGTGATCCTGGCCTCGCCGGAATCGGAAAAACTTCAAGCGGTTGATCTCGACGATGGCCACCTCGTATGGAGTGTCTCCCGCAATGCGGGTCTGCACGTTGCGGGACTGTTTCAGGAGTTCGTCGTCGTCATCGAGCCGACAGCTGTTCGCGGTCACGATTTGCAAACGGGGGCCGTTCGTTGGCGATGCGAGACGGGCGAGATCTCCGGCTGTGGAACACTCTTCGCTTCGAAACTCCTGCAACCCCGCCGATCGGGTGGAGTGGCTGTTGTCGATTTGAACAGTGGATTGCTGCAGGATTCGTTCATCGACTCCCGCTTCGTTTTGGGAACGCTCATCCGCTGTCCCGAAGGTTGGATTTCCCAAACCGATCAATCGCTGATCCTGCTGCCGACTCTGACGCAAGCGAGACAGAAGTCGCTTACCAATCGCGAAACCAATCCCACCGATCCGATTGCCGCTCTGCAAATGGCGGTACTCGACCTTCAGGCGGGCGAGGCCGCCGCTGCTCGCAATCGCCTCAGAGGAATCGACACGGCGGAGGCCAGAGCACTCCAACAGGACGCACTCTTGTCGCTGATTCGCGTTTCTCAAAACGCAACACCTGACGAGTCGGTGGTTTTAGGACCATCTGTCGAACGGAATGTCTTGGAACAGGAACTTCTGGCACTCAGTCGATCCAACGACGATCGACTGAGTGTCTTGCGAGCTCTCGGCGAATTATTTGCGGTTGGCGGTGACTATAGAGCGGCGGTCAACGCTTTTCTCGATGGCTTGGAATTACTCGACTCCACGGCGCGAAGAACGGTTATAGAATGGCCCGCCGATGCGGTCTCGGGTGGCTCTGTTCGTCGAGATCGTGTGTTTGTCGGAGACCTGGCAGACAGTCTCCGGTCGTGCGCGGAGCGTGCGGTACAGACCCGGACGAACCGGATGATAGAAGTCGATGAAGGAGAAGCGAAATCCACCGCCATGGCACAGGATCACCGGCAGATGTCGTCCGTGCACAGACGCGAAACTATCGAACGACTTCTGCAGGAGCGATTGGAGTCTTCACGGGGGAGTTCTGATCCGTTTGCTGTGCAGCGATTGATCGACCGACTGCTCCCCCTCGATTGGGGCCGCAAGACTTTGATGGAAGAACTCACAGCGGCCCAATTCGCTCGTTCGCTGAAAAAATCTGAAGCACCATTGTTGGCCCTGACCATGTCCCGTAATGCTCCACGTGCCGCCGCCGCCGCGAGAATCCTCGCCCAGCGACTTGCTCAATCGGGTTGGCGGACCGATGCGGATGCCGTCGAACGTCGTCTGTTGCTGGAACATCCCGGAATGGTCAGGGACGGTGATCAATTCGAGCCTCGCTTTGATGGAAAATCCAAGCCGCGAGAACCGCTTGCTTCGCTCCCGGTTGATCCGTGGCCACCGCTTGTCCCCTCGCTCCAGAGTGTGTCGAAGACACACAGCGACGATGTCCACTGTATTCCGGTTTTCGTCGATGCGATGCCGGGAAGTCTGTTGGATCGGTTGGACGTATCGATCCAGAGGCATGGCAAGTTCATTCGCTTTGCGGGAGAGGGCCACCCAGGAAAATGGATTCTCAGACTACCGGACTCTCAGTCAGTCTTGCGAACAAGTTTCGCGAGCAACGATCAATATGAAGCTTGGGGTCTCGGGCGGCTCCTCGTTCTGCGTATCGGCGGTGAACTGTTTGGAATTTTTCCACTCGATGAACGAGGTGAGCCGCAAGCGAGCCTCGCGTGGGCTTGGCCTCGGGATACCGATGCCATCCCTCGAGATCTAGCGAAGGAGTCCTTCGGAAGGGAGGAATCCATCCCCGCACGAGTGGGGCTACGGCACGAGCGGATTCGAATGCTTGATGAGTTTGGTCATGTTGTCGCCAGCGTGGGGCCCGTGCGTCCCGACTATTTGTGCTATCAGTCCCAAGGAAAATTGGTCGCCTTGGAGACGCAGACGGGCAAACGCTTGTGGGAACGACGACATGTTCCAGTCGGTTGTGTCTCGTTTGGAGATGAAGACCGCGTCTATTTGTGGAACACCAGCGAACGAACGTTGGTTGTCCTGAGTGCTGTCGATGGTCGGACCTGTGAAAACCGGCCGTGGGAATTCGCGGCTGACGATCTGTTGATGCAGCAAGGGAGTCTGTGTTGGTTTGCCACCGAAAACTCCTCGAGACCCGATCGGTCGCTTGACCTTCAATTGCGAGACGCTTGCGATGGCTCGGTTCAATGGTCGAATCAATTTGCCGCGACCGCCATTCCCTTCGTGATGGATCGAGACACGATTGGAGTTGTCGAATTGACGGGTGTTCTGCATCTGCTCGCTGCCAAAACGGGCGTGGCTTGGGGAGCCCCGATTTCGGTGGAATTACCAAACAAGATTGAGCGGATCGTGTGTCACCAAGACGTCTGGCGATGGTATGTTGCATTCTCAGGACCAATCCTCAAACAGGCAGGTTTGTTCGTCGGCGGACGACGTACACCACTTCTCAACGGCCCTTGGGATGCGATCAACCGGGCAACGAAGGAGATCCTTTGGCAGCGGACGTTGGCCAACGCACCATTATCCCTTGATGAATCGCGCATGGCTCCGGTCTTTGTCCAAATGTGGTGTCAGCGAGAGTTCCACAACAACTCCTCCAATACCAGTGACGGCCGGATCCGAGTCATCGATCGAAGAACGGGTGGGGAAGTTGCCATTTCTGATGCGGCACAAAAAATAGTGAGACAACTGCAGCCGTACTTCACTCTCCACCCTTCCTCCGGCAATGACATGTTGGACATTCGGACGGAAAACACCGCATTTCGATTGAAATTTGCAGACGTGGAGCAGTAATTGGCGGCCCTTGTTGCTCGGAATGCCATCCGCACGCAATCGATTCGAGGGATCTCGCCCAGTCACAAAAGTTCCAAGGTACCGCCTGGAAGGCGAAACTCAACGGCCGAACGTTTCAGTCGATTCTTTCCCATTGAGACATTCTGAGGGACGCATGACAACGACGGCTGATCAACAACTCACAATTCCGGAACACCGCATTCCCGAAGAGGCGCACCGCGTTCTCACATTTTTGGAAGAACGGGGTGCGTTTCATTTTCCAACCTTGAACACCGGATTGTTTTCAGCGGCAGCGGGAACGGGCGTCGATTTTGAACGGACCGGATACCGCTCCGTCTGGGTCCGCGACAACGTCCACATCGCACACGCTCATTGGGTTTGGGGCGAGCGAGACAAGGCGGCGTTGGCGATGTCCTCTCTGATGCGATTTTTCGTCAAGCATCGGCATCGACTGGACGACGCGATTCGCGGAAGGACTTCCCCCAACGAACTGATGCGGAGGCCGCATATTCGATTTGATGGAGAACGGCTGGAAGAATTGCCCGAGAAATGGTCGCACGCGCAGAACGACGCGCTCGGCGCATTCCTGTGGCTGTATTCAAAAATGGCGCGTGATGGAGCCGTCTCGCACGCCCCTAAAGAACGCCAAATCTTGGCAGAATTTGTCGAGTTCTTTCGTAGGATCCGATTCTGGGAGGACGAAGACAGCGGGCATTGGGAGGAGATCCGCAAAATTTCTGCGTCGAGCATCGGTGTCGCAACGGTAGGTTTGAAGGCGTATCGATCATGGCTTTTATCACCGCTGGCAGAGACGTCGAAACCTGACGGCCGAGGGGCCGACGAATTGATTCAACAGGGCACAAAGCAACTTCAATCGATCCTCCCCTGGGAGTGTCGGCAAAACGATCTGACGCAGATGCGACGTTACGATGCGGCGTTGTTATTCCTGATTTATCCCTACCAAATTGTTGTGGGTTCGGAAGCGGAAACGATCGCCAACGATGTGACCTCTCAGTTGATGGGTGAGTATGGCATTCGTCGTTATCTGGGTGACTCCTACTGGTGTGCGGACTACAAGCAAAAAATGGCTGCTGACCAGCGGACCGCCGACTTCAGTGACAATCTCGCCGAACGAAACCGTCTGCTTCAGCCGGGGCTTGAAGCTCAGTGGTGTCTGTTTGATCCCATTCTTTCCATTCACTACGGCATTCGGTTTGGAACACATGCGGAGTCACATGACCGACAACGACAGCTTTTGCATCTCCGTCGAGCTCTCTGTCAGTTGACTGGTGCGAACTCGCGATTCGGGGCCTATCGTTGTCCCGAATCGTATTACAGCGAGTGTGGAGTGTACGTTCCAAATGATATCTGCCCTTTATTATGGACGCAGGCAAATTTGAAGTTGGCACTGTTGATGGCATCCGGTCAATGTGTGACCATAAATTAGATTCGTCGACAGAAACAGAGGATGCAGAGTGGCATGACACCATGGCAGAGACAAGGGATCACCGGTGGCCCTTGGACAACGTTGGAATGCGGAAGATCGCATCGTCGATCGCTGGCCTCACCATTCGGCAGTGGCCGTCGTCGACGGGATCCTGACCAAGCCCTTGAGTCACGTTGAGATTTTTTTATGTCGCAGCAGGAACAATTTCTGAACGTGATTGATCGAGACGAAGCCGAAACGCGGTTTCGATCCGCGCTGTCATTGAAACCACTGGCGCTGGAGTGGGTCGAACTGGTTGACGCTTGGGGGCGTGTGCTAGCCACGGATGTTCTGGCACGGATCGACGTGCCGTCATTTGACCGTTCAAATTTCGACGGATTCGCACTGAGGGCCTGCGAGACATTCGGGGCAACCGAATCCGCCCCGACGAGTGTTCGCCTGCTGGTCGGTGCACTGGATGCGGGCCTCCGTCCGGATCTGGAAATTCAGCCCGGTGAAGGCATCGGCATCTCCACCGGTGGAATGATTCCCCGCGGTGCGGATGCCATTCTTATGGTTGAGCATTCGGAGGTTGGGGACGGTCGGATTCTGATCCGCCGGGCGGTCTCACCGGGTACCGGGGTCTCTTTTGCCGGGACGGATATCGCCACTGGGGAAATCGTGTTACGTGCCTCAACCGTGTTGACCAGTCGCGAGACAGGTGTGCTGGCGGCATTGGGTGAAAGCCGTATTCCCGTTTGGCGGAGACCACGTGTGGCGATCATCTCCACGGGCAATGAAATCATCGCTCCTGGTGAGCCGATGCGTCCGGCATGCGTCTACGATTCCAACTCACAGATTCTCAGGGACGCTGTTCGCGAACTCGGTGGTTTGCCTCGTTGCTGGGGCATCGTCCGCGACAACGTGGAGGAATTACGAGAGACGTTGACCAACGCACTCGCGGATTCAGACGTCGTTCTTCTCTCCGGCGGAACGAGTAAGGGGCAGGGAGATTTGTGCTATCGCGTTGTTGCGGAATTAGTCAATCCGGGAATTGTTGTTCACGGTGTCGCTCTCAAGCCCGGCAAGCCACTTTGCTTGGCAGCCACGAACGGCAAGCCGGTCGTGATTCTGCCTGGGTTTCCGACGTCGGCGATTTTCACATTCCACGAATTCGTGGCTCCGATCCTCCGAATTTTTGAGGGACGGCCGCCTCAGTCAAACGAAACCGTCTGTGCCACGATGGCCGTGAAAACCAATTCCGAAGTCGGACGGACGGAATACCTCTTGGTAGGACTCGTCAAAAATGAGCAGGGACTGAACGCCTTTCCCATGGGAAAGGGATCGGGTTCCGTGACAACCTTCAGTCGAGCAGATGGATTTGTCACGATTCCACGATACACAGAGATCGTCGAATCGGGACAACCGGTCAACGTTCATTTGATCGGTTGTGGACTGGAGCCGGCGGATCTGATCATCATGGGAAGCCATTGCGTAGGACTCGACGACATCCTGTCGCAACTGCAACGACAAGGAGTGACATCCAAGTTTCTTGCCGTCGGCAGCTCGGCGGGCCTCGAATCGGTCAAACGTGGTGAATGTGATCTGGCAGGAATCCACCTGCTGGACCCGCTGACAGGAAAATACAACCTTCCGTTCCTCTCGTCGTCCCTCGTGCTCATTGACGGATATCGCAGGTCACAAGGGATCGTCTATCGGCCCGGCGATCGACGATTTGAAAACAGAACGGTCGAACAAATTTTGGTAATGCTGGCCGGTCGGTCGCAGGACGCGGCGGTTCATGGTCTGCCAGCGACGAACGATTTGGGGTCGCGGTCACTCGCTGCAGAAGAACCGCTGATGCCGTGTGTGATGGTCAATCGCAATGCGGGAAGCGGTACGCGAATCCTCATCGACCGTCTACTCTCGGGCGTTCGGCCGAACGGTTACGCCGTTCAACCCAGTAACCACCGCGCCGTTGCCGCTGCCATCACCCAAGGACGGGCTGATTGGGGCTTGGCAATTGAATCCGTCGCTCGATCGAACCATCTGGGATTCCTTCCCTGTCAGGAAGAGTATTATGATTTCGTCGTCCCCAAAGCACGTTACGATCGTCCTGCCATTCAAGCATTCCTCGCGATGTTGAACGCGGAAGAAACGAGACAAAGGCTCCTTAATTTTGGATTCCAATTGACCGTCAGAAAACCCTCGCAATGAAATACGATCGCGCACTCGAGGCGTTTTTTGCCAATCGACCGTTGAGTCACTGCGCACTTCCGGGGCTGAAAGTCTCTGAAACGCACGAGGGGGTCATGCGGTTCTCAGAAGAGGACTGCCGAGCCGTCTTTTGAGGCAGCATGCCTGCGTGGCTGGTGGCATGTCTGCGTGTCGTGAATCTGACCAGATCCTAGACGCGAACAGACGTTCGCCGAGTGTTTGCGACCTCTGCCAACCGCGCCGCTTCTGCAGGAAAATTTCAGATAGACCCTGTGGACAAACGGCGCCTTGAGTGGAGGGTGTCTGAGGCTCTCGACAGCGACACCCAACAGCAAAAACTGGATTTTCATCACTTGGGAACCGCGGTGGACGAAGTGCCTTATTCTCTCGGATCCGGGTTCGATTAGCCGACCGATGTCTAACGATCAAGAGAACGAAAGCTCGCAGCGTCCGGTGTTTTTCCCCTCTGAAAATGTGTTGAGTGATCACACACGGGAGGGGGCCTCGTCAGTGAGGCCGGCGTTGGCGAATCTTTCGGGCAATTCGCTGCAGGACGTGGTTTGCGCGTCGCTCACCATCGGTGCTCCCTTTGGCCAAAGCCGATTGAGCCGACAGCAGGACATGTTTCGCGGTTTTGTGGTACATCTCGAAATCGAGAGCCGCCTGCTTGATTCCTGGAAAAACACGGCGAGACGCGACGTATTGCTGAAAAATATCTTCAAATCGGTGTCGCTGCCCGGCTCCGCTGAGTACACCGACATCGATTTGCTTGATCGATTTCGACAGAATTCCGGCAGAGTCACGCAGCCATCGACGAGCATCGATCCAGTCTTTTTTATCGTTGCTGTCTGCGGCATTGATTTCGTTCGGACCGAGGTCGCGATTGAGCGAATTGAGCCGGTGCATCGATTGTTCGAGTTGCGATCGAGCCCGTCGCACGTCTGTCTCAATCTGCTGAATGCCTCTCCAGAGAGAGTCCATGGAGTCGAACAATGCCCCCGAATCTTCGTTCAGCGGAGGGTCACTCGCCAGCATCGGAGAGGGAGATTCGATCCGGATCGATGTCTGGAGTGTCGCCGTCATCTGACACCACAGGATGAGATAGGGATCGACACCGGCAGGGGGTTCAGCCAATGGCAGATCAACAAAAACTGCCAGTCTTTCGTCCCAAGCGTAGTATTGACCCGCGACAGTCCAACCTTGAAGTGCGGGGATGCCGGCGATGGCGACAAGTTGGCGGATTGTTACCGGCGTGGCTGAGTTGACCTCTTGCCAAACTTCGGGCGGGATTTGAAAAACGACCGAACTCGGTGCATGAGACGGCTTGAACCAGGCCCACACGACCGGCGATGAACCCAGACGTAACGCCACGGGCTCCCATGCTGTTGACGGTGCCTGCAAGTGAAAGGAGATCATGCTGCTCTCGGGTCTTCGCGTGTCGTAATATTCTTGCAACTCCTGTTTCGGAGTCCTGAATAATCACAAGAAAGCCTACCTCCACCGAGGGACTTCAGCCAATGGAATGCGTTCCGTTCCGACAATTCCCTGTTTTGTGCGATCCTTGATGGATTCTCTTCGCGTCAATGAGGGCTCCAACCGTAAGAATCCGATTAGCCGTGAATCTGAACCTATCCTACCAGGATTGTTGATCCGTTACGGAAAGCATATCCGGTCGAATGATTGCTTTGATCAGACGCGTTGTGACCGGATAGCCGTGCGCATTCCTGATTATTGGCCGATAACCACTCCCGGCATTACGAACAACCCGCATAAAGATGCGATCTAGGATTCGTTGATTCGGGGGAGATCTCAGTGCTTCGTGTTTGGCTTTGTTACTTCGTGATGCTTGGGACGATTTCCTCAGCAACTGCCGACATTGCGGGCGGAGATCGGTTGTCTTGCCAAGCGGAGATTGCTGGTGGGGATGGCATTGCGGGCCAAGTGAACGTTGCGGGTCAGGCTGACATTCCGGTGCCGGCAATATTTGGTCTTCAGGTTCACCTCGGTGTGTGTAATGCCAGCCAGAAAACCTTCCGCAACACGAATTTCATCACGCAGACGGGGTACGCCAGTGAGCCACCCGAAGCGGATGATCCGGAAGGCTTATTGACTCCTGAAACAGGGCCGAAAACGCTCGCGGAATCGATGGACGAGCCAATCTATGACGTTTCGGAGGGAATCGGCGAAGACTATCAGTGGCGGGTCTTGCCGGCCGGGTTCATGTACCATTCGTATGTGGCGGGAGAGAAGGAATCAGGAATTCGATCCGTGTGGCTGACGGATAAAAACCGCGGTCTGATTTGGGAGACGGCATTAGGCGGTCGATTCAGTTTTCTTCGATACGGGACCGATAACGCAGCGCATCCCGAGGGTTGGCAGTTCGACTTCGAAGGTGCGGCGTTGCCGCGAGTCGACCCCCATCTCGAAAGCAGTCCTTTGATTGCCGTCGATTTTCGCATGGGTCTTCTCTCTACGTGGTCTTTCGGACCCAACGCTTTCAAGATGGGCTACTATCACCTCAGCTCACACATCGGCGATGAATTTTTGATTGCCAATCCGGCTTTCGTCCGGCTGAATTACGTACGCGATTCAGGGATCGTCGGCTGGACACACAATTTCACTCCGGCGGCGCAGATTTATGGCGAAATTGCTTACGCATTCGGTCACGAAGATGGAGCCTTACCGCTGGAGATGCAGTACGGAGTTCAATACCGTCCGCCCGTGCCAGGCATTCGCGGTGCCCCCTTTTGTGGAATCAACGGCCATACTCGACAAGATTTCGGGTATGGAACGAGTCTGAATATTGTCGCCGGATGGCAATGGTGGAGTGCTGAAAACAATTCCACGTTCCGGATCGGCGGGCAATATTACGACGGACCGTCGTTGCAGTATTCATTTGTCAATCGGCATGAAACGCTGACCGGATGGGGTATTTGGTTTGACTACTGATCGTCGGCAGACGGCCGATTTTCGATATGTCTGACAGGCATGACACAGGGGCTTGGACAGAAATCCGCAATCCGCCAAAATTTTCGACGACGCGACCGAAAAACAGTTAAAGAGCACTCGCGATGGCGGACAAGCCCTTCAAGCCGAGGGGTGGATGTGTGGGACTAAGCTATTTTGGCGTTGGCAGAATAATCATAGCGTCCTCTTCGAATGTCGCTCCTCCTGTGGCGTCGTTAATGCGGAATTCGATTTTCAATCGTTTGACGATTCCCGGTGCCGGGTCTTCGCCAAAGCACGCGTTGTAGCTCTCGGACGGCATCGGAATCAGTGGCGAATCCACTGCGAGCTTCTGCAGTACTTCCGTGACATCTTTCTGCGCTGTCCCCGCTCCATATTCCGCTTTGACGATTTCCAGTTTGATCTTCTGGAAATCGACGTTGGCAATCAGGTCTCTCGCCTCGCGTGATTTGTTACCGATTTTCTGAGCGATGGCGGCCGTGGCTTGACTCGCTTCACTCTTCAATTCCGGAAGCTGCAGGGCATGAATCGCAAGCCGAAGAGTTTCCATGCTCGGATAGCGTTTGAGTACGTCGAGCACCAGTTTCTGTTCGGCGGGGTGACGACAGGCCTCCAACGCTTTTTTACACATCTCGACTCGTTCTGGTTCCGACATCGTGAACTGTCTTGCAATACGAATGTATCCACGCATGGCGCGGACTTGATACTTCTCTCCGGATACCGTTTTTGCCAGATCCAAGAGGACCGGCGCACCGTCAATGGTCATCCATTCTCCAAGCAACCGGCTGCCGGCATCTTGCAGTTGGGGATCGTTACTTTTCGTCGCAACGCCGATCGCCTCGAGAGCCGTTGGACCTCCCATGGCTCCCAAGATTTGAAGCAGAGAAATTTTTGTCAGTGGCGAGGCGCGTTCGACGGACTCGGCCAGTTGCTGGGCACAGGCCTCACGATCTGGCATGCGAATGCTGGCCGTTTTGAGTGCGAGTTGCGTCACAGAGGTGTCTTCGGGAAATTTTGGAGAGATCACCTCTTGGATCAAAACCGACAGTTTGTCCTCAGGAATTGTGGTTCCCATCGAGAAGAACGCCGCATTCCGCACGACCTTGTCGGAATCACCGGCGGCCCTCTGAAGCGCCTCGAACGCATCAATTCTTCGCTGTCCAATCAACTCGATCAGCAGCGGATAAATCGGTCCTTGTCCTTCGGCTTTGGCGAGTCGTGCGGCAATATCTTGGTCAATCGATTCACCGGGCAGATCCGCTAGAGATTTCTTAGCCACTCGCTGAAGATCCGCGTCGTTCTCAATCGCACAATCCAGCAAGGGAGAGAGGCAGGATGTATTGCCCACTCGGCCGAGTGCTTCAATCGCCGCGATGCGGACTGATTTTTCCCCGGTGATTGCCGCGGCGAGGATCGCGGCGATTTTGACCGTGTGCTGCCGATCGGCCATGGCAACAATGAGCAACGCCGCCCGCGCGGGTGTTGTTCGAGCCATTTCATCGGCCAAGGACTGGTCCACGTCATGGCCAGGAAACTCACGGGCCGTGCTTAATGCGATCTGAAACAGTCCCTTGTCCGGCGACTGAAGTTGATCGATCAGAAGCGAAATTCCGCGTTGTTGTCTGGCCAGAATTGCTCCGCGTGTCGCTTCCAGCAACCGCTGCCGTGGAATCGTTTCCTTTCGTAAAAGATCGTACAGATCGATGGCCTCTGAATTATGGCCGGAGGCCCAGAGTCGTTCCGCGCACAGCACACATCCCTCGG